>WNFU01000693.1_pt1 | contig 72645 bp, 77 predicted proteins | sample 5400121 | NCBI WGS metagenome assembly WNFU01 (sample SAMN13153360, study PRJNA577476) | soil metagenome | isolation source: 100 cm soil or saprolite under grassland replicate 1 | place: USA:California | collected 2016-06-15
GCAGCCGGCGAAGGCCGACTGGCTCTACCGCGCCGGGCACGCGGGTGAGTGGATCGACCCGATCAGCCACGCGCACATCAATCTCGTCACCGGGCTGGCGATGCTGGTCGCGGGAGCCCTGTTCGCGCTCGCGCCGAGGGTCGGCGGGCGCGCTCCCTCTCGCCGCGCGGCCAACCGCTGCTTCTGGCTCCTGCTCGGCGCCTCGCTCGCCTTCTACGTCGTCTGCCTCTACCTCGGGCTCCACGAGGGACGGCTCGTCGTCGTCAAGGGTCTGACTCCGGAGGAGGCCGAGGAGGCGACCTCGCTTCACCCGTATCTGTTGATGGCGACCGGCATCGCGATGATGGCGGCCTTCTGGCTGCTGCTCGTGATGCTCTGGCGCGCGTTCCGGGGGGCGCCGTCTCCGTTGCGGTGGTTCGTGGCCGCCGGGTGCGGGGCGCTCGCGATCGGGACGCTGCAGGGCCCGATCCAGGCCTTCCCCGCCGTCCACGACCTGCTCGACAAGGGCGGTTATGCGGGGGATGTGATCGTGAACCTACACGCGCAGGTGAACATGCTCGGCGGGCTGATGGTGATGCTCGTCGGCGCGACGCTCGCCCTGCTCGCGGCGCGCGGGGGGCGGATCCCCGGTCGCGCCGGGGTCGTCGCTCTCGCCGGGGTCGCCGGTGGGGTGGCGGTCTACTACTTCGGCGGCGTCGGCTTCTCCGCTGCCGAGGCGTCGGCGGTTGCGGGCGGCACGACGTTCAGGTCTGCGGTCTCTGCGCTCGAGCCGTGGCCTGCGCTCGTGCTCGTCCCGGCCGCCCTCGCAGTGCTCGCCGGCTTCGGCGCGTACGCGCGCGCGGCCTGGACCGCGACCGCTCCCGACCGGCTGGCCGCCCGCGCGTCCCTCGCGGGCCTTCCGCGCCGGTTCTCCGGGCCGATCCCGAAGCGGGTCCGGCGTCGCAGCCCGGCGGGGGTAGCCGCCTACGAGTTGCCGATGGGGATCATGGGCTTCCCCGGCCTCGGCTGGATCTTCGCCGGCTTCCCGCTCGTGGGCTCGATCCTGCTCATCGCCGGGCCGAGCATCGCCTGGGCAGGGATCCCTTCGATGTTCACCCCCTTCGGCCAGGGGCCGTTACGCGGGATCGGCTGGAAGGTCGAGTTCATCTGGCTGCCCGTGAGCACGCTCGTCTCCACTGCGCTCCTCTACCGGGTACATGCCCGCCGCAAAGCGCGGCTGGAGGGGAAGCCGCCCCGCCGGAGGAGGCGGCGCGGCGGGTACCGCACGCGCGTCGGCGTCGCCGCCGGGACGGTCCTTCTTCTGCTCGTGACGCTGCCGTTCGTTCCGGCCGTCGCCGGAGTCGGCTCGAGCAGCGTCCGCTACAGCTACCAGCCGAAGCTGACGCGCGAGATCACCGGCCAGTTCCTCGGGACCAGGCGCGGGACGATCAAGCTCTTCTCCTGGAACGAGCCGCAGGATCCGTACCCGCCGGATGCCCTCCGGCTCCGTTCGGGGCAGGTGCGCTCGCTGCTCGTCCGGGCGGCCGCGGTCGACGCGCCCGGTGCCTACCAGCTGTTCGACCTCCGCCGCGGCGGCCGGGTCCCGCTTCGGGTGACGCGGCGCTCGCCGAGAGTCCTGGCGCTCGCGCCGGCCGCGCGCCTCCGGCCGGGCCGCTACGTGTTCGTGACGACGCACGAGGGGATGTTCGGCGGCAAGGACTTCTCCTACATCACGGTCGTCCATCCGGGCGTAGCCGTCACCGACGTGTCGACGAACACGCGCGATCGCTCCCCGGCGGTCATCGGCTCGGTGTTGCCCGTGGCGGCGGCGCTCGTCGCGCTCCTGTTCGCGATCCTGCTCTTCCGGTCGGTACTCGCCCGCCCGGGCGCGCAGAAGGCGCTCTGGGGGTTGGGCTTCGCCTGCTTCGCGGTCGCGACCGGGTGCGAAGCGGCCGCCCAGCGGGCGGGGTGGACGGAGGGCCTCTTCCGTGCCTATTACCTGTTCGGCGGCTGCTTGACGGTCGCCTTCCTCGGAGCGGGATCGGCCTGGCTCCTGCTCCCGCGCTACCGCCGGCCTCTGCTCGGCCTCGTCGTGGTGGGCGTGCTGGGAGCCGCGGCCGCGGTCTTGCTCGCACCCGTCGATGGAGGGGCGCTCGCCGCGACCCTCAGCGGAAGGCCGCCGCCGAACCACGCCCTCGGCGGCTACGCATACGTGTTGGCGATCGCGCTGAACTCGCTCGGCACGCTGTCCCTCGTGGGCGGGTCGCTCTGGTCGATCGTGCGGCGCCGGCGGGTGTCCCAGAACGTCTGGATCGCGGCCGGAGCGCTGGCCGTCGCCGCCGCGACCGGCATGTCGCGCGGGGGTAGCTACTCCCTCGTCTACGCCGGCGAGCTCGTCGGGATCGCACTCATGTTTGCCGGCTTCACGCTGGCCGGCAGGCCGGTCGCCCGCCGGGTCGCTCCGAAGGTGCAGAAAGCAGCGCTCGCACGATGAACGCGCTCGCGCCGTACGTGTATGGGCACGCCCGGCGGATCAGCGACGAGCAACTCGTCAGGGTCGGCCCCCGCCTTGGGCGGCTCGCGCCCGCACAGCGAATGGCGGTCGACGAGCTCGCGCGCACTCTTGCCGAGCGGATCGCCGAATCGCTGGTCGAGGAGGCGAGGCGCGACCGCGCGCTGGCGGCCGCGCTCGATTTGATCTACGGCGTCTCTCCCGGACGATCAGGCGCCGGGCCGAGTGGCCTCGCCGTCGACTCGGACAAGCCGGCTGAACAAGCCGCGCCGCTCCCAGCGGACGGAGGAAACTGCAACCTCGGCCGCCGTCGGCGGGACCGAGCTGGGAGGGGGAATGACAGGGCTTCTGGGTTGCTGCATGACGAGCTCCTTTCGGTCGGGAGGTATCGACCTCAGGAGACCAGCGCCGCGTGAGAGTGGCCTAAGACAGCTCTGAAAAGAGCTTAAGACGTTGGCGTCGGCAGACTGTGGTCGCTGTGACGGAACGCCGGCTCGAGTGGGAAGGCTGTCTGAACGTGCGCGACCTCGGCGGCCACCCGACCGAGGACGGCGGAGTCACGCGCATGGGAGCGATCGTGCGCGCCGACAGTGTCCGGAAGCTGACGCCGGCGGGCTGGGAGGCGCTGGTCGCGTACGGGATCCGCACGATCGTCGACCTCCGTCTCGCTTCGGAGTTGGCCGAGGACCCGCCCGTGGAAGCCCCCGTCGAGGTCGTCCACACCTCGTTCTTCCACGAGATCCCGCTCGAGGAGCAGATTGCGATCGCCGCGCGCTGGCTCGAAGCCCCCGACGACGTGAGCGCGACTCGAGACGGCTACCTGGAGATGCTCGAGCGAAACAGCGAGAACGTCGCAGCGGCGATCGCGGCGGTCGCGCGGGCCGGCGAGGGCGGCGTCCTCATCCAGTGCGCCGGCGGCAAGGATCGGACGGGGCTCGTCGCGGCCCTGCTTCTTCGGTTGGCGGGGGTTCCCGTCGACGAGATCTCGGCCGACTACGGGTTGAGCGCAGAGAACCTCCGCTCGTCCTGGGGGGAATGGGTCGACGCCGCCGGAGACGACTCCGAGCGGGAGCTCCGGCGGCGGCTGAGCGCGTCCCCGGCGGAGGCGATGGCGCAGGTGCTCGAGGAGCTCGAGCGCCGGCACGGAAGTGTCCGCCGATACCTCCTGGACGCGGGCGTCTCGGAAGCTGAACTCGAACGCGCGGCGGCTCGCCTTCGGTGAGAATCCCCGCATGAAGACGGTCGTCTTCGCCTGCAGCGTCGCTGCGCTCGTCGCCGCCGGGACGGTCGGCGCGTTCGGCACCGTCTCGACTCCCATCGGCAAGCTCGACCGGGCGGTCAGGCAGCTCGTCTCGATGCGCGGGGGGCCACCAGGGGTGACGGCCGTCATCCAGCGAGGGACACGTCGCGTCGTGCTGCGACGCGGGGTAGCCGATCGTTCATCGGGGCGTCGGATCGCGCTCGGGGACCGCTGGCGGATCGCGAGCGTCTCGAAGGTCTTCAGCGGCGCCGCGGCTCTGAAGCTCGTCGCTCGCGGACGGCTCGGGCTGGACGACACGATCGCGGATCGACTCCCGCAGCTCCCGGATGCGTGGGGGAGGGTCACGCTCCGCCAGGCCCTCCAGCACACGAGCGGCTTGCCCGACTACTCGGCGAGCGCCGGCTTTCGCGCACAGGTGATGGCGCATCCGCGGCAGTCGGTCGAGCCGTCCAAGCTCCTCTCGTGGGTCGCCGGCGCGGACCTGCGGTTCACCCCCGGCTCGAAATACCGCTATTCGAACACCGACAACATCGTCGTCGCGTTCTTCGTGCAGGCCGTGACAGGCCTCTCGTACGAGCGGGCGCTTCGGGAGGTCGTGCTCGATCCCCTCGGGCTGCGCCGCACGACGATGCCTGCCGGCTACCGGATGCCCGCGCCGTACGTACACGGCTACGACGGAAGGCGGGACGTATCCGAGGACCTCAGCCCGACGCTTGCCTGGGCCTCGGGCGGCCTCGTCTCGACACCGGTCGACCTGACCCGCTTCATCCGCTCCTACGGCGGCGGCCGTCTGTTCGGTGGTGCCACGCGCGCCGCGCAGCTGCGCTTCCGCCCGGGCGAGTCGGAGCCGCCAGGCCCCGGAGTGAACGGGGCGGGGCTGGCGATCTTCCGTTACAAGACGTCCTGCGGGACGGTCTACGGCCACACGGGGAACTTTCTCGGCTACACGGCTTTCATCGCCACGTCCGCGGACGGCCGACGGTCCGTCACGATCCAGGTGAGCACACAGCTCGCGCCGGGATCGGGAGACAAGCGCGCCTATCAGGCGTTGCGGCGCGCGTTCGCGCTCGGCGTCTGCGCCGCGTTCTCGTAGATCCAGCCGCTCAGCTCCCGCAGGAAGCGCGGGTCGATGGTGTGGGGGAGAGGCGACTCCCGGTAGGCGGCATGGGGGAAAAGCTCGTGCGCCTTACGACCCCATTCGACTCCGATCACGTCGTCGTAGGTTCCGTGGCCGATCGCGATCGGCGGAAGCGGCGGCGACAGGTCGAGCTCGAAGCCCTCGACCGTCGGGATGAAGCCGCTGAAGCAGAGCATGGCCGCGGGCCGCGGCCGGCCTTCCCCGAGCCCGAGGGCGTAGGTCATGACGGCGCCCTGGGAGAAGCCGCCGAGCACGATCCGATCCGGTGGGAAGCCGAGCGTGTCGATGAGCTCGGCCGCCTGAGCGAACGAGGCGAGGAACGTCTCCGGATCGGGGTAGCCGATCTCCCGCACGGCGTACCAGTGCGCTCCGCCCGGCGGCAGCCAGAAGGGCCCGCGAGGGGTCACACCTAGGAACCACCGCTCCGGGTCGAGGTAATCGAGCAGCGGGAAGAGGTCGTTCTCGTCCGCGCCCCGGCCGTGGAGGAGGACGAGCGCGCCCTCGGGTTCTCCGTCGGCCTCTCTCCGGCGCGCTATGAGCCCGGTCATCGCGCGCGGACGGCGCGCGGATCCGGCAGCGGCGTCAGCACGGGCTCGAGCTGCTCGCGGAGGTGCTCGTAGGCAGGCGGGAGCGAGAGTCGCTCGCCAAGGTGCTCGAGCGGCTCGTCACTCGTGAAGCCCGGGCCGAGCGTTGCGATCTCGAAGAGGACGCCGCTCGGCTCCCGGAAGTAGATCGAGCGGAAGTAGAAGCGGTCGATCACCGGCGTCGGGCTCGCCCCGGCCTTCAGCGCCCGATCCCGCCAGGCCTCGTGGTCGTCCATCTGCGAGGCCCAGGCGACGTGGTGAACGGTGCCGGCCCCCTGAATTCCGAACTCGGAGGGCGGTGGGTCGAAGCTGTAGGTGCCGCCGCGCCGCTCGCCGCGGATCTCCCACGACGCGTCTCCCCGGGGCTCGAAGGCGAGCGCTTCCTCGAACAGGGCACGGCTGGCGTCCGGGCTCGCGCTGTACGCCAGGACCGAGTCGAATCCCTGGAGGGCAAGCTCGCGCGGGATCTCCGGGTGGTCGGCGATCAGCGGGTCGTCCTGCGTCTCGACGACCGTGAGCTCGAGGCCGAGCCCTTCCGGGTCCTCGAACCGGAGCCTGCATTCGCTGCGCTCGACGGAGACGCCCTCGCCGCCGAGCCGCTTCTCCCAGAAGTCGAGCGCCTCCTCGGACGCGACGCGCCAGGTGATCCGATGGATCATCCCAGCGCCCGCGCGCCCGGGCCGGGCATCTGGGTACTCGAAGAAGGTGATGTCGCTGCCGGCGCTTCCGACCTCGTCGGCGTAGAACAGGTGGTAGACGGTTGGATCGTCCTGATTGACGGTCTTCTTGACGAGCCGGAGGCCGAGGATGCCGGCGTAGAACTCGACGTTGCGCGGCGCGTCGGCGGTGATGCAGGTGATGTGGTGGATGCCCTCGAGCTTCACCTGCCTAGAGTAACTACGGGGGACTAAGCGGACGCCCGACTGGGTAGGTAGAGGGACATGGGAAGGCGGTCCTGCACAACCTGCGGCGCGCCGGCGCACGAGGGGGCCTACTGCGCCATGTGCGGCAGCCAGCTGCCCGCTCGCGATTCGGGCAGCGCCCGCTTCACAGAGAGCCGCGGCGCACAAACGATTCGCTCCTGGGCCGGTTTCGCCGCGGAGTGGTTGCGGAGCTGGTCGTCGGCCGGGCTGGAGCTCCGTCGCGTGCGCCGTGAGCTGCGCGCATGCGAGACCGAGCGTGCCCCGCGCCTGGCCGCGCTCGGGGACGCCGTGTACCGCGAGGACGGTGCGCTCGCAGAGCGGCTGCGGTCGGAGATCGAGGCCATCGACGTCCGTATCGCCGACCTGCAGGCCGGCTCGGCGCGAGCAGTAGAGGACTTCCACCGCCACGTCGAGGACGAGCGCCTGGCGGTGCAGCCGACCGAGCTGGCGGTGGGCCCGGTCCACGGCCCTCCGCGCCGTTGAGGCGACCGGCCCGGCAGCCGCTCGCGCTGATCGTCGTCGCGGCAGGGCTTGCGGCGTCCGGTTGCGGATCGAGCTCGTCCGGTTCCCTGCCTCCCGAACTCGCCCGAACCCTGGCCGCGCGCAGCGACGAGGTAGCGCGCGCGCTCGAGCGTGGAGACCCGTGTGCCGCCGAGAGGCTCGCGGTCGCCCTGCGGCTCGAGGCCGGGCGGGCGGTCGCCGCCGGCGAGGTTCCCGGCGCCCTCGCCCCCGAGCTCCGTCGCCGTACGGCGAGGCTCGCCGCCGCGATCACCTGCGTCGCGCCGCCTCCCGTCGCGCCCGTCGCGGAGCCCCCACCACCGCCGCCGTCCGACACTCAAAAGGGGACGAAGGAGAAGCCGAAGAAGCACGAGAAACACAAGAAGGAAAAGGGCCATGCCAAGGGCCATAAAGGCTGAAGCGGGCGCTATCGCGCCGAGGAGGTTCTCGGCCACGGTGGCATGGCCGTCGTCCATCGCGGCTGGGACGAGGATCTCGATCGTCCGGTCGCGCTCAAGGTCCTCGCCGAGAACCTCGCAAGCGACGAGTCGTTCCGCCGCCGCTTCCTGCGGGAGGCCAGGATCGCCGCGCAGCTCGCGCATCCCAACATCGTCCAGGTCTTCGACTCGGGCGAGCTCGACGGGCGGCTCATGATCGTGATGGAGTACGTCGACGGCGAGAGCCTGGGCCACCTGCTCGAGCGGCGCGGCAGCGTGCCGCCAGCCGAGGCGGTCGAGCTTGCACTCCAGATGTGTTCCGGCCTTGCGCATGCGCATGCTGCAGGGCTCGTCCACCGGGACGTCAAGCCGCAGAACCTTCTCCTCGGGGAGGACGGCGTGCTCAAGATCGCCGACTTCGGCATCGCGCACGTCGACTTCGGCACGGAGCTGACCGATGCGGAACGATTCTCGGGACCGCGACCTACCTGGCGCCCGAGCAGGCCGCCGGGGAGAAGGTGACCGCCTCGGCCGACATCTACGCGGCCGGCGTCGTCCTCTACGAGCTGTTGACAGGGCGACCGCCCCAGGCCTACGAGAGCCGCGCAGCTGCTTACCGACCGGGGGGAGCGGCCGGTGGCGCCGCTTCGCGAGCTGGCGCCCGAGGTCCCGCCTGAGCTCGAAGCGGTGGTCATGCGGTGTCTCGCGCGGCTGCCCGAGTACCGGCCGAGCTCCGCAGCGGAGCTCGGCGAGCAGCTCGAGCGCACGCTGGGGAGCGAGGCGCCGACGGCGGTCGCCCCGACGGAGAAATACGGGGCGCAACGACCGCGCCGGCGCTTGCCCTGGGTCGCGGGCGCGCTCGCGCTCGTCGTCCTAGGTATTGCCCTCGGGCTCGGCCTGTCACTGGGAGGCGGCGAGCGGCGGACGCCGTCCCCGGCGCCCTCGATCTCGAAGCCGGCTGCCGAGCAGGCACGCGACCTGTCCGCGTGGCTACGTCAGCATTCGCGCTAAGCGCGGGAGGCGAGCGCGCGCAGGGACTCTTTGAGGGAGCCCATCGTCGCGAGGACGGCGGTCGGCTCGTAGCCGCAATGCGCCATGCAGTTGTCGCAGCGCGGGTCGTTGCCTCGGCCGTACTTCGACCAGTCGGTGGTCTCGATCAACTCCTGATACGTCTCGGCGTACCCGTCCGACATCAGGTAGCAGGGTCGCTGCCAGCCGAAGACCGAGTAGGACGGGATCCCCCAGGGCGTGCACTGGAAGTCGGTCTTGCCCTCGAGGAAGTCGAGGAACAGCGGCGTGTGGTTCAGCCGCCACTTCTTGCGCTTGCCGTCGGCGAACGCCTCCGAGAACAACTTCCGCGAGGCCTTTACGCCCGGGAAATGCTCCTGGTCTGGAGCCTTCTCGTAGGCGTAAGCCGGCGACAGCATCATCTGGTCGACCTTCAGCTCGTCGTTGAGGAAATCGAGAACGTCGCGGACCGTCTTGGGCGTGTCCGTGGTCAGGAAGGTCGTGTTCGTGTTCACCCGAAATCCGCGGCGCTGCGCCTCCTTGATCGCGTCGACGCACTTGTCGAAGACACCCTCGCGCTCGACGAACTGGTCGTGTCGCTCGCGCATTCCGTCGAGATGGACGACCCAGGCGAAGTACGGCGAGGGCTCGAAGTTGTCCATCTTCTTCTTCATCAGGATCCCGTTCGTGCACAGGAAGACGAACTTCTTCCGCTTGATCAGCTCCTTCGCGATCACGTGCACCTCGGGGTGGACGAGCGGCTCGCCGCCGGCGATCGAGACCATCGGCGCCCCGGCCTCCTCAATCGCGGCGAGCGCCGTGTCGACCGGCATCCGCTTGCGCAGGATGTGGTCGGGGTGCTGGATCTTCCCGCAGAACGAGCAGGCGAGGTTGCACTGGTAGAGCGGCTCGAGCTCGACGAGCAGCGGGAACTTCTCGGTCCGCTTGATCTTCTGCTTCAGCAGGTAGCCCGCGATCCGGGCGCTCTGACGCATCGGAATCGTCATTGCTGTGCCAGCCTCGGGACTCGCATCGATGCGAGGGTATCAGCGTCCGCCGCCGGCGTGGTAACGCACGCCTCCACCCAGTCGACGAACGCCGGCGCGGCGCGGCGGAGCGTCCAGAGGCCCCGCACTCCGGCCAGCACGGTCCGCGGGCTCAGCAGCCGGTGTCCAGCGGTGTCGACGACGACGCGCAGCACCGCGAGCGGACGGTCCCCGGCCGCCTCGCCGAGCCAGGCCGACTCCATGTCGACGGCGACGATCCCCCGGTCGCGCAGGCTTTCCCGCTCCTCCGGGCCCACGATCCGCGAGGCGCTGTAGAGCGGCCCCGACTTCGCTCTCAGCCCGAGCCGGCGCAGCGGCTCGGCCAGCAGGGCGCTTCCCGGGCAGGGGATCGACTTGCCGTCGTCGGAGCGAAGCTCGGTCGCGAGCACGACGTCGCCTGCCGTGAGCTCCGGGTCGACCGCCCCGCAGAGCCCGGCAACGGCGACCGCGTCGGCATCGCCGAGGTCGACCTGGGTCCGGCCCATTCCGGTCCGGCGCACCTTGACGCCCGGAAGCGAGGAGCGGACGGCGAGCGCCTCGATCCACAAGGGGGCGAGGACGAGCAGTTTCATCGCGCATACCGCGCGAGCGCGGTCACCGGGAAGACGAGGCGATAGAGGTGGTAGTTGATGTAGAAGTCCCCGGGAAAGCCGGTGCCGGTGTACCAGGGCTCGTCCCAGGTGCCGTCGGGGAGCTGCGTCTCCGCGAGCCAGTCGAGTCCGCGCTCGGCCGCGCCCGCGCGCTCGCCGGCGGCGTGCAGCGCCAGCAGCGCCCAGGCGGTCTGGGACGCGGTCGACTCGCCGCGTCCGCTCCAGGCCCTGTCGTCGTAGGAGCGCATGTCCTCGCCCCAGCCGCCGTCGTCGTTCTGCACCTGCTCGAGCCAGCGGACGGCGCGGCGGATCGCTTCGTGCTCCGGCGGGATTCCCGCCGCCACCAGCGCCGGGACGGCGGCGCCCGTCCCGTAGACGTAGTTGCAGCCCCAGCGACCGAACCAGGAGCCGTCCGCCCCCTGCTCGCGGAGCAGCCAGTCGATCCCGCGCTGCGCCGCCGGATGGGAGCTCATTCCCTCGCCGGCCAACATCTCCACGACGTGGGCGGTCACGTCGGCGCTGGGCGGGTCGATCACCTCGCCGAAGTCGCAGAAGGGCAGCTTGCGGATGAGCTCCTGCGCGTTGTCCGCGTCGAACGCACCCCAGCCGCCGCCCGTGCACTCCATCCCGAGCGTCCACTCGACCCCGCGCGCGACGGCCTCGTCGAGGCCGGGCAGTGAGGCCCGGCGCAGCGCCATCACGACCTCGGCCGTGTCGTCGATGTCCGGATAGACGTCGTTCTCGAACTCGAACGCCCAGCCGCCAGGGGCGAGGTCGGGCCTGCGGACAGCCCAGTCGCCCTTCACCCTCACCTCCTCGTCAAGCATCCAGCGCGCCCCGCGCGAGATCGCCTCGTGCTCGGGCGGGAGGCCGGCGTCGCCCAGGCCGATCAGCGCGAGCGCCGTGTCCCAGACGGGCGACTGGCATGCCTCCAGGCGCCGAATCCCGTTCTCGACGATCGTGAACTTGTCCAGTCCCTCGAGCCCCTTCTGGATCACGGGGTGCTCGACCGGATAGCCGAGCAGGTTCAGCGCCATCAGCGAGTAGACCCATGGCGGCTGGATCCCGCCCCAGGATCCGTCCGCCTCCTGCCGGTCGACGATCCAGCGCTTCGCTTTGCGGAGCGCTAGCTGTCGCAGGTTTCCTAGCGGCCGCCGCTCGTACGAATGCAGGAGGCGGTCGAGCTGTTGGAAGAGACCGGGCCACGAAGTTAGGGCGGCTGTCGGCTCCGGGCTCGCACCGGTGCGCAGCTCATCCAGGGTGAACCGAACTGGGCGGATCGGCTTGAAGGCCGAGACGACGGTCAGCGCGGCGACGGTCTGCCTCGCCCAGCAGGCGAAGTCGTAGATGTTGAGCGGGACCCAGCTCGGCATCAGCATCAGCTCCGGCGGGATCACCGGGACGTCGTCCCACGACCACAGCCCGAACAGGGAGAACCAGATCTTCGTGAAGACGCGCGTGCGCTCGAGGCCGCCCGCGTCGAGGATGTACGCGCGCGCGCGGGCCATGTGCTCCGCGGAGGGCGGGTCCCCGGCCAGCTTCAGCGCGGCGTAGGACTCGGCCGTCGTCGACAGGTCCGGCGGGGCGCCGAAGAACTTCCCCCACGTCCCGTCGTCGCGCTGCTTCGAGCGGATCCATGCGGCCGACATTCGCGTCTCCTCGTCGGTGCGGATCCCGAGGAACTGGCGGAGCAACAGATCCTCCGCGTCCATGGTCACGTTGGTCTCGAGCTCGCCCTTCCACCAGCCTTCCGGCGCCTGGAGGGAAAGGAGATGGTCGACTGCCTTCTGCAAGGTCGCTTCGACGCTCGTTTCGGTTCTCGTCGCCATCAGAACTCCCGCTCGACGATGAAGCGCGCGAGCTCGGACAGCTCATGGCCTGCCTCCGGGTCGATCGGCGCCCGCTCGAGCTCGCGTAGCGCCAGCTCGAGCCTGCGCTCGGCCTCCTCGGCGGCGTAACGGCGGCCCCCGCAGGCCTCGACGAGCCCTGCGGCCTCGGCGATCTCGGCCTCGGTCAGATCCGGATTGGACAGCAGCTCGCGCAGCCGCGCCGACTCGGCGCTCCGCTGCTCGAGCGCGGCCACGACCGGCAGCGAGCTCTTCCGCTGGCGGAGGTCGTTCCATGTCGGCTTGCCCGTCAGCTCGGGCCGCCCCCAGATCCCGAGCTGGTCGTCGACCGCCTGGAAGGCGATCCCGAGCTGGATACCGAACGTGGCGAGCGGTCCGACGATCTCGTCCCCGGCCCCGGCCAAGACCGCACCGATCGAGCTCGAGCACGAGAGCAGGGCGCCCGTCTTCGCGGCGTGCATCGCCGTGCACTCCTCGATGCTGACGTCCAGGCGCCCCTCGCGGGCCATGTCCTCGGACTGGCCGGCGATCATCCGCGCCGTCGCGTCCACGAGCAGGGCGGCCGCGCGCATCCGCTCCTCCGTGGCGGGCCGGAGCAGGACCTGGGTCGAGAGGTTGGCGAGCGCGTCGCCGGCGAGGATCGCGCGCGCTTCGCCGAAGATCGTCCAGGCCGTCGGCCGGTGGTGGCGCTCTTGGTCACGATCCATGATGTCGTCGTGGAGCAAGGAGAAGTTGTGGACGAGCTCGACGCCGACGGCGCCGTCCACGCCCACCTCGAGAGCCGCTCCGGCGGCGGCCGCCGAGGCGAGTGCGAGCGCGGGCCGGACCGCCTTGCCGCCTCCGCTCTCGGTGGGCGTCCCGTCGGCCTCCGCCCAGCCGAAGTGATAGGCGGCGAGGGGGCGGATGTCGGGAGCGAGCGAATCGACGGCGGCCCGGAGCGCCGGCCAGACGAGCTCGCGCGCACGGTTGAGCGAGGCGGGAAGGGTCGTCGTCATGCGGCTACCTCGAGCGCGTCCGCCGGCCGTGAGCTCACGACCTCGCGCGCGGCGGCGAGGCCGCTCCGCACCGCGCCTTCCATCGTCGCCGGCCAGCCCGTGTCGGTCCACGCCCCGGCGAGGTAGAGGCCGGGGACGCGCGTTCTCGGCCCCGGCCGCAGTGCGGCCGTCCCGGGGCCCTGCCGGAAGGTGGCTCGCTGCTCACGCGTGACGAAGAACCGCTCGACGCGCGCCGACTGGGCCTCGGGAAACAGCTGTTCGAGCGCCGGCACGAACTGCGCGCGCAGCTCGTCGACCCGGCGGCCGACGTATTCCCGCGCGCACGAGAGCGAGACGGCGAGGTACTGCCCCTCTTCCAGCCCCGAGCCTCGCGACCGGTCGAAGACGAACTGGACCGGGCTTGAGTGTCCGGCCGCGAACGGGAGCTCGGTCACCCGGCGGTCGTAGACGACGTGCACGTTCACGATCGGCGAGGCGCCCAAATACGGCAGCTCCTCGGCCTGGGGGAGAGCGCCCTCTGGGAGGAGCATCGAGGCGTCCTCGTGCGGCACCGCGAGCACGACCGCGTCGGCGTCGATCCCATCTCCGTCGAAAGCGACCCTGAGCCCGCGGCCGCCGGGCTCGAGCCGCTCGACCCGCTGACGGACATGCACGGTCACGCCCGCCTCCTCGAGCGCACGTGCTCCCGCATCTCCGTGGAGCTGCTGCAGCGGAACGCCCGCGTAGCCGATGTCACCGGCGTCGGCCGCTTCGAGCAACCCCGTCTGGAAGACCTTGGCGGCGAGCGCGAGCGAGGCCTCGGCCGCCGGGAGGTTGACGGTGGGAAGCACGATCAGGTTCCAGAGTGCATCGACGGAGGCAGCGGACTGGTCGTGCTCGGCGAGCCAGGAGCCGAACGTGCGCCGATCGAGGCTCGGGTCGGCGAGGTCGAGTCGCGAGAGCGGCCGCACAGCCCTGGCCACCCCGAGGCGCTCTCGCGGCGAGAGGAAGCTGTAGCGCGCAATCGCCGGCAGCAGGTGAAGCGGAGCGGGGAGGGGGGCGCGCCGCAGGCGGGCGACCCGTCCCCCGGGCGCGACGATCGGGATCGAGAGCCGGTCCTGGAGCGTCGCGTCGGCGGTCACGCCGAGCCGCTCGAGGAAGCGACGGTAGTCGGTGCAGCAGCGTAGGAACACGTGCTGGCCGTTGTCCATCCAGAGCCCGTTCCGCCGGATCGAGAAGGTCGCGCCGCCGAGGCGTGGACGCGCCTCGAGCAGCGTCAGGTCCGCGCCTGCGTCGGCGCACTCGAGCGCCGCTGCCATCCCGGCCAGCCCTCCTCCCACGACGACGACGTTCATGGTCCGACCGCAGCGAGGCTTCTGACCGCCACCCATCCCTTTTGCCACGCCGGCAGCGAGACGCGGCCGCGCAGGACGAGCTCGGGCCGGCGCTCGATGCGGACGAGCAGGCGCCGGTAGATACCGGCCATCGCCGAGACGCAGGCTGCGCTCTGGCGGTCGAGCAGGGGCAGCAGCCTCAATCCCGACTCGAACCACGCTTGCGCGCGGTCCGCCTGGAAGCGGATCAGCTCCTCGACGCGCTCGTCCGGGGCCTCGAGATCGCAGCCGAAGCGCTCAAGCTCCTCCGCGGGCAGGTACACGCGTCCGCGTTCGAGGTCCTCGTAGATGTCCCGGAGGATGTTCGTGAGCTGGAACGCGACCCCGAGGTCGTCGGCGTAGACGGCCGCCGCCTCGCGCTCGTTCGTCTCGAAGACGCCGAGGGAGAGGCGCCCGATCGCCCCGGCGACCCGCCGGCAGTAGGGCAACAGGTCCGAGAACGTGCGGTAGATCGTTCCGCGTACGTCCATCTCGACGCCGTCGATCAGGTCGCCGAAGGCATCGACGGGAATCGGATAACGCGCGGCGGCGTCCGCCAGTGCGACGAGCACCGGATCGTCGTACGCGGCCTCGATCGAGTCGAGGCTCCTGCGCTCCCGCTCGAGCAGGCGCAGCTTCTCGTCCTCGGCCCAGGTACCGTCGCCGATGTCGTCGACGCGCCTCGCCAGCGCGTAGATCGCGCAGAGCGCGCCGCGGCGGTTCTTGGGGAGGAGGCGGATTCCGTAGTAGAAGTTGGCCGCCTCGCGCCGCGTGACGTCCTGGCAGTACTGGTATCCCCATTCGGCGGCGGAGACGGTCATCGTCAGCTTTCGCGAAGCACCCGGACGGTGGCGGCGAGCCGTGCAGGGCCCGAGGCCTTGGGCGCGGTCCGGAGGACGTCGTAGCCGGATTGCTCGATCGCGTCGAGTGCGGCGCGGCCGCCGCCGACGTAGCCGGCGACCGCGAGCTTGCCCAGGCCGGAGAGCGAGCGAACGAGCGCGAACCCTTGGTCGAGCAGCCGGCGGGCACGCTCGACCTCGAATGCGAGCAGCTGCTGCAGCGAGTCGCTCGGTTGCGTTCCCGCGAGATCGTCATCGCCGACGCCGAAGCGCTCCATATCCTCGAGCGGCAGGTAGACGCGGCCGCGCCGGAAGTCCTCGCCGACGTCCTGCCAGTGCTCGGCGAGCTGGAGCCCGGTGCAGACGGCGTCGGAGCGATGGACGCGCTCGCGCGTCGCAGCGCGGAAGACGTGCAGGACGAGCTCGCCGATCGGGTTGGCCGACAGGTCGCAGTACGCCGCCAGCTGGTCGTAGGTCTGGTAGCGGGAGATCTCCTGGTCCTGGCGGTTGGCCGCGATCAGCCGCAGGAAGGGACGCTTCGGAAAGCCGAACTCTCGTGCGGAGGGAGCCAGGCGCCGCAGCAGCGGGTGAATCGGCCGGCTGGCGAACATCCGGCCGACGTCGTCCTCGATCCAGTCGAGCAGAGCCTTCCTGTCACCCGGGGCCTCGTCGCCCGCGTCGTCGACGAGGCGCGCGAACCCGTAGATCCCGAGCAGGGCGCGACGCTGGGACGGCGGAAGCAGCAGCGAGGCGACGGTGAAGTTCTCGGCCGAGGCCTTCGGCATCACTTCCACGCGGGTGGGGACTTGGGCCGGTGGGCCGCCGTTGGGCGGAGTTGTCGAGGAGCCGGCGCCGCGAGTGCGGGTCGCCGCCATCAGTCACCCATTACTTGAATGAACACCTTCCGCGGTTTCGCGCGGTCGAGCTCGCAGAAAAAGACACTCTGGTACCGGCCGAGGAGAAGCTTGCCGTCCACGATCGGGATCGCCTGGGAGGCCGAGCCGAGGAGCGCCGCTCGACAGTGCGAGTGGCCGTTGGGGAACTCGTGCGGGTCGTCTTCGAGGCCTTCGGTGCGGATGGACATGTCGTCGTGGCGGTAGTACGGGCCCTCCGCGGGCACGAGCGAGTCGAGCATGTCCTGGAAGTCCTTCATGAACCCGCTCTCGCGCTCGTTGATCAGCACCGCGCAGGTGGTGTGCGGCGAGTAGACCACCGCCATCCCGTTTTCCACCCCGCTCCGCTCCACAGCCTGGAGCACGTCGTCGGTGACCTCGATCAGGTCGCCGCAGCTCGAAGTCGAAAGATCGTGGTTCTCGAACAAGTGCTTCATGCTCGCCGCCCCCTCCTCGACCTCCGGTCACCGGGTTGCCAAAAAGCGCGCGTAACGTACCACCTTGCCGGGATGGCAACAAGGTGTCGAACAAGTCCGCGGGTCAGGCGGTATCGTCCAGCCGCTCGTGAGCAGCCATGCAGTCGACCGTCCCTCGCCGCTGCGTTCTCTGAACCCGGTCTTGGTGACTGCGATTTTGGTCGGAGCGGTGCTTGCGACCTGGATCGTGACCGTCCAGCGTATGAAGGGGATGGACGCCGGTCCGGGTACCGATCTCGGGGGTCTCGGATGGTTCGTGGGCATCTGGGTGACGATGATGGCGGCGATGATGCTGCCGTCGGTGATGCCGATGGTGCTCGTGTTCGCGAAGGTCTCGCGTGGGCGGTACGAGCAGAGACGGGCCGCGTTCGTGCCGACGTGGATCTTTGTCGCCGGCTACCTGGCGGCCTGGACGGCTTACGGCCTGCTGGCCTATGGGGTCTACCGCGCGGTCGCCGCCGCCGGGACCGGCTGGCTGGCGTGGGATCGTGCCGGCCCGTACGTCGCGGGCGGCGCCGTGATCGCGGCTGGCCTCTACCAGCTGACGCCGCTCAAGGAGGTCTGTCTACGCCATTGCCGCGGGCCGATGCACTTCATCCTGCACGGCTGGAGGAACGGGCGGCTCGGCGCCTTGCGGATGGGGCTCGAGCACGGGGCCTTCTGCGTCGGCTGCTGCTGGGGGCTGATGGTGATCCTGTTCGCGCTCGGGGTGATGAGTCTGTTCTGGATGGCCGTGATCGCAGGAGTGATCTTCGCGGAGAAGATCTTCCCGCACGGCCTCCGGCTCTCGCGCGTGTTCGCGCTGGCGTTCGTCGGCCTGGGAATCTGGATCGCCGTCTCGCCCGGGAGCGTTCTCGGCCTGACCGACCCCGCGAAGGCGCCGAGCATGGTGCGGATGGACCGGATGGACGAGATGGCGCCCTAGGGGCGGCTCGCTAGGCTCATTTCATGACTCGCTCCGTGATCGTCGCCACGGCCCGGACGCCGTTCGGCAAGCTCGGCGGCTCGCTCGCCGGCTACGAGGCCACGAAACTCGGTGCGATCGCGATCCGCGGAGCGCTCGACCGCGCGGGCGTCGAGAACGACGAGGTCGAGTACGTGATCATGGGCCAGGTGCTGCAGGCCGCCGCCGGCCAGGCGCCGGCGCGTCAGGCTGCGATCGGGGCGGGCCTGCCGGTCGAGATCGGGGCCGATACGATCAACAAGGTCTGCGCTTCGAGCGTTCGAGCCGTCGGGATGGCGGATCAGATGATCCGCGCGGGCGACCACGAGGTGATCGTCGCCGGGGGGATGGAGTCGATGTCGAACGCGCCGTACGCGCTCAAGAAGGCGCGTTTCGGCTACCGGCTCGGCGACGGGGTGCTCATCGACCTGATGACGCACGACGGGCTGATCTCGACCTTCGACAAGCGGCACATGATCCAGCAGGCCTCCTTTGTCTCCCGTGAGCTCGGCATCGCCCGCGAGGAACAGGACCGGTGGGCGCTGCGCTCGCACGAGCGCGCGGTCAAGGCGATCGACGCGGGCTTGTTCGAGCCTGAGATCGTCTCGGTCGACGGCATCTCGGTAGACGAGGGGCCTCGCCGCGACACGTCCTACGAGAAGCTCGCGAAGCTGAAGCCCGTGTTCGATCCAGAGGGGACGACGACCGCGGGCAACGCGCCCGGCGTCAACGACGGTGCGTCGGCGCTCGTCGTCACGAGCGAGGAGTTTGCCCGGAAGCGCGGACTCGAGGTGCTGGCGACGATCGTCTCGCAGGCCTACGTCGCGGACGAGTTCGCCTATCTCGCGCGCACCCCGGCCGCCTCGGGGACGCTGGCGCTCGAGAAGGCGGGGAAGACGATCGACGACGTCGAGCGCGTCGAGCTGAACGAGGCGTTCTCCTCGGTCGTGCTGCACTCGACGAAGATGCTCGGCGCGAACCCGGAGCGCGTGAACGTGAACGGCGGAGCGGTCGCGCTCGGACACCCGATCGGCGCCTCCGGTGGCCGAATCCTCGGCACGATGATCCACGAGCTGCGCCGCAACGGCGGGGGGCTCGGCCTCGCGGCGATCTGCTCCGGTGGCGGGCAGGGGGACGCCATTCTTCTCGAGGTCTAGCGTTCTTCCTGTTCGCGCTGGCGGACGATCTCGAGCGTCTGGCGAAGTGCGGGGAGCTGGGCGACATCTTTTTGACGGCCCGCTGCCTCCTTCGAGCGAATGACGTCCGAAAGCGATGCAACGAGCGCCGGTGTGCCTGAGCCCAGATCGAGCTCGAGTGCGTTTCGCCGCAGATCGTCGTAGCCGCCTGTGCCGGCGGGCTCGAAGACCAGATCGAGGTCCCCGACGCGCGTGCTGAGGGTCCACATCGCGTTCGCCGCCAGCATCCGTGCGTCGATAGGGAAGTCGACTGGACCCTGGGGGGTCCGAAGCTTTGCGTCCAGATCGGTGAGCGCGGCTGCGAGCGCGTCGAGATTGTCCTCGGACCGATCGGGCGTGACGTCCATGTCCTCAGTCGGAAGGGGCGACCCGTGCGCGATCGCGGCTACCGCTCCGATCACCACGAATCTCACGCCACGCTCCTGCAGCGCGCTGATGATCGCCGAGGCATCGTAGGGTCGCTCAGCCTGCGGCATGTGCTCGCATCCGCTCGCGCAGGTCGAGCTGCACGCCTGCCACGCGCTCCATGTGCTCAACGCGCTCGGCGGGCGAGAGCTCAAGCTGGCTATGGATGTGAGAGAGGTACGAGTCGTCGTAGTTGGCAAGCCGGAACCCGAGTTCGAGCCCGCACGCGCGGATCAGGTCTCGCAGCGTCTCCAGGCTGGGCTTGACGTCGCCGCGCTCCCAGCGGGCGATCTGCGACTGCGAGCGGCCGACCCTCCGGCCCAGCTCGGCCTGGGTCAGCCCAGCTCGCAAGCGCGCCTCTCTTAGCAGATCTGCACTGAGCATAAGTACAGAAATGATATCAAATCGAGAAGTAAGCTCCCGCCTGTGCGGTTCGAGCACGTTCTCGTCGTCGGCGCGGGGCAGATGGGCGCCGGGATCGCGCAGGTCGTCGCCGCATCCGGGCGACGCGTGTCGCTGCACGATTCGGTGCCGGGCGCGTTCGACCGCGGCCTGGAGACGATGCGCAAGAGCCTCGGGAAGCTCGCGGAGAAGGGCGGGCCCGATCCGGACGAGGTGCTAGCTCGGGTCGAACCGGCCGACGATCTCGTGCCCGCCGACCTGATGATCGAGGCGGTAGTCGAGGACGCAGATGTGAAGAAGGACATCTTTCGCCGCGCTGACGCGATCCTGCCACCGCACGCGATTCTCGGCTCCAACACGTCCTCCATCCCCATTACTAGCCTCGGGGCGGCCACCGGCCGACCCGAGGCTGTGATCGGGATGCACTTCTTCAACCCGGTCCCGGTGCTCGGGCTGGTCGAGATCGTCCGGGGTCACGAGACCTCGGACGAGACCGCCGAGGCGATCACCGAGCTCGCCCGCGACCTGGGCAAGACGCCGGCAGTCGCGAACGACTTCCCCGGGTTCGTCTCCAACCGGATCCTGATGCCGTTCATCAACGAGGCGGTCTGGGCGCTGCACGACGGCGTCGCCGAGGCGGAGGCGATCGACACGATCGCGAAGCTCGGCTTCGCGCATCCGATGGGCCCGCTCGCGCTCGCCGACCTGATCGGCCTCGACACGTGTGTGGCGATCATGGAGGTCCTGTACGAGGGCCTCGGGGACGATAAGTACGCTCCCTGCCCTCTCCTCCGCGAGCACGTCGAGGCCGGCAAGTTGGGGCGAAAGTCTGGTTCCGGCTTTTACGACTACGGCTGATCAGCCGGGGCGCGCGGTGCCAGGCTTCTGCCTGGCTCCGCTCCCGACCCCCGAAGCGTACGACCGACGAGCGCTTGAAAGTGCGCGATCAGCCGCTCGCTCTCGGGCATCAGCGTCCCGTGGTCGAGCAGCCCCGAGCGCATCCCTCGCTGGACTGACTCGATGAGCGCCCGGTCCTCGCTTCCGACCTGGCTGTCGAACGCAATCAGTTCCTCCCTGGCGTCGAGTGGCACGTCCTCGGTGAAGAAGTAGTCGAAGAAGCCCGCGGTGCGCTCGGGCCCGAGCGGGAGGGCAGGGCCGATCGAGAGGTTCGGCGGGCCGGGGAAGACGTTGATGCGCGTGTTCGGCCAGAGGTAGTGGAACTGCCCCACGTCGATCGGCTCGCCGCCGTTCCGAGCGCGGCCGTACTGGCTCGACGACCACTCGGCTGTGTGGAGCTCGTAGCGGTCCGGGTTGACGTCGACAGCTCGGCTGAAGTCCGGATGCGCTGTCGGGCAGTGGTAGCACTCGAGGTAGTTCTCGATCACGACCTTCCAGTTGGCCTCGAGCCCGAAGTCGATCCGGCGGTGGAAGACGAGCGAGTCGGGCTCGATGCCGCCCGAGGCGAGCGACTCCGCGATCCCGCCGGCGATCTCGCTCAGCGGCGGTGCGTCGGTGTCCGGGTTGACGAAGATCCACGGCCCGAGGGTCTCGATCTGCATGGGCAGGAGGGACAGTCCCTCGGGATCGAAGCCGGGCTCGCGCTCGGATCGCGGAGCGCTGCGCAGGGAGCCGTCGAGCCCGTAGGTCCAAGCGTGGTACCCGCACTGGAGGGTCTTCCGGTTCCCGCTCCCGCGGACGACCTCGGAGCCGCGATGGCGGCAAACGTTGAGGAAGGCGTGCAGCTCTTCGTCCTCGTCGCGCACGACCGCGACCGGGACATGGCCGGCGGCGCAGGCGAAGTAGTCGCCCGGCTGCTCCACCTGTCCGAGATGACCCGCGTACTGCCACGAGCGCTCGAAAATGCGGCGGCGCTCGAGTGCGAGCACCTCCGGGTCGGAGTACACGCTCCAGGCCAGCGTCTCGCTCACACTAGACCGCCGGGGCCGGTTGTGGCGGCGGGGCCGGGAGCTGGTGCCAGAGCACGATCTTGCCGTGGTGGACTTCGAACGCGGCGACCGCCCGACCTCCCGGCGCGTCGCATCGGCTCGCTTTCCGGTTGCCGAGCAGAAACGTCACGGTCGTCGTGTCTCCTATCGTGGACATGGAGATGATCTTGCCGGAACAGGGAAGGCCGGAGTTGAAGCCGACCGCCTGCGCGTGAGTTCGCAGGAACAGGACCCGGCCCGGCTGCACGACCTCGGCCCCCTCCGCGAACAGGCTCGCGGCGCGCTCGTTGTCGCCCGCGTTGAGGGCGTCGCTCCAGGCGCGGACGACGCTCTCGGGCGAGCTCGAGCTGCCTCCGCAACCGGCCGGGAGAGCCAGGACGGCGAGCAGGGCGAGCGCGGCCGGGAAGCGCAAATCGCCCCGACTATAGTGCGCGGGTGGACTTCGAGCTGAGCCCGGATCAGCGCGAGATCAGGGCGCTCGCGCGCGAGTTTGCCGAGGCCGAGATCGAGCCGTACGCGGCCGAATGGGACCGCGAGCACCGCTTCCCACGCGATCTGTTCGGGAAGCTCGCCGAGCTCGGGCTGATGGGCGTCTGCATCCCCGAGGAGCTCGGGGGCGCCGGCGCCGACTTCCTCTCCTACATCCTCGTGCTCGAAGAGCTGTCGCGCGCGGATGCCGGCGTCGGGGTCACCGTCGCAGTCCACACGAGCGCGGTCACGCTTCCGATCCTGACCTTCGGGACAGAGGAGCAGAAGAGCCGGTTTGTCCCGCCGCTCGCCCGCGGGGAGGCGATCGGCGCGTTCGCGCTGACCGAGGCGGAGGCCGGCTCGGACGCGGGCTCGCTGCGTACGGCCGCGACCCCGGAGGACGGCGGCTGGCGCATCTCGGGCGCGAAGCAGTGGATCACGAACGGTAGCCAGGCGGGGACGTTCCTTTTGTTCGCGCGCACCGATCCGGACACCCCCGGAGCCCGAGGGGTGTCGGCGTTCATCCTCGACGCTGACCACATACGAGTTACACGCGAGGAAGAGAAGCTTGGCCTCAACTCCTCGGTGACCAACGACATCGTCGTCGAGGACGCGCACGTCGACGCCGACCGGATGCTGCACGAGGAAGGGAAGGGATTTGCAGTCGCGATGGGCACGCTCGACGGGGGGAGGATCGGGATCGCGACGCAGGCGCTCGGCATCGCGCAGGCGGCCTACGACGCGGCCCGCGCCTACTCGCTCGAGCGGCGCCAGTTCGGGCAGCGGATCGCCGACTTCCAGGCGATCCAGTGGAAGCTCGCCGACATGGCGACCGAGATCGACGCTGCGCGCCTCCTCGTCCACCGCGCCGCCTGGCTGAAGCAGGAGGGCAGGCCACACACGGAGGAGGGGGCGAAGGCGAAGCTGTTCGCCTCGGAGATGGCGCGGCGGCAGACTGCCGAGGCGATCCAGATCTTCGGGGGGTACGGCTACACCAAGGAGTTTCCGGTCGAGCGCTACTATCGCGACGCCAAGATCACCGAGATCTACGAGGGGACGAGCGAGATCCAGCGGCTCGTGATCGCCCGCTCCGTGCTCGGGTTGCGGAAGCAGGCACTGGCGCAGGGTTGAAGACCTTTCGCGATCCGCCGGACGTGTTCCCGCCGCTTGCGGCCTACACGCACCAAGTCGAGCTCAGCGGAGACGAGCGTCTGCTCGCGCTCTCGGGCCAGGTCGGGATCGACACGGAGGGGAACGTCCCCGACGACCCGATCGCGCAGCTCGAGCTTGCGCTGGAGAACGTCGGGCGCAACCTGGTGGCGGCGGGGATGGACTGGGGCGATCTGGTCAAGCTGACCTTGTACTTCGTCGGCGAGGTGGACGCGGAGCGGCGGCGTGCGGCGATCTCGGCCAAGCTGGGCGATCACCGTCCGTGCATGACGCTTCTCTATGTGGCGTCGCTCGCGACGCCAGCGTTCAAGGTCGAGCTGGACGCCTGGGCCAGCCGTTCGCCCGGCTGACCCGCCGATCCAACGCCTTCGGGTCTTGTGTTTAAAAACACGAGACTAGGTGCTGGGATCACGCAAGCGTGTACTACGAAGCTCGGATCGCCTCGACGAGCCGGCGGCTGCCTTCGGTGAGAACCGGCTCGCCGTGGGAGACGAGCACTCGCTCGACTGGGAGCTCGAGCAAGTCGCGCAGGGACTTATCGAATGCGTCGCGATCTATAAGCGCAGGCGACGGGCAGACGCGCAGCCCGCCCGCGCCGTCGCCCATCAGGAACTCGGCGACGACGAGCGCCCGGTGCGGCCGGATGAAGAACGCGACCTGGCCTTCGTCCTGTCCGCCCGGGACGAAGACCTCGATTCCCTCCGGCAGCCGGCCAACCTCACGCGATGTGCGGTATCTCTCGGCGAGCAGCGGTGCGTCGCGCTCGTGCCACGGCGCGGTCAGCAGGATCACTACCGGCACTCCGGTCCGCTCGACGTCGCGGTCGAGGTGCTCGAGGAACTTCCCCTCTTCGCCGCGGGGGAGCAGCGGGTCGATCAGGACGACGGCGTCGGGCGCCTCGTAATAGACGCAACCGACGGCCTCAGGCCAGTCCGCCCCCGGGCGCCAGTTCCGGTGCGGTGCGGTCCAGTACCAGAGCCCGGGAGCTACTTCCCGGGTGTCCATTCGTAGAGCGCGTCCGGCTCCTTCTCCATGTTGCCCGACCCATCCGTCAGCTTCGCGAGCCGGAAGCCGTGCCGCTCGTAGAAGCGGCGCGCGCCTTCGTTCTTCTGGAACACCCACAGCTCGAGGCGCTCAGGGCTCACCGTCTTCGCGTGCTCCATCAGGGACGAGCCGATGCCCCGGTCTTGCGCGACCGGATCGACGTAGAGATGCGTGAGCTCTTCGTCCTTGACACCGCTGAAACCGACGACGCGGCCATCTTCTTCGGCGACCCAGATCGGACCACGGTCGATGAACCAGCCGCCGAGCAGTGACCGGTGCTCGCCGGAGATCACCGGCAGATAGCTCATCTCGTCGCGGGCCGCGACGAACACGCGGCTGACCTCCGTGGCGTCGCGTTGCGTTGCGCGTCGGATCATCGCCGTAATCTACGCACATGAGCCGGAAGCCCGATGAGCCGGTCCGTCTGACCCGTATCTACACGCGCGGCGGCGACGCCGGCGAGACGAGTCTCGGCGACGGCTCCCGTGTCTCGAAGCTCGACTGCCGCATCGGCGCCTTCGGCGCGGTGGACGAGCTGAATGCCCAGCTCGGCGTCGTGCTCGCCGTCGATCTGCCCAAGGGATTTCGCCCGCTCCTCGAGCGGATCCAGAACGAGCTGTTCGACGTCGGCGCCGATCTCAGCGTCCCGTACGGCGTGGGCGATGGACGCTTGCGCGTGACGCAGGCTGCTATCGACGAGCTCGAACGTCAGTGCGACTCGTTGAACGCCGACCTGCCGGAGCTGAAGAGCTTCGTCCTTCCCGGGGGGACCGAGACCGCCGCCCGGCTGCACGTCGCCCGCACCGTGTGCCGGCGGGCCGAGCGCGAGGTCTTGCTGGCGTCGCAGGAGCTCGAGCTCAACCCGCTCGTGCTCGTTAGCGCTGTGAACGGCGCCGCCCGTGCACGCCGGTCGGCGCCTCCATTCGCGGGGGAACCCCCTGGTTCCCCCGCGAGCACCCCCTCCCGGGCCAGACGCGAGACGGCAACAACTGGCGTCCAATGACTCGCCGCGGAGAGCCGCCCGGGGAGGCCCACTCCCGGCTCGCCCGCCGGCTCGGGACCGGCGACGCCGTCGTGATCGGTCTCGGGGCGATGCTCGGAGCCGGCGTCTTTGCCGCCTTCGCACCCGCCGCCCGGGCCGCGGGCTCTGGGATCCTGCTCGCGCTGGGGGTCGCCGCCTTCGTCGGTCTACGGGCGGGAACGCCTCGGCCCGTTCTTCGGGTTCCTGGCGGGGTGGGGCTTCGTGGTCGGAAAGATCGCGAGCTGCGCCGCGATGGCGATCACGTTCGCTGCGTATGCCGCGCCCGGAGCCGAGCGCCCCGTCGCCGTTGCCGCCGTCGTCGTCCTGACCGCCGTGAACACGCTGGGGATCCAGAGAACAGCGGGCCTGACGCGCGTGATCGTCGCCGTCGTGCTGGCCGGGCTCCTGCTCGCGGTCGTCGCCGCGCTCGCAGGAGACCATCCCGAGGCGGATCACCTGCGGCCCGTGACCGGGACGGGCGCCTACGGGATCCTGCAGGCGGCGGGCCTGCTCTTCTTCGCCTTCGCCGGCTATGCGCGGATCGCGACACTCGGCGAAGAGGTGGTGGCGCCGGAGCGGACGATCCCGAAGGCGATCCCCCTCGCGCTCGGGATCGTGCTCGCCGTCTACGCAGCTGTCGCAGTGACCGTTCTCACGGTGCTCGGCCCGACACGGCTCGCCCACGCAGCGGCGCCGCTCGCGGCCGCTGTCAAGGCCGGGAGCTTGGACGAATTGACGCCGCTCGTCCGCGTAGCCGCCGCGATCGCCTGTCTCGGCGTGCTGCTGTCGTTGATCGCCGGCATCGGCAGGACCGCCTTCGCAATGGCGGCGAACCGCGAGCTGCCGCACGCGTTCGCCACGGTTCATCCACGCCACCGCGTGCCCTGGGTCGCGGAGGTCGCCGTCGGCGCCGTCGTGGCCGTGCTCGCGGCGACGCTCGACCTCCGGCATGCGATCGGCTTCTCGTCCTTTGCCGTCCTCGTCTACTACGCGATCGCCAACGCATCGGCGTTCACGCTCGCCCGGCCCTGGCTGCGACTCCTGGCCGTGGCAGGGCTCGTGGGATGCCTCACCGTCGCCTTCAGCCTGCCGTGGACATCCGTGGCCCCGGGTGCCGGCGTCCTGGCCGCCGGGTCAGTGGTCTATGCCGCACGCCTACAATCAAGCCGATGGCGACGACCGAAGACCGGCGATCCGAGCTGAGCGGCACGGAGGCCTGGCAGGAAGAGCTCTACGAGGCGACCCCAGAGCGGCAGGGCGAGCTTTTCTCCACCATCTCCGGGCTGGACAACGAGCCGCTGTACACGCCCGACAACGTCGATATCGACTACGAGCGCGACCTCGGCTATCCGGGCGTCCATCCCTTCACCCGCGGCGTCTATCCCTCGATGTACCGAGGCAAGCTCTGGACGATGCGCCAGTTCGCCGGGTTCGGTACCGCGGAGGAGACGAACGACCGCTTCCGCTATCTGCTCGACCACGGGCAGACGGGGCTGTCGACCGCGTTCGACATGCCGACGCTGATGGGGTACGACTCGGACCATCCGCGCTCGGTCGGAGAGGTCGGCCGCGAGGGCGTGGCGATCGACTCGCTCGCGGACATGGAGACGCTCTTCGACGGGATTCCGCTCGGCGACGTCTCCACCTCGATGACGATCAATTCGCCGGCGGCGATGCTGCTCGCGTTCTACGTCTGCGTGGGGGAGCAGCAGGGCGTCCAGCGCGACCGGCTGCGCGGAACCATCCAGACCGACATCCTCAAGGAGTACATCGCGCAGAAGGAGTGGATCTTCCCGCCCGAGCCCTCGATGCGGCTCGTGGTGGACATGATCGAGTTCTGCTCGCAGGAGCTCCCCCGCTGGCATCCGGTCTCGATCTCCGGCTACCACATCCGCGAGGCCGGATCCAATGCCGTCCAGGAGCTCGCCTTCACGCTCGCGAACGGGTTCGCCTACGTCGATGCCTGCATCGAGCGCGGCCTCGACGTCGACGACTTCGCGCCGCGGCTTTCCTTCTTCTTCAACGCGCACGTCGATTTCTTCGAGGAGATCGCGAAGTACCGGGCCGCGCGCCGGATCTGGGCCCGCGAGCTGCGCGAGCGCTACGGTGCCAAGAGCGCGCGCTCGTGGCTGATGCGCTTCCACACGCAGACGGCCGGCGTGTCGCTGACTGCCCAGCAGCCGGAGGTGAACATCGTCCGCACCGCGCTCGAGGCGCTCGCCGCCGTCCTCGGCGGCACTCAGTCGCTGCACACGAACTCCTTCGACGAGGCGCTCGCGCTCCCGACCGAGGACGCCGTACGGCTCGCGCTCCGCACCCAGCAGGTGATCGCGCACGAGACCGGGGTCGTCAACACGATCGACCCGCTCGGCGGCTCCTACTACCTCGAGGACCTGACGAACCGGCTCGAGGCGGAGGCGTACGACTACTTCGACCGGATCGAGCGCCTCGGCGGCGTGATTCCGGCGATCAAGGAGAACTTCTTCCAGCGGGAGATCGCGGACGCCTCCTTCCGCTACCAGTCCGAGGTCGAGGCGAAGCAGCGGATCGTCGTCGGCGTCAACCAGTACGAGCTGGACGAGGAGCGCGAGCTCGACCTTCTCCGCATCGACCCGGCGCTCGAGCAGAAGCAGATCGACCGGGTCAAGGGACTCCGCGACCGTCGCGACTCCTCGGCCGTCGAGGCGTCGCTCGCCCGGCTAAAGGAGGCATCGGTCCGCGACGACGTCAACCTGATGCCGCTGATCGTGGATGCGGCCAGGGCCTATGTGACGATGGGCGAGATGTGCGACGCGCTCCGGGAGACCTGGGGTGTGTGGAGGGAGACTCCCGTCTTCTAGATTCCTGGGGGAACCTCCCGGTTCCCCCAGACCCCCTCCACTGGTCCGCTGCGCGGACAGGCGCTTACGCGCCGGTCTTCTAACTTCCGCTCGCCCTCGAACGTCTATTCACTCAGGACCCCGATGGACGCCCTCAAGCGCTTCGCAACTTCACGCCGGACCAAGCAGCTGCTGCCCTGGCTGTCGGCGGCTGTCCTCCTGGCGGGGATCGGCTCCGTCCTCGGCGTCTACTTCTCGAACACGGCCCAGAAGGATCCAGGGCTCTCGAACAAGCCGGTGGCGCTGCCGAAGACCGCATCCAAGCAGATCCCGCTTCCCGAGGCGGCGCGGCGGGTGGCCGGCAGGTTCATCCTGACCGCCGTCGCGCGGAGGCACCTGAAGGAGTCCTACAACCTCACGCATCCGAAGCTGCGTCAGGGGCTGACTCTGAAGCAGTGGGAGACAGGCAACATCCCGGTCGCCTACTTCCCGGTCGGCAAGAACCTGAAGGACGCGAACTTCAAGGTCGACCTCTCCTATCCGAACGAGGCGCAGCTCGAGCTCGTCCTCGTTCCGAAGAAGACCGCCAAGGAGCGGCCGCAGCAGTTCCTGATGGGCCTGCGGAAGTTTCATCAGCACTGGGTGGTCGACTACTGGAACGTACTCGGCGGCCCCGGAGTGCCTGACTCCTGATGGGACTGAGGACGTACGGCAAGCACTGGACGGTCGACGCCTGGCAGCCGGTCGGGCATGTGCCGGTCCAGGCACCATAGGGACGATGGATTCCCTCAAGCGGTTCGTCACCTCCCGGCGGTTCAAGCTGCTGCTGCCGTGGGTCTCGGCCGCCATCCTCCTGTCGGGGATCGGGGCCGTGCTCGGCGTCTACTTCTCCAACACGGCCGAGAAGGAGCCCGGTCTCTCGAGCACGCCGGCGAAGATCCCCACCGAGCCGACGAAGCAGATTCCGCTTTCCCAGGCCGCGCGCAAGGTCGCAGGGAAGTTCATCCTCACCGCCGTCGCGCGCAGACATCTCGCGGAGTCCTACAACCTCACGCACCCGAAGCTGCGGCAGGGGCTGACCCTGAAGCAGTGGGAAACGGGGAACATTCCGGTCGCCCAGTACCCGGTCGTGAGCCTCAAGGACACGACCTTCAAGGTCGACTACTCCCGTCGGAACGAGGCGCAGCTCGAGCTCGTCCTCGTTCCGAAGAAGAGCGCCAAGTTGCGGCCGCAGCAGTTTCTGATGGGCCTGCGGCTCTATCACAGGCACTGGGTGGTCGACTACTGGAACGTGCTCGGCGGCCCCGGGGTCCCGGCGCCCTAGAACGTGACGTGCCGACGCCGCCACGGGCTATCCTCTGAGGCGGGTTGAAGGGCGTTCTCGCTTCGTACCGATGGCGACGCCGCCTGCTGTGGCTTTCGGCGGTGGCGATTGTTGCGGGCGGAGCGGTCGCGGTCGGATTGATCTGGCCCAACACCGCCGAGAAGGAGCCAGTCGCGAACGGCGGGCCGGTTCACTTCAAGCCCGAGCCCAAGAAGACCCAGCTCGGGGTGCAGGACAAGGCGGCAGCCCTCGGTGTCGCGGTCAGGTTCATCGACACGGCCGTCGTTCGCAAGCACCTGGACGACTCATGGGAGCTCGCTGCGCCGGAGCTTCGCCAGGGATTCACCCGTGAGCAGTGGGACTCGGGGAACATCCCCGTCGTCTTCTATCCGGCCGGTCCGAACAAGAAGTGGGCGCTCGATTATTCGGACTCGTCCGGGGTGGGTTTCCAGATCGCGCTCTTCCCACGCAAGGGAGCGCACATGCAGCCGCTCGTCTTCCTGATCAGCCTGCACAAGGGACCCGACCACTGGCTCGTCGACCAATGGCAGCCGGCGCCCAGCAATGTCTCCGCGACGGGCTCGCCTCAGACTTCCGGCGCCTTCGAGAGCGCGCTGCCGAACCTGTCGCCGGCGACGACGAAGGCGAAGGAGGGCCCGGTGTGGCTGCTCGTTCCGCTCGGCATTCTCAGCCTGATCATCATCATCCCGGCCACATTCGTGGCGGTCAACTGGTACCGAGGGCATCGCGCACGCGTCAACTGGATGACGCGCGCCTGAGCGCTTAGATCTCGAGTTCCAGTCCGTCGTAGGCGAGCTCGAGCGAGCCGTCGACGGGCAGCTCCTGGGGACGGTGCGTGATCAGGAGCCGCCTCGCTCCTGAGGCCCCGTAGGCGGCCAGCGCTTCGTCGAGTGCGAGGTGACCGCGCGGCTGCCCGTCGAGCTCCCCGCGCTCGAGCGTTGCCTCGCAGACGAACAGATCGACGTCGCGGGCGAGCTCGGCGAGCCGGTCGCTCGGGCCGGTGTCGCCGGAGTACGCAAGCGTGTGCCGCTCGTTCGAGACGCGAAAGCCGTAGGTCTCGAGCGCGTAGTGGGGGAGGCGGAGCGCGGTCACCTCGAGCCCGGCGGCCTCGAACGGCTCGTTCTCGGCGTACTCGTGCAGCGTGAACGTGCGCTCGAACATGTCCCGCATCCCGAGCCGTTCTCCGAACTCCTCGAGCTCCGCGCGCCCGCCCGGCTGGACCCAGAGCTCGGGTACCGGAAGGTCGCGGCCGAGCCCGTACATCCGCCCCCACACCCACGGCACGAGATCGCCCCAGTGGTCGAGGTGGAAATGCGTGATCGCAATCGCGTCGACCTGCGGCCAGTTGTCGCGCTCCCGCAGGCGCGCCAGCACACCCGGGCCGCAGTCGAGCAGGAGCTTTCCGGGCCCCTCGACGATGTAGCCCGACTGTGCCCCGCCGGCGTTCGGCCAGGCCGGGCTGCAACCGACGATGGTGAGCTTCATTCCACTACCTTGCCCGCACGGGCCGCAGAGTGCACCTTCATATACTTGCCGAACGATGGCCGGAAAGATCAGGGTAGTGATCGCGAAGCCCGGTCTGGACGGGCACGACCGCGGCGCCAAGATCATCGCGAGGGCGCTCCGCGACGCCGGGATGGAGGTGATCTACACGGGCCTGCATCAGACGCCGGAGCAGATCGTCGAGACGGCGATCCAGGAGGATGCGGACGCAGTCGGCATCTCGATTCTGTCCGGAGCCCACATGACGCTCGTCCCGCGGATCCTCGACGGTCTACGTGAGAACGAGGCGGAGGACGTGCTCGTGGTCGTCGGCGGGACGATCCCCACCGACGACGCGGACGAGCTCAAGAAGCTCGGGGTCGCCGAGGTCTTCACACCGGGCGCTCCGACCGGCGAGATCGTGAGCTTCCTCCGCGAGAAGGTTCCGGCATAGCTCTCGACGCCTCGCTCGAGGGGGGCATCACCGTCCTGACGGTCGACCGGCCGGAGGCGATGAACGCGCTCGACGTCGAGACGCTCCGCGCGCTCCGCGATCGGCTTGCAGAGGCGGCCGCGGACGAGGCAGTTCGGGTCGTCGTGCTCACCGGCGCCGGCGAGAAGGCGTTCATCGCGGGTGCGGACATCAAGTACATGAGCGGCCTGAGCGTGCTCGAGGCGCGCGAGTGGGGAGGCCTTGGGCACGAGGCGGCGGAGCTGCTCGAGACCATGCCGAAGCCGACGATCGCAGCGATCAACGGCTTCGCGCTCGGAGGCGGCTGCGAGCTCGCGCTCGCCTGCGACCTCCGCTACGCGTCTGCCCGGGCCAAGCTGGGACAGCCCGAGATCAACCTGGGAATCATCCCGGGCTGGGGTGGGACCCAGCGGCTCGCCCGGACGACCTCGCTCGGCTTCGCCAAGGAGCTGATCCTCACCGGCCGGACGGTCGATGCGGAGGAGGCCGAGCGCCGCGGGCTCGTCGAGGCCGTGCACGACCCCGTCCTGGACAAGGCCCTGGAGACGGCGCGCCTCCTTGTCTCCAAGAGCCCCGTCGCACTCGCGGCGGCCAAGGCTGCGATCAACGACTCGCTTCAGGGCGACCACGCGCAGAACCTCGCCTCCGAGGCGGATCGCTTCGGAGACCTGTTCGCGAGCAAGGACGCGAAAGAAGGGTTAGCGGCGTTCGTGGAGAAGCGCGAGCCGAAATTCGTGGGACGTTAGGGTTTCAACCCGATTGATTCGGAAAGGTCGGTTCGCATGGCTCTTCTGATTGTGCTTGCGCTCGTCATCGCGTTGTTCATCGGCCTCGGCTTCGTGATCAAGTGGCTGTTCATTCTGGCCGTGATCGCGGCGCTGCTCTGGCTGATTACGTTCTTCATGCGCGGCTCCCGAGCCTAGCGCGCCGGCCGGTTTATTTCGGCGGCTTCAGGACGACAGTGGCGGCGTCGAATGCGCCGCGGCCGAGCTGCGCGTCGAGCTTGGACGCAGCCGGAGCCGTCGTAACCGTCAACGGCTGGCCCTTCTTGGCGCTCGTGAGCCGCTGGAGCGAGACGGTCACCGACGCCGTGGTCGGGCCTGTCCTCAGCTGCTGAATCGAGTCCGTGTCCTGGACGGTGAGAGTGACCGTGCGGTTGACGTTCGGAACGCGGAAGCCGCCCGGCCACGCCCTGAGGCTCGTGACCTCGATCTTGAGCGACGAGGAGAAGTCGTCGATCGGCGTCGCCGACACGACCGACCCCGTGAACGAGAGGGTGAACTTCGAGCCGGGGAGGACGGCGAAGAGCGGACGGTACGCCCGGTTCAAGAACTTGTACGGGCTGACCGCGTTGCCGTTGTGAGGATGCACCTCGAAATGGAGATGGGTGGCAACGCCGTTCGCGTCGCCGGAGTCTCCGACGAAGCCGAGCAGCTGTCCGGCCGCGACCTTCTGACCGTCCTTGAGCCCGGGCGCATAGGCCGTGCCCGCGACACACTTGCCGCGATTGTCGTTGTGATTCGTGAGGTCGTTGTTCAGGTGGATGTAGAGATACGTCGTGCGGCTCTTTCCATAGAGGTAGAGCATGCAGCCGGCCGAGCTCGAGCTCGTCCAGATCTTGACCGTGCCGGCCTCGGCGGCGACCGCGAGCGCCTTCCGCGGCGCCATGATGTCGTTGCCCTGGTGCGGCCCCTGCGGACGAGGGGCACCGAAGTCGTTCGTGTACTGCACGCGGCCGACGACGGGGAACACGATCCGGCTCGCGGTCACACGGGCGGACGGAGTCGTCGTCGGCTTGGGCGTGGCCGGCTTCGGCTTGGTGATCGGCCCGGTCCCGCCTTCGGCCTCGCCGGAGTTTCCAGGCTGCGCCGAGGCTACGCCGGCCGAGAGGCCGAGTAGCAGAAGGAGGAGAGAAACCCCTCGGGCTGTCGTCCGGTGGCGTCGCATAAAGCTCCGGTTCGCGCTCGAAGGGCCGAACCCTAGCAGAGGTTTCGGATCGGTTTCTTGTCGACTTCGTGCGGATTTGACCTTGGAGCAGGATGGTTAGAGTCTCGGCCGTGAGGATCGCCGTCTGCGTGAAGCAGGTCCCGGACGCGGCCGCACCGAAGCGGATCGACCCGCAGTCGAAGCGACTCGACCGTTCCGTGGAAGGTGCGCTGAATGCGTTCGACGTCCATGCCGTCGAGGAGGCGATCACGATCAAGGAGGCGACGGGCGACGGGGAGGTCGTGCTGGTCTCGCTCGGGCCGGAGAAGGCGATCGAGTCGCTGCGGCGCGCCCTGGCGATGGGCGCCGACCGCGCCGTGCTCGTCAGCGACGAAGCGGCGGCGGGGTCCGACCTGGTTGCCACCAGCTACGTGCTCGCCAAGGCGCTCGAGCGCGAGGGCGCGGATCTCATCCTCTTCGGCCAGCAGTCGTCGGACTCGGACGGCGCGGTGCTGTGGGCAGCGGTGGCCGACCGGCTGGGCCGGCCGGTGATCTCGCAGGCGGCGGAGGTCACGCTCGCCGACGGCAAGGTGAGGGCGAAGCGGCAGACGGAATTCGGCTACGACGTGATCGAGGCGCCGCTTCCGGCGGTGGTTGCCGTCTCCGACGCGATCAACGAACCGCGCTACCCGTCCCTGAAGGGGATCATGGGCGCGAAGAAGAAGCCCCAGGAGACGCTGACGGCCGCCGAGCTGGGAGTCGAGCCCGACCGGCTCGGCGAAGCAGGCTCGCGGACGGAGGTCTATGCGCTCGCCGAGCCTCCGGCCCGCGGCGATTCGCAGAAGATCGAGGACGACGGGACCGCGGCCGAGAAGATCGCCGATTTCCTTGCCGAGAAGAAGCTCCTGTGACGAGGCTGGTCTTCCTCGAGCACCACGAGAACGAGCTTCAGAAGGGCTCGCTGGGCGTGCTCTCGAAGGCGGCCTCGCTCGGGGACGGCGACCTGTCGGCAGTGATCCTGGGATCCGGGGTCAAGGAGCTCGCCGCCGAAGCGGGGAAGTTCGGCGCGGCCAAGGTCTACGTCTTCGACGATCCCAGGCTGGAGGCGCCACTTCCGCAGCCCCGCGTGGACGCCTTGGCGAAGCTCGTTCGAGAGAAGGGGATCGACACGGTGCTGTTCGCGGGCTCCGTGCTCGCGGCCGACGTGGCGGCGGGCCTGGCGGCGCGGCTCGACGCCGGTCTCAACTGGGACCTCGTCGACCTCGCGGTCGAGGATGGGAAGCTCGTCGGCAAGAGGCCGGCGCTCAGCGATTCGGTCTACGTCGACGTCGGCTGGACGTCCGAGCCGAGGCTCGGTCTCGTTCGCTCGGGCTCTTTCGATCCGGTCGCCGGGGGCGGGAGCGCCGAGGTGGAAGAACTGGAGGCCGACATCCAGGACTTCTCGCTCGCCGCGACGATGATCGAGCAGGCGCACGAGGAGCGTGCCGGGCCGTCGATCGAGGATGCGGACATCGTCGTCGCAGGCGGCCGCGGGCTCGGAGAGCCGGAGAACTTCAAGCTCGTGGAGGACCTGGCCAAGGCGCTCGGCGGTGCCGTCGGGGCAACACGCGCGGTCGTCGACGCCGGCTGGTACCCCTATGCGGCGCAGGTCGGCCAGACGGGGAGAACGGTCTCGCCCAAGCTCTACATTGCCTGCGGCATTTCGGGCGCGATCCAGCACAAGGTCGGCATGCAGAGCTCGGGAGTGATCGTGGCGATCAACAAGGACCCCAACGCCCCGATCTTCGAGTTCTCCGACTTCGGAGTCGTCGGCGACCTGCACCAGATCGTTCCGAAGCTGACCGAGCTCGTGCGTGCCCGGAAAGGCGGGTGAGATGAAGCCGTCCGAGTTTCCGCCGCCGTACGACCCGGCCGATTTCGTCACCGCGCCGACCGATCCCGAGGACGAGCGCATCGAGGTTGGGGTGCTGGTCGTGGGCGCGGGCCCGGCCGGCCTCGCGTGCGCGATCCGGCTCGGACAGTTGATCGAGGAGGACCCGAAGCTCGGCGAGCGGCTCGGCGAGGTTCCCGTGGCAGTGCTCGAGAAGGGCAAGCAGCCCGGCTCCCACATCGTCTCCGGCGCCGTGGTGAATCCTCGCGGGCTACAGCGGCTCTTCCGCGGCCGCAAGCGCCTGAACGAGCTCCCTTTCTACGGGCCCGTCGAAGCCGAATCGGTCTACTTCCTCACCTCCGAGCTTGCCTTCCGCATTCCCACGCCGCCCACGATGAAGAACCACGGCAACCAGGTGGCCTCGCTCTCACAGCTGAGCCGGTGGCTCGCGGAGCAGGCCGAGGAAGGAGGGGCGACGATCCTGCCGGAGACGGCCGCCGACAAGTTGCTCGTCTCGGACGGGATCGTGCGCGGCGTGCGCACGGGCGACAAGGGCCGTGGGCGCCGCGGCGAGGAGCTGTCCACCTTCGAGGCCGGCTCGGACATCGTCGCCCGTGTCACCGTTCTCGCCGAGGGGACGCAGGGCCACCTGACCGGCGTCGCGTTGCAGCGGTTCGGCCTCCAGGGCGAGAACCCGCAGGTGTGGGCGCTCGGGGTGAAGGAGGTCTGGAAGGTCGCGAAGCCGCTCAATCGCGTGATCCACACGATGGGCTGGCCGCTGCGCTTGAAGGCGCGTTACCGGGAGTTCGGCGGCTCCTTCATCTATCCGATGGGGGAGGACATGGTCACCCTCGGGATGGTCGTCGGCCTCGACTACCGCGACGTCGAGCTGTCCGTCCACGATCTGCTCCAGGAGCTGAAGACGCACCCGCTCGTGCGCGAGATCCTCATGGGCGGCGAGCGGATCGGCTGGGGCGCCAAGACGATCCCCGAGGGGGGCTTTCTGTCGTTGCCGCGGCGCCTGCATGCTTCCGGCCTGCTGATCGCCGGGGATGGCGCCGGGATGGTGAACGTGCCGGCGCTCAAGGGAATCCACTATGCGGTCGAGTCGGGGCGCCTGGCGGCAGAGGCGGCGGCGTCGGCGATGCGGCCGGGCGAGACCCCGTGGCGCCCCGGCGCGCTTGCGTCGTACGACGACGCCGTTCGCCACAGTTTCATCTGGAAGGAGCTGGAGGAGGTCCGGAACATGCGCCAGGCGTTCGGGCGCGGATTCTGGGTCGGAGGAGCTCTCGCGGGGATGATGACCGCGACTCGAGGGAAGCTTCCGCCGGGACCGTTGCGGACGGAACCGGACGCCGAGCAGGAGCTGATCCGAACGGATCGAGCTTCGAGGTATCCGAAGCCCGACGGAAAGCTGACCTTCGACAAGCTCTCGAGCGTCTTCCTGAGCGGGAACAAGACGCGCGACGACGCACCCGACCATCTGCTGGTCCAGCGCCGAGTGCCCCGCGAGCTTGCTGAGCTGTGGTCACAGATGTGCCCGGCCCAGGTGTACGAGGCGGGGGGTGGTGACGGCGAGGTGTCCCTCGAAGTGACGCCGTCGAACTGCGTCCAGTGCGGTGCGATCACCGCCAAAGGCGGGCGGCTGACCCCGCCCGAGGGCGGCTCGGGCCCCGAGTACACACTCACGTAGGTCGCGCTCCGGTGGCCTACCTCAAGCCCGGACGAGTGATGAGCAGTGTGATGAATCCGTTGCTCATGCGGCTCGGAATCAAGCCGACGCTTGCCGTTCGAGGCCGACGCAGCGGCGAATGGCGGACCGTCCCGGTCAACGTGCTCGAGCTCGGCGGGTCGCGCTACCTCGTCGCGATCCGCGGCGAGACGGAGTGGGTGCGGAATCTGCGCGCTTCCGGCTCGGGTGAGGTGCGCCGGCGCGGCCGGGTCGAGAGGTTCGAGGCCGAGGAGGTTCCGGTCGAGGAGCGGCCGCCGATCATCGCCGCCTACCGGGAGCACTGGGAGCGCGAGGTCGGCAAGCTTTTCCGCGAGCTGCCGGACGCCGCGGATCACCCGGTGTTCCGGCTACGCTCGGGACGAGAGGAAGGTCGATGATTCGGCGAGAGCTTTCGCGATTACGTTTCTGGAAGCCGCATGACCGTACGTCTTGGGATACCTCGGCGCCGACGACGACGCGACGCGTCCTCTCGGAGGAGGCGGATCGCCACGCCGCCGAAGGGGAGGGCGACGACTGGCTCGACGAACCGGGGCCGCCCGCCGAGCGTTTCCGCCAGGTCCCGTAGCGGCTCGCACCTCATTCAGGTAGACGCGTCTACCTCGGGAAACCCCACCTCCCGCCCCGATGGCGTGAGCCTAGCCCGCAAATCCGTACGCGTGGGTGCCCGGAATGTGTCGAGTGACGCGCGGCCGGCGGAAGTACGATCCGCCCGGTGGATGCCCGCCTGGCCGTTTCCTTCGACGACGTGGCGGCCGCGCGCGAGACGATCGGCGATCGGCTCCACCGAACTCCGGTCTTTAGCTCCGCGACGCTCGCGCGGCAACTCGGCGCGCCCGCGTTCCTGAAGGCAGAGCTGTTCCAGCGCACGGGCTCGTTCAAGCCGCGGGGGATGCTGAACGCGCTCGCTCATTTGTCACAAGAGGAGAAGCGGCGCGGCGTGATCACGATCTCCGCCGGCAACGCGGCCCAGTCGCTCGCGTACTGCGCGGCACTCGAGGGGATCGACTGCCTCGTCGTGATGTGGCAGGGCGCGAGTGAGGTGAAGCTCGAGGCGACGCGGGGGTACGGCGGGACCGTCGACCTCGAGGCGGCCAACCCAGCCGAGGCGTTCGAGCGGCTCGAGCAGCTGCGCGAGCAGACCGGCCGCGCGCTCGTCCACTCGTTCGACGACCCGCACCTGATCGCCGGCCACGGCACGCTCGGCCTCGAGCTCGTCGAGGACGTGGCCGATCTGGGAACGGTCGTCGTCCCAATCGGCGGAGGAGGCCTGATCTCGGGCATCGCCGTCGCTCTCGAAGGTCTGCGCCCTGAGGCGAGGATCGTCGGAGTCGAGCCCGAGCTCTCGCCTGCGATGCACGCTGCGCTCGAGGCCGGGGAGCCCGTTCGGATCGAGCCGAGGTCGATCGCGGACGGACTGAACGCACCCTTTGCCGGCGAGAACACGCTCGCGATCTGCCGGGAGCTGGTCGACGAGCTCGTGCTCGTCACCGAGGACGAGATCGCGGAGGCGATGCGCTTTCTCTACGCGCGCGCGAAGCTCGCCTGCGAGCCCGCCGGAGCGGCCTCGACGGCTGCCCTGCTGGCTGCAAAGATCGAGCTCGAGCCCGGTGCAGCGGTGGCGGCCGTCGTCTCCGGAGGCAACGTCGCCCCCGAGACGGCCGTTGCTATCCTTGCTGGAGAATGAAGCCCGACATCCATCCCGAGTACGTACTGGCGACCGTTCGCTGCTCGTGCGGGAACGAGTTCCAGGTGCGGTCCACCAAGCCCGAGCTGCACGTCGAGATCTGCTCGAACTGCCATCCGTTCTACACGGGGAAGCAGAAGCTCGTCGACACCGGCGGCCGCGTCGAGCGCTTCCAGCGGCGCCTCGAGAAGGCCGGCGGCGCCGCGCGCCGCGGCTAAGAGCCTCCCCGCCCTCGTGTCCGCCCCCATTGGAGGTCAGGCCGTCCTCGAAGGCGTGATGATGCGCGGCCCCTCCGCCTGGGCGGTGGCCGTTCGCAAGCGAGACGGCGAGATCGCGCAGCTGAACCGGTCGATCTCCTCCCCGATGGCGCGGCATCTGATCTTCCGGCTCCCGGTGATCCGCGGCGTGATGGCGCTCGGCGAGTCACTGGCGATCGGCTTTCGCGCGCTTGCGATCTCGGCGAACTATGCGGCGCAGGAGGAGGGCGAGGAGGAGGTCTCGACCGAGATCTCACGCGGCGCGATCATCTTCGCCTTCGTCGTCGCGATCGGCTTCGCGATCGCGCTCTTCAAGGTCACGCCCGCCCTGATCACCAACTGGCTCCCGATCGACACGACGGGAGTGTTCGTGATCGTCGAGGGCTCGATCCGGGTCGTGCTGTTCGTCCTCTACCTCGCCCTGATCTCGCTCCTCCCCGACCTGAAGCGGGTCTTCCAGTACCACGCCGCCGAGCACAAGGCGATCAACGCCTACGAGGCGGGGGAGGAGCTCATCCCGGAGCGCGTCCAGCGCTTCAGCCTGATCCACCCACGTTGCGGAACTGCGTTCCTGCTCTGGGTGATGGTGATCGCGATCTTCGTGTTCGCCTTCTTCGGCCGGCCGCACTGGTACTGGCTGATCACGACGCGGATCCTCCTCCTGCCCGTGATCGCCGGCATCGCCTACGAGCTCATCCGCTTCGCGGGCAAGCACTCGGACAACCGGATCCTGATGACGCTGCTCGCGCCCGGTCTGTGGCTGCAGCGGCTGACGACGAGACAGCCGAGCCTCGACCAGATCGAGGTCTCGATCCGCGCCCTGCGCGAGGTGCTCCAGCTGGAGGGGCGGCTCAGCCCCGACGAGCGCCGAGTTGAAGTAATGGCCTAGCGCAAGGCTTCGCCTTGCGCTAGTGGCGATCTGCGACGGGAAGCGTTCATTGCGAGATGAGTTCAGTTCCGCTAAAAGGGGCGGAATGCAGCCCATTTTCCGTAGGACGATCGTCCTTGCTCTCGCGGCCGTTGCTCTGTTCCCTGTCTCGGAGGCGAAGGCGGACTGGTGGGGCGACGCCGCGCTCGTGAAGAAGGGAATCGCGCACGCGGTCAAGCAGGAGTGGATGACCGCCGACGACGCCGCGACCTACCGCTCGCTGCTTACCCGCTCGACCTCGTCCTGGCGCCGCCTGTCGGGCTCACGCTCGTCAAACCTCGCCGCCGTGCTCCACGACGTTGCGCGCCAGTGGCAGGCTTACACGGCGCCCCGCGCGCTGACGCTGTTCTCGATGCTCGACATGAACGTGCGCTATCTCGGCAGCGACGCGATGCCCGCCGAGGGCGCGAACATCCTCGACCAGGACGGAGTGGTCTACCGCGCCTTCCCCGGACAGGGACTGCAGTTCCATCCGCTGGCGAACTTCGCGCGGCTGAACTCGCTGATGGCCCAGGGCGACGACGGTGATGCCGCCATGCTCTCGAGCGCGCTCCTCGACCGCGCGATTCCGCGCGCCGGGACGCTCGTCTGGGAGTACTACTTCCCGTTCGGCGGCGGGAGCCCGCCGTGGACGTCGGGGATGGCGCAGGCCGTCGCCGCCCGCGCGCTCGCGGCCCAGGACTACCTCCCGGATGCGCGCAAGGCCTATCTCGCGCTCTCCAGGCTGACGCAGAACGTCGCCGGCGGGCCGTGGGTCCGGCTCTATAGCTTCAGCGGCCTGACCGTCCTCAACGCGCAGCTCCAGGCGGCGCTGTCCCTTGCGGACTACGGGCGGCTGAACCAGGATGCCGGCGCGAGCCAGCTCGCCGACAGCATGCTCCGGACCGCGGGCACCCTGTTCCCGCGCTTCGACACGGGAGCCTGGTCGCTGTACGCGCTCGGCGGCCCCGAGTCGCCGCTGAACTACCACCTGTACGTCGTCGGCCTGCTCAAGCGCATCGCCGCCGCCACGCAGGACCCGCTCTGGAGCTCGCGCGCCACCCGTTTCGACCGGTACACGACCGAGGCGCCTGTCGTGAGCGCGACCGTGCCGTCGCGCCCGGTCAAGTCGTCCGCGCGAATTTCGTTCCGGCTCTCGAAGATCTCGAGGGTCACGCTCTCGGTCGGGGGCGCCAGCTCGTCCTACACCATGTCCCGCGGCTCGCACTCTCTGTACTGGTCGGCGTCCGGACGGCGTCCCGGGCGGTACGCAGTCACGCTCTCGGCGGTCGACCTCGCCGGGAACCGGGCCGTCAAGAAGCTCGCGCCGATCCGCGTCGCCCGTCTACCCTAGATCTCATGTCCACGATCGAGAGGCTGGTCGACGAGCTCGACCGCTCCTATCACGAGACGAACGAGCGGATGAGCGACCCGGCCGTGTACAACGACCACAAGGAGGCCGCCCAGGTCGCGCGCCGGCTGAAGGAGCTCGAACAGCCGCACCGGCTCGCCCACCAGTGGCGCCAGGCCCTGCAGGACCTGGAGGCCGCGCGCGGCGATCCTGAGCTCGCCGGGCTCGTCGCCGAGTACGAGCAGGAGACGGAGCGACTCGAAGAGGAGCTGAAGCTCACCCTCGTGGCCGGCGATCCCGAGGATGCAAAGGACGCCATCCTCGAGATCCGGCAGGGAGTCGGCGGCGACGAGGCGGCGCTCTGGGCCGGCGATCTGTTCCGGATGTACACGCGCTACGCCGAGCGGCGCGGCCTCAAGTGGGAATCGCTCTCCTCGAGCCCAAACGAGACGGGGGGCTTCAAGGAGGCCGTCTTCGCGGTCAAGGGCGAGGGCGCATACGGCATCTTCAAGTGGGAGGGAGGCACCCACCGCGTACAGCGAGTCCCCGAGACCGAGTCCCAGGGGCGGATCCACACGTCGACCGCGACCGTGGCCGTCATGCCCGAGGCCGAGGAGGTCGAGGTGGAGATCGACCCGAACGACCTCAAGACCGACGTCTACCGCTCGACCGGCCCGGGCGGACAGAGCGTGAACACGACCGACTCGGCCGTTCGCATCACTCATCTTCCCAGCGGCCTAGTCGTCGCCGTCCAGGACGAAAAGTCTCAGCTGCAGAACAAGGCGAAGGCGATGCGCGTTCTTCGCTCGCGGCTGTACGAGCTCGAGCGTCAGCGCCTGGCGCAGGAGCGCGCCGAGACGCGGCGCTCCCAGATCGGCTCGGGGGAGCGCGCGGAGAAGATCCGCACCTACAACTTCGCCGAGAACCGGGTCACCGACCACCGGATCAAGCTCACGGTGCACCGGCTCGACGGCGTCCTGAACGGCGAGCTCGACGAGATCACCCAGGCGCTGACGGCCGAGGCCCGCCGGCGCGCTCTGGAGACCGCCGCCGCGGAGTGAACCTCGCCGAGGCGCTTCGAGCGGCGACCGAGTACCTGCGGGAGCGCGGCGTCCCTTCGCCGCGGAACGACGCGGAGCTGCTGCTCGCCGGCTCGCTCGCCCTCGGCCGGGCACAGCTGTACTCGGAGCACGACCGTGAGCTGACCGATCCCGAGCACGCCCGCTTCGACGAGCTGGTCGAGCGGCGCGGCCACCGGGAGCCGCTCGCCTATGTCCTCGGCACCTGGGGGTTCAGACGCCTCACGCTGAAGGTCGATGCCCGCGTGCTCGTCCCGCGTCCGGAGACAGAGATCGTCGTGGAGCACTGCCTGGAGCTGATCCGCGCCCTGGACCGACCGAGGGTCCTCGACGTCGGCACGGGCTCGGGAGCGATTGCGCTCGCGATCGCCGACGAGCACCCCGGGGCGCGGGTGACGGCGATCGACAGCTCTTCCGCCGCGCTCGAGCTCGCCGCCGAAAACGTCGCCGCGACCGGGCTCGGAGCCCGCCTCCGCCTCGTCGAGCACGACTTCCACGCCGGGCTCGCGCTCGGGGGGGTGTTCGACCTCGTCGTGTCCAATCCACCCTATGTGCGCCCCGACGAGATCGAGAGTCTCGAGCCCGAGGTGCGCGACTGGGAGCCGAGAGCTGCGCTGGTGGAAGAAGGAGCAGCCGACGCGGTCGCGGCGGCCGGACGCGAGCCGCTTGCGGGCGGCGGGTGGATCGTGCTCGAGGCGGCCGACGGCCAGGCCCGGGATTTGGGGAAGAAACTCGAGGAAATCGGCTACGTTAATGTCCAATCCTTCCCGGATCTAGCCGGAGTCGAGCGAGGAGTGCTGGGAGAGTGGCAACGGTCGCAGAGGTCGTCAACGCACTCCGAGCGGGACGGCCCGTGATCATCCCGACCGACACGGTCTACGGGCTCTGCGCGAGCCCCTTTCGCGAGGCTGATGTCCGCCGTCTGTACCGGCTGAAGGGTCGGCGGGAGTCTCAGCCGACGGCTCTTCTCTGCGCCGACGTGGGGATGCTGTTCGAGTGCGTGCCGACGCTGCGCGGCCGCGCGGGCAAGATCGCGAGCGCGCTCCTGCCCGGCCCGTACACGCTCATCTTCAGCAATCCCGATCGCGTCTACCGCTGGATGACGGGATCGCGGCCCGACACGATCGGCGTGCGCGTTCCGCTCCTCAAAGGCGACGCCGCCGCCGTGCTCGGGGAGGTCGGGGCCGTGGCGGCGACGAGCGCGAACGAGATCGGCGGTCCCGACCCGCGGGTCCTCGACGACGTACCCGAGGCAATGCGCGCCGGCGCCGCGGCGGTCCTCGACGGGGGCGAGCTGCCCGGCACGCCTTCGACGATCCTCGACTTCACGGCCAAAGAGCCACGGGTCCTGCGCGAGGGAGCCGCATCGTCCGCGCGGGCGCTCGAACGCGTCCGCGCTGTCGTCGGCTGACGCGAGTAGCATCCGTTCCGATGGCCGTCGCCCAGGAGACGATCGACCACCTCCGCACCGCGGGGCTCGACGAGATCGATCCGCAGATAGCCGACCTGCTCGGCCGGGAGCTCGAGCGGCAGCGGGGCCAGATCGAGCTGATCGCCTCCGAGAACTTCACCTGGCCGAGCATCCTCGAAGCCGTCGGGAGCGTTCCGACGAACAAGTACGCGGAGGGGTATCCCGGCCGCCGCTACTACGGCGGCTGCGAGGTGATCGACGAGATCGAGCAGACGGCGATCGATCGCGCGAAGGAGCTGTTCGGCGCCGAGCACGCGAACGTCCAACCGCATGCCGGCGCGCAGACGAACATGGCCGTTTACGCCGCGACGATGGAGCCGGGCGACACGATGCTCTCGCTCGAGCTCCAGCACGGCGGGCATCTGACGCACGGGCTCAAGGTCAACTTCTCCGGCCGCCTCTACTCGGTCGTCCACTACGGCGTCTCGCGCGAGACGATGGTGGTCGACTACGACGACGTGCTCGAGCTGGCCAAGGAGCACCGGCCGAAGCTGATCGTCTGCGGCGGCTCGGCGTATCCGAGGAAGGTCGAGGCCGACCGCTTCCGCGAGATCGCCGACGAGGTGGACGCGCTGCTCCTGTGCGACATGGCTCACTTCGCGGGCCTGGTCGCCGCCGGGCTTCATCCGAACCCGGTCCCGCACTGCGACTTCGTCACCTCGACGACCCACAAGACGCTCGCCGGCCCGCGCGCGGGCTTCATCCTCTGCAAGGAGGAGCACGCGCAGGCGGTCGATCGGGCGGTGTTCCCGGGGATGCAGGGCGGGCCGCTCTGCCACACGATCGCCGCGAAGGCGACTTGCTTCAAGATCGCCGGGACGGAGGCCTTCCGTGACTACCAGGGCCAGATTCGGGCCAACGCGGACACGCTCGCCGCGACGTTGCAGGAAGGTGGGCTGGACGTCCTCACCGGCGGTACCGATACGCATCTGCTCCAGGTCGACCTTCGCGCGACGGACTGGACCGGCAAGGACGCCGAGGAGCGGCTGGCCGAGGTGAAGATCACCGTCAACCGCAACACCGTCCCCTTCGACGAGCGCTCGCCGATGCAGGCGTCGGGAATCCGGATCGGGACGCCAGCGGTGACGATGCGCGGCTTCGACGAGGACGACTTTGTCGAGGTGGGCCAGATCATCGCCGCCGCGCTCGGCGAGAGCCCGGACATCGAGGCGCTGCGCGGGCGGAGCGAGGAGCTCTGTCGCAAGCGCCCGCTCTATCCCGGGTTTCGCGGGTTCCCGACCTATACGAGCTGACGTTTCTTTAGCTCGGCCGCACGCTCCTTTTTGGGCATGGTCCCGGGCGGACATGGCCGAAAAAGCCATCTTGACAGCCTGGGAAGGTACTTCTACGTTGGCTGTGTGAAGCGCACCATCTGCCTCGCCGGGATCTTGGCCCTCACGACGCCTTGCATCGGTGCTGCCCGGGCCGGCGTCCCAAGCGACGACACGCGGGACAATCCGGTCCCTTGCATCGCGAAAGACACGACTAATCTGACGCCAACCTCACGGGCTCCTGATTGGTATGTGCCTGGCGTCACTCCGTTGTGCTCGCCAGTGAAGGAGAAGGGGGCAAGGCTTCTCACGGCGTACTGGATCGACTATGAATGCAACTTCTATGCGACCTGTTGGCGCACGACGCCGCAGAACGCGGATTACTCGGCCAAGGACTGCGAGCAGTCGTACACGACGTGCGGCGAGAAAATCATCTACGACGCCGGCTGGTTCTATTCGACGTGCAGCGGTCTCGGTCTCTCGAAATACGAGGTGGCCAGAAACATCCGCTACTGGGCCGACCGAGCTCGAGCAAACGGAACGAACTGGCGCGTTTACACTTTCACTGATGCCGGTGGAAACCCATATGGTTGCCGGTTCAGCGTGACCGCTCTCTGAGGACTCGTGACATGAACGGGCGCCAAGCTTTCGTGCCGAGAATACGAGGTATCGCAGCAGCAGCTGCTGTGGCCGTGGCGCTGACCGGCGTCGCCGAGGCTGACTCGTCGAAGGCCGCAGAGCACCCGTCCAAGGAGCGCCTCGACAGCACGTTCGTATTCGACCTCGCGACCGGCTCGGTGCGCGGGCACACGGTCATCGGGAAGACGTACCCATCGGTGGTGAAAGCATTGGGGAAGCCCGACCACCGGTCGATCCGGAAGGACTATGGAGTCGCCGGCTACGGAGAACTACACAAGGGAGCGTGGCCGCTCGCGATCAGCTTCAAGCGTCGACAGGGGGCGCTCAGGGCGTGGTCGGTATTTGTCGCGACTCCGCTCGCGTCGGAGGTTCGCTTAGGCAAAATTCTGCGCTCGTCGCCGAGGAGCATCCAGCGCAAGATGTCGCGCGGATATTCGGGACAGTTTCGACTTGCCGATCCTTACCGGTGCCGCAGGAAGCCGCTCCGTTGCCGCGGCGAGTTCAAGAGCACGACCGATGACCTGAAGGTCGGGTTCGGGCTCGTCCTTCCGCGAGCGGGTAGCGCGCGATACGTCGTCATCTACGCCTGACCGCTCCGCACGCCCGGGGCGATCAGCCCTGGGCGGCGCATCGCCTCCATCCACACGGCGCGCGCGTCCTCGCGCGGCCCGCGGGCCGGTAGCCGCTCGAGCACCCACGCCGGCGCGGCGGTGGGGATCTCGCCTTCGATCGCGGCGATTCCCTGCTGTCGCTCCGGGCCGAGCTCCTCGCCCGGCCCGATCAGCACCTCGCTCGTCGTCTCGCCGGGGCGGATCCCGATCACGTCGAGCTCGGGCTCGCCTTCGTGTCCGGTCAGCCGCCAGATCCTCGTCGCCAGGTCTCCGACCGTGAGGACGACGGGATCGTGTGCGCCCGCGAGCAGGACGCCGTCGGCCGCGAGTAGCGCTCCGTGTGCGGCGAGCGTGGCCGCGTGCCCCATCGTGATCCAGTACCGGAGCATGCCCGTGTCCGTGACCGTGAGCGGCACGTCGGCGCGCGCTTGACGGAGGAAGGTCTCCGATACCGCGCCGGCGCTTGCGAGGACGTTGACGAACCGGACCGCGATCCGCTGTCCGCCCGCGCGTCGGGCGGCGTAGGCGGCGAGCTGCTCCATGAACCGCTTCGTCCGTCCGTAGAAGCTGGCGGCGAGCGCGGCCTTGTCGGTGGATGCGACGACGACGGTCTCGACGCCCACGGACTCTGAGGCGCGCAGCACGTTCCAGCTTCCGTGCAGGTTTGTGTCCACGAACTCCTCGGGGAAGTGCTCCGCCCAGTCGACGTGCTTGAAGGCGGCCAGGTGGAAGACGATGTCGGGCCGGGCCCGGCCCAGCTCCTGCTCGAGCCGCGACGGCTCGCGGACGTCGCACAGAACATGCGAGATCCGCTCGAGTGCGGCCGCGTCCCGCCGCCGGCGGTCGGCGATCAACGAGCCCTCGTGCCCGTCGAGCAACGTGATCCGCTCGGGCCGGAAGCCGGAGAGGAAGGTGCCGAGGGCGAACGCGATCGAGCCGCCGCCGCCTGTGATCAGGATCCGGCGGCCGCCGAAACGCTCCTGCAGCTCGAGCAGCGCCGGCACGGGATCGCGGCGCTCGATCACGCGCTGCCAGTCGAAGTCGTCGCTGGGCACGCGGCGCGAGGGTGCGCGGTACGGCTCGACCGGCTCGGACAGCGCTTGCTGGATCGCGCGGTATCCGGCTTTCATGTTCGCGGAGCGGGCGTGATCCGGCTCGTTGATCTCGGCGACCATGAACGGCACGAGCTGTCCCAGCCGCCGTACGACCGGATCGAGCTCCAGCTCGCCCTCCCCGTACGGCAAGCCCTCGCCGAGCAGGCCGTAGGCGTCCGACACATGTGCGACCTCGGCGGCCGGGCCGAGCTCCTCGACATACCGCTCGAGCGCGAGCTCCTCGTCCGAGGCGAGCCCGAACAAGGCGGGGTATGACGCGGCGAAGGAGCGAAACAGCGCCGCGTGCGACGTGTCGATCGTGAACCCGAGCTCCGAAATACGCTCGCGCCACTCGAGCAGGTCGCGCCAGTGGCCCCCGATCTGGGACAGGAAGACGCCGCCGGTTCGCATCCGCAGAACCGGCGGGACGTTCTCGATCAGGGGAGTCACGCCGCGGGACGTGCACGCGCCGGCGAAGAAGCGAAGGAAGCCCTCGACGGATTCCTCGTCCACCGGGCCGGCGGCGCGAAACTCATCGGGCGAGAGGGGGACGAAGAGGTGGATCGTGAGCACCGGTGAGCTGACCGCGCGCGCGAACTCGGCGCTGCACTCGATCCCGGCCTTCGCCTCGTCGTCGAGCCGGTCGACCCGGACGAAGGCGCCGCTCGGCCAGCTGACGGGAGCCTCGGCCGTGACGGCGATCTCCAGGCCGGAGCAGACCTCGATCGCCTCGGCGAGCGTCGCGTCGGACGCGACGTGCTTGCCGGCGAGGCAGAGCTCGATCCCACGCCACGGCCCACCGGCCAGCCGGTCGGCGATCTGCTCAGGCTCGGGCGCGGCCTTGAGCAGCGGAATAGCCACGGAGCCAGTCGACATATGCAGGGATAGCTTCCTCGAGGGGGCGGACGGCGAAATCTACCCGTCCGTTTGCCGGGTAGCTGTCGTTCTCCCCCGCGGGCAGGTCGCCGCCCGGCGTCTGGATCGGGGTGGAGCCTCCTACGGCCTCGCCGACGAGCTCGGCTGCCCGCAGGAGCGGAGTCGCGACGCCGCTCGCAACGGTGAGCGTCTCGTTCCAGCGGCCGTCGCGAACGATCGCCTCGAGCGCGTCCACGGCGTCGTCCACATAGACGAACTCGCGCGTGCGGCCGGGGTCGCCGGGGATGACGATCGCCTCACCGGCGAGCGCCTTGGCGGCGAACGACGCAATCGCTCCGGTCGCGCCCTCCCACGCGACCTGCCCGGGGCCAAAGACCGAGGCAATGCGGACGACGGTCGCGGGAGCGGGGTGGAGGGTGCAGGCGAGCTCGCCGAGCCGCTTCGAGAGCGCGTACTCGTCGGGGGGCGGCTCGACCGCCGCTCTCACCGTCGAGGGATAGACGAGGCCGGCGCCGTGCTCGGAGCACCCTTCGAGCAGGTTCAAGGTCGTCCCCGCGTTCTCGCGCACGGCGCGGGCGGGGTCGCTCCGCGCCCCGGCAGGATCGGGCACGCCGGCGAAATGGAGCACCCCGTCGCAGCCGTCGATCAGCCCACGCGCGGCGGGGTCGCCGGCGTCCATCCGCACGGGATCGAGCCCCGCCGCGAACCCGCGCTCGGTTCCTCCGGGGCGTGCGAGCGCGACGATCTCGTGTCCGCGCTCGCCGAGGAGCGTCGCCGTCCGCCAGCCAAGGAATCCGGTTGCGCCGGTGACGAGCAGCTTCACAGGTAGTCCTCGAGCCGATGCCGGTATTCGAACGGCGACGCGAACGTCCATGCCGCTTCGCCTTCGGCCGCCTCTCCGCGGGCGAGCGCGGCGACGTCGGCGACTGTCGTCGTCTCCGCCACCACGTTCTCGGCGGAGATCCCGGGCTGCGAGGGCGACTCGAGCAGGATTCGGGCCGCGTCCTCGACGTGGACGACGCCGATCGTCGAGCCCCCGCCGTCGTCGAGCGGGAGCTCTTCTCCTTCCGCTGCCAGCCGGCGGAATTTGTCCACCACGGTCTGCGACTCGGGCCGGGCGTGCTCGACGGGACTCGGCCCGTACACGATCCCGAGCCGCAGCAGCGCGAGGTCGAAGCCCTCCCGCGCCGCGTACAGCTGCAGGCACAGCTCGGCGTAGATCTTCGACAGGTGCGAGAGGTCGCGCTGAGGGGCATAGGGGCGGTCGGGGCCGACCTCGCCTTCGAGCTCGTCCCCGTAGACGTGAGCCGAGCTCGCGTACACGAGCGGCGGCCCGCCTGCGGCCGCAACGACCTCGGCGACGTGGCGTGCGCCGGTCACGTTCGTCTCCTCCGTATAGTCGGGCTCGCGCTCGGCCAGCGGCCGGCTGGCCTGGGCGGCGAGCAGGTAGACCTTCTGCGGTCTCTCCGCAAACAGCCGGTCGAGATCCTTCCGGCGGCGGATGTCGGCCGTCTCCACACGCGCGCCTCGCGCCTCGAGCTCGCCGAGCTGCTCCCTCTTGGTCGCGTACCAGTTGTCGGCCAGGATCACGTCCCGGCCCTCGTCGAGCGCCAGCTCCGCCAGCTTCGCGCCGATGTAGCCCGCCCCCAGAACGAGGAGCGGCTCAGATCCGCTTGACGTGTTCTCCGTCCGGGACGACGTTACGGGTGTCGACGATGAGTCGCGCGCTCTCCCAGAGCGGCCGCTCGAGGAACTCGCGGTGCTGGGTCAGGAGGACGACACAGTCAGCGCCGGCGACCTGATCGGCCGACCACTCGACGCTCGAGTGGAGGACTCCGTCGAGCTCGAACTGAGCAACCCACGGATCGCAGTAGACGACGTCACCGTCGCGCGCGATCAGCTGCCGCATCACCTCGAAGCTTGGCGACTCACGCGTGTCGTGCACGTTCGCCTTGTACGCGACTCCGAGCAGCAGGATCCGCGACCCCTTGATGGGCAGGCCCGCGTCGTTGAGCGCGTCCCCGATCTTCTGGACGACGTAGATCGGCATCCGCGCGTTGATCTCGTGCGCGGCCTCGATCAGCTGCGCCGAGTAGCCGTACTCGCGCAGCCGCCAGGCGAGGTAATGGGGGACGATCGGAATGCAGTCGCCGCCCAGCCCCGGGCCCGGATAGTGCGTCAGGAACGCGAACGGCTTGGTCGCCGCGGCCTCGATCACCTCCCAGGGGGAGATGCCGAGCTTGTCGCACATCAGCGCCAGCTCGTTGGCGAGCGCGATGTTGACCGCGCGGAAAGTGTTCTCGTGGATCTTCGCCGTCTCCGCGACCGTGGTCGAGGAGCAGGGGATGATCGTGTCCACGATCTGGCTGTACAGGAGCTCCGTCCGCCGGCGGCACTCGTCGGTGACGCCCGCGACGAGCTTGGGCGTGTTCTTGATCGTGAACGTCGCGTTGCCGGGGTCGACCCGCTCGGGCGCGTAGCCGAGGAAGAAGTCCTTTCCGACCCGGCCGCCGGAGGCCTCGAGGATCGGGAGGACGATCTCCTCCGTCGTCCCCGGGTACGTGGTCGACTGCAGCACGACGAGCTGGCCGGTCCTCAGGTTGGCCGCGACGGACTCGGCCGCCGAGACGATGAAGGACAAGTCGGGCGTGCGCGTCTTCGAGAGCGGCGTCGGAACGCAGATCGTGAGAGCGTCGAGCTCCGCGGCCGCGCTGTAGTCGGTCGTCGCCTTGAGGCGTCCGTCGATCTGGCCGTAGCGCTCCACGGGCACGTCGACGAGGTACGAGCGGCCCTCCTTGAGGGCGCTGACTTTCGCCTCGTCGAGGTCGATGCCGGTGACCTCGAAACCGGCCTCCGCAAAGGACACCGCGAGGGGCAGCCCGGCATAGCCGAGGCCGACGATCCCGACCTTCGCCTCGCGCGTGCGGAGGCGGTCGTCGAACGTGGAAACGGATGAAAGCAGCTCGCTCACGAGGCCAGCGATCGTAGCAGCGGGGGGTGTCAATCCCCTTTGCTATAACCGCCCCATGTCCTTCCCGGACTCCCTCCGCGCGCTCGTGGAGGATTCCTCGGCGCTGTGGGGGTTCCTTGTGGCGGTCGGCATCGTGCTCGTGCTGACGCCGCTCGTCTCCGCGGTCGCGCCGAGCATCGGCGGCATCGACGACAAGACCGACCGGCCGCGGGTGCACAAGCGGCCCGTGCCGCGGATCGGGGGGCTCGCGATCGTGGTCGGGATCCTCGTCCCGATGGCGATCTTCATCGACATCGACGACGGCTACCTAGGGATCCTGATCGGGGCGATCTGCGCTGCGGCGCTCGGACTCGTCGACGACATTCGCGGTCTGCGCCCGAGCACGAAGCTGATCGGGATGATCCTGATCGCGCTCATTCCCGTCGCCGGGTTCGACGTCGCCTTCCACCATCTCGGGCTGCCGGTGATCGGCAACCACGACATCGGCTGGGCCGCGTATCCGGTCACGGTGCTCTGGATCGCCACGCTCGCGAACCTCGTCAACCTGATCGACGGGATGGACGCGCTCGCGGCCGGGATCGTCTCGATCGCGGCCTTCTCGTTCGCCGTCCTGGCCATATCGTTCGGACGCAGCGACGCTGCGGCGCTCGCCGCGATCGTCTGCGGCGCGACCTTGGCGTTCCTCCGCTCGAACTACCACCCGGCCAAGATCTTCATGGGCGACTCGGGAGCGCTCTCGCTCGGGTTCGTGCTCGCCACCGTGGCGGTCCAGGGCGTGTTGAAGACGGCGGCCACGATCGCGGTCGTGGCGCCGCTCCTCGTGATGGCGATCCCGATCCTGGACACGTCGTTCGTCGTCCTCAAGCGGCTCAAATACCGGCGGCCGCCCTGGGCCGCCGACCACAACCACTTCTACCACCGGTTCATGCGGATCGGATTCTCGCAGCGCCGGACGGCCGCCTACCTGCACGTCTGGGCACTGCTCGTCGCGTCGTACGCAATCCTCTTGCGGTTCGTGCCGCCCCGCCCGTTCGGCCGCTGGAATCTCGAGAACTCGCTGATCGACGCCGGCTGCGGGCTGGTCGTCCTCGCGGCTTCGATCTGGATGATCTACACGCTCGAGATCCTGAAGTCGCGGCACCTACAGGCGATCAGGCTGAAGACGCGGGAGCCGGAGGAGGACCGCGAGGCGGCGGTCGAGGAAGTGCTCAGCGCAGGCCGTCGCTGACCCACGGGAGGGCCAGCCGCAGTAACTCGGCCGGGTCGCGGCGGCGCCGGGTCGCGTAGGCCCCAGGAGGCTTGCGCTTGACCTCGAGCTCTGCGGGATCCGAGAGGAAGTGCAGTCGTCCTTCGCGCGCGAGCAGCTCGTCGACCGCGCCGAGCCGGCCTTCGAAGATCGACCACACCGGCGTTCCGAGCACGGCAGCCTCGCGGTTCATCGTCCCGCCGGCCGACACGAGCAGGTCGGCGAAGGCGACGAGGCTGCGGCCGTCCACGGCCCGCCTGGGGACGATCCCGCCCAGGTGGAGGTCTTCGACCGCCCGGCGCTGCTCGTCCGTTCGCGCGAGGACGACCGTCTGAACGTCCTCGTCGGCGAGCCGCTCGAGCACGCGCGAGAGGAGCGGTGTTTCCGAGCCTCCCAGGTAGAGCGCGTACGAAGGCGCCGTGCGGAGGACGGCGAGGGGCCGCTCGCGGTCGATCCCGAGCCCGTCTAGCACCCTCGGATCCGGCTCGAAATCGGCCAGGTAGTACTCCTCCTTCAGCCCCGGATAGCGGACGAGCTTCGGCGGGCGCGCGCCGTAGCGGGCGAGGCGCTCGGCCGGGATCGCGTCCGGGACGAGCACGCGGTTGGCGAGGCGGCAGTTCGCGTGGTGCTGGAGCGAGGCCCACTCGTAGTCGAACATCGTCGTGTTCGGGATCCGCAGCAGCCGGCAGGCGGGAGGGAGATCGGTGGAGCCGTGTGCGAGCGCGCAGTCGAAGGAGCGGCCGCGCCCGAACCGGACGAGCTGAGGGACGCGGGAGGCGGCGGCGAGCGCCTTGCCCGGTCGCCCCGCGCCGCCGTAGCGGCCGAGCACGGTGTAGGGGTGGCCCCAGTCGTCGAGCAGGTCCACGGTGTGGGAGAGTGGGCGCGCCGTGAGCGCAACGTCGTGCCCTTCCGCCTCGAGCAGCTCCACGAGCGGCCGCAGCACGAGCACGTGCGCGGTGTTCGTCAGATCCATCCAGACGCGCATGGCGCGACTCTACTCAGCGTCGCCACACTTCCGGCGCAACACCTCGACCACCCTCAAGGGGGTCTGACCCCGGTGAACAAAGTCGGCGTAAAACGTCGAGTTTTGCTGGCAAAAAAGCCATTTTTGACTGTCACAAACTCGCCGTCTCGTTTGCTATGCTCGCCCTGCATGGAGCCTGCCCCGCCTTCCTCCTTCCAGCCCGCGGGGGCAGGCGCACTCCTGATCGGCACGACCGCGTCCGGAATCGGCGTCGGAGCGCTGATCGGCTGGGCGGCCGGCTCGACGGGTCTCGGCGCGCTCGGAGGAGCCATCGTCGGCGTCCCGGCAGGCGTGTTTGCCGTCTATCGGCGCTACCGGGGCTACTTCACGTGAGAGCCGCAACCGTCCTCGGCAGGCCGCGCCCGCTTCCGGGCCGGCTTGTCCCCGCGATCGCGGGCACGTTCGTGATCGTGCTCGCCCTGCCCGTCTACCTGATCGCCGGCTGGCGCATCGGAGGCTGGGGCCTCGCGGCGGTGCTGTGGGTCGCGAGCCAGACGTTCTCGTTCCTGCTCTCGTATCTGCGGCTCGGCGTCGACAACCTCGGCTCTTCGGGCCTCGTGGCCTTCGGGATGATGTTCCGCGGGATCGCGGTCATGGTCGTGATCGTCGCGGTAGCCGTCTCCGACAGCCACCTGGCGCTGTCGGCGGCGGTCCTCTACGCGCTCGCGTACACGTGCGAGCTTGGCGTCTCGATCGTCTCCTACTACTCGGGGCCGGCGAAATGAAGCGCGTCCTGATCGCGGTCGCGGGCCTCGCCCTCCTTCTTCCACCGACTGCCTTCGCCCGCGGCGAGTTCGACCCGGAAGAGGAGTTCACGCTCAGCCCCTGGGTCTCGATCCACATCGGCCCGCTCGACATGTCGATCAACAAGGCGGTCGCTTACTTGCTGCTCGCCTGCATCCTGACGATCGTGCTCGGGTTCGCGGTCATGCGGGTCCGGCTCGCGCTGACGCCTGGGCGGCGGCAGACGATCGGGGAATGGATCTACGACATCGCCCAGACGAACATCGCCGAGCAGGGCCTCCCGGCCAAGGCGATCGGCACCTGGTTCCCGTACGTTGCCTCGCTCTTCCTCTTCATCTGGGTGCTGAACATGGTCGGCTTCGTTCCGTTGCCGCTCTCCGACCAGACGTTCCACATCTTCGGGATCAAGCTGCCGACGCTCGCGATCTACGCGGCTACCTCGCAGCTCTCGGTCACGCTTGCGCTCGCTCTGATGACCTTCCTGTTCACGCACGTGGAGGGGGTCCGCTTCAACGGTCCGATCGCGTACTTCAAGAGCTGGTTCCCGGCGGCGCCGAAGGCGACGATGATCCTGATCGTTCCGCTGGAGATCATCTCCCAGTTCATGCGCGTGATCTCGCTCAGCGTCCGTCTCTTTGCCAATATGCTCGCCGGCCACATGCTGATCCTGGTCATGATCGGCCTCATGTTCGTGCTTCAGCACCTCTGGCTCGCGCCGATCTCGGTGGGAGTAGCGACGCTCTTCTACATCTTCGAGGTCATCATCGTCGTCACCATCCAGGCCTTCATCTTCTCCGCCCTGTCAGCCATCTACATCGGAACGGCAATCGAACCCGAACACTAGGAGGGAAGCGTGTCGCTCATCCATCTGATCATGGCCACGAAGCCGCCGATCACCCAGGCGGGAAAGGCCATCGCCTTCGGTCTCGGCGTCGGCCTCGGAGCCGTGGGAGCCGGTATCGGCATCGGCAACATCTTCGCGTCCATGATCCAGTCGGTCGCGCGTCAGCCGGAGCTCCGCGGCGAGCTGCAGGGAATCATGTGGCTCGGCTTCGCGCTCACCGAGGCGGTCGTCTTCTACGGCCTGCTCGGCGGCCTGCTCGCGTTCGTCCTGGTCAAGTAGTGAACGTCGTCGCCTCATCCGGGCTGATCAAGGTCATCCCCGGCCTGATGATCTGGACGCTGGTCGCCTTCGGGATCACCTTCTTCGTGCTCAAGCGCTGGGTCTTCGGCCCGGTGCAGAACCTGATCGACGAGCGGCGCAAGCGGATCAGGGAGTCGCTCGAAGAGGCCGATCGCGCGCGAGGCGAGGCGCACCGGCTGCTCGAGGAGCACCGCAAGCTGATCGCGGATGCACGTGGGGATGCGGACAGGATCCTGGCCGAGGCCCGCCGCGTCGCCGACGCCCAGCGGGCCCGGGTCAAGGAAGAGACCGAGGTTGACCGCCAGCGGCGGCTCGAGGAGACGAAGCGCCAGATCGAAGCGGAGACGGAGCGCGCGCTCGTCCAGATCCGGGCCGAGGTCGCCGATCTGACCTTGATCGCGACCCAGAAGATCACGGGCAAGGTGCTCGACGACCGCGACCACAAGCGGTTGATCGAGGATGCCGTCAAGGGGCTCGACTTCTCGGTGCTCGAGGAGCGCAAGAACTAGGAATGGCCCGCGCCGAGCGCATCTACGCGCAAGCCCTGTTCGAGGCCGCGCAGGAGAAGGACCGCCTCGACGTCGTGCGGGAGGAGCTGTTCGACTTCGTCGAGGCGATCCGCGAGGTGCCCGAGCTCCGGGCGCTGCTCCGCGATCCCCAGCTCGATCCGCGCGCGAAGGTCTCGGCTCTCGAGGAGATCCTCGGCGGCGCCGACGAGCTCCTCCGGAACTTCCTCCTCTTGCTGACCGAGCGCGGGCGCGCCTCCGAGCTGGAGGAGATCCAGCGGGAGTTCGACCGGCTCGTGGCCGCAGCGGCCGGCCAGCTCACCCTCGAGTTGACGACGGCGGTCGAGCTGTCGGACAAGGAAGCAAAGGGGATCGTCGAGCAGATCGAGCAAGCCTCGGGCCGGACTGTGGAGGCAAGCCGAAAGGTCGATCCGGACCTGCTCGGCGGAGTCGTCCTCCAGGTCGGCTCCCTCCGCCTCGACGCGAGCCTGCGCGGCAGGCTCGAGCGCATGCGCCGCGACCTACTAACCAGAGCCTAAGGAGAGCACTTGAAACTCAGACCCGAAGAGATCACCTCGATCCTCAAGCAGCGGATCGAGGAATTCGACGTCGAGACCGACCTGTCCGAGGTCGGTACCGTCCTCCAGGTCGGCGACGGGATCGCACGCATCTACGGGCTCGAGAACGCGGTCGCCCTGGAAATGTTGGAACTGGAGCACGGCGTCGTCGGCCTCGCGTTCAACCTCGAGGAGGACAACGTCGGCGCGGCGCTGTTCGGCGAGTGGGAGCACGTGACCGAGGGCGAGCCCGTCAAGCGGACCGGCCGCGTGGCGAGCGTTCCCGTCGGAGACGCGCTGCTCGGGCGCGTGGTCAACCCGCTCGGGCGCCCGCTCGACGGAGGCGGCCCGATCAAGACCGATGACACGCGGCCGCTCGAGTTCAAGGCGCCGGGCGTCGTCGACCGCCAGCCTGTGAAAGAGCCGCTCCAGACGGGGATCAAGGCGATCGACTCGATGACCAACGTCGGCCGGGGGCAGCGAGAGCTGATCATCGGCGACCGCTCGACCGGCAAGACCGCGATCCTCGTCGACACGATCCTGAACCAGCACGACCAGGACGTCGTCTGCATCTACGTCGCGATCGGTCAGAAGGCCTCGACCGTCGCGCAGGTGTACGACCGGCTGAAGGACGCAGGCGCGATGGAGTACACGATCATCGTCACGGCCGCGGCGAACGAGGCCGCCCCGATCAAGTGGATGGCACCGTACGCGGGCGCCGCGATGGGCGAGCACGTCATGTTCAACGGCGGCTCCGCGCTCTGCATGTACGACGATCTATCCAAGCACGCCGACGCCTACCGCCAGTTGTCGCTGCTGCTCCGCCGCCCGCCCGGGCGCGAGGCCTTCCCCGGCGACGTGTTCTACCTGCACTCGCGGCTGCTCGAGCGCGCCTGCAAGCTCTCGGACGAGCTCGGCGGCGGATCGATGACGGCGCTACCGGTCATCGAGACGCAGGCAGGCGATATCGCCGCCTACATCCCGACGAACGTGATCTCCATCACCGACGGCCAGATCTTCCTCGAGTCGGACCTCTTCTTCTCCGGCGTGAGGCCGGCAGTGGACGTCGGACGGTCGGTGTCGCGCGTCGGCGCGACCGCCCAGACGAAAGCGATGAAGAAGGTCGCCAGCCGCCTCCGCCTCGACCTGTCCCAGTACCGCGAGCTCGAGGCGTTCGCCCAGTTCGGATCGGAGCTCGACGCCACGACCCAGAACGCGCTGGCCCGAGGCGAGCGGATGGTGGCGACGCTGAACCAGCCCCAGTACGACCCGTGGCCGATGGAGGAGCAGGTCGTCGCGCTGTATGCGGGAATCAACGGCTATCTCGACGACGTCCCGACCGAGCAGGTCTCCCGCTTCCAGGACGAGCTGCGCGAGTTCATGCGCACGGAGAAGACCGTGTACCAGGAGATCCGCGGGAGCGGCGACCTTCCCGACGAGCTGGCCGAGCGGCTGAACGGAGAGCTCGACAGGTTCAAGGACACCTTCGCGGTCAAGAAGGAGGAGTCGCTCGTCGCGTAGCCGATGGCCACGCTGCAAGACATCAGACGGCGGATCCGATCCGTCGGCAACACGCGCAAGATCACGAAGGCGATGGAGCTCGTCGCCGCGGCGCGCCTGCGACGCGCGGAAGCGCGCATCACCCAGATGCGCGACTACGCCGACCGCATGCAGGAGCTGACCGCCGGGACGGCCCGGGCTGCGGCCTCGCTTCGGGGATTGACGATGCTCCAGCAGCGCGAGGAGCGAACCGTGGCGATCGTCCAACTGACCGGTGACCGCGGGCTCGCCGGCGCCTTCAATGCGCAGATCCTCAGGCGGGCGCTCGCGCTCGAGCGGCAGCTCCGCTCCGAGGGCAAGCAGATCCGCTGGCTCGCCGTCGGCAGGAAGGGGCGCTCGTCCCTCCTGTTCCGGCGCTTCGAGCTCGACCGCGCGTGGACCGGGTTCACCGATCGGCCGGCGTATGCCGACGCGCAGGCGATCGCCCACCGGCTCGAGGAGCTGTACTCGGAGGAGGAGATCGACCGGGCCGTGCTCGTCTACAACCACTATGTCTCGCCGCTCGTCCAGCGGGTGGTGCAGCAGGACGTGCTGCCGATCTCCGAGGAGATGCTCGCGCGCCAGGACGAGGAGCAGGAGGAGACCCAGGCTCTGCTCGGCGACTTCATCTACGAGCCCGAGCCGGAGCAGATCCTCGAGCGGCTCCTGCCCGTCTACCTGGAGACGGAGCTGTACCGGGCGCTGCTCGAGTCGGCGGCCTCCGAGCACGGCGCGCGGATGACGGCGATGCGGAACGCGTCGAAGAACGCGGGCGAGCTGATCACGAGCCTGACGCTGGACATGAACCGAGCTAGGCAGGCTGAGATCACCCAGGAGATTCTCGAAGTCGTCGCGGGCGCTGACGCGCTGACGCAGTAGCGGCTCCGGCACCGTTCGAAGGCCGCCGCGGAGCCGGGCTTTGCCCGGCTCCGTTCGCTGCGCTCCCGCCGAAGCCACCATTAAGAAGGGGGCTCACGGGGGAAACCTGGTTTCCCCCGTGCTGAGATGCGCTGACCGGTTAGACTGCGTACCATCCGCGACAATCGTGAGCTCGCGCGACCGATCCGAGATCGTCGGCGGTCAAGCCGGACTCGCTGCGGCCGTCTCCGCGGAGGCGCATGGCGAGCTCGGCGAGATCGAGCAGGTCAGAGCGCGCGGCTATTGGGAGCAGGTGTGGCTCCGGTTCCGCCGCGACAAGATGGCGATCGGAAGCGGAATCTTCATCATCTTGCTCATCCTGGTGGCCGCCGTCGGAGGGCCGATCGCGAAGCACTTCCTCGGCCACGGCCCCGACACGCCGTACCCGATCGGCGGCGTCGACCTGAAGAGCTTCCTGCCCGTGGGGCCGTTCACCTCGTTCAAGGACGAGTTCGGTCACACTCAGTATTTCGTGCTCGGCGGCGACGGCCCCCTCGGCCGCGACGAGTTCCTCCGAATCCTGTACGGAGCGCGGGTCTCGCTCGAAGTCGCGGTGCTCTCGACGGTCGGCGTGATGACCATCGGAATCGTCCTGGGAGTGATCGCCGGCTACTTCCGCGGCTGGATCGACACCGTCATCTCCCGCATCCTCGAGCTGACGATGTTGTTCCCCGGGCTGCTGTTCATCATCGCCCTCTCCGGCACGGCCGGGCCCCGGCTGAACAAGGTCACCCTCGGGGTCTTCCCGCAAGGCGTGCTCACGCTCGTCCTGGTCTTCAGCGTCTTCGGCTGGTTCTTCCCGGCGCGCATCCTGCGCGCCCAGGTGCTGTCGTTACGCGAGAAGGAGTTCGTCGAGGCTGCCCGGATGATCGGCGCAAGCGATGTGCGGATCATGCGCTCGCACATCCTGCCCCACTTGGTTGCCCCGGTCATCGTCTTCTCGACGTTGGTTGTCGCACAGTACGTCCTGTTCGAGGCGAGCTTGTCCTACCTGGGCCTCGGCATCCCCGGGGCGACCGCGAGCTGGGGGAACCTGCTGGCGAACGCGCCGACCTACTACACGACGCAGCCGTGGCTGATGGTCTGGCCGGGCCTCGCGATCCTGCTGACGACGCTCGCCTTCAACTTGTTCGGAGACGGTCTGCGCGACGCCTTCGACCCGCGCTCATCGCGTTGACCAAGGCCTAACCGACGCGCTTCCTGCGCGTCCCATCCAGGTAGACCCCGCTATGCTTTCTTCGCGACCGTGAGCTCCCGTGACCGTTCAGAGATTGTCGGCGGCCAGGCAGGTCTGGCTGCGACGGTTTCGGCCGAGAGCCACGGCGAGCTGGGCGAAATCGAAGGCGTACGGGCCCGAGGCTACTGGGAGCAGGTGTGGCGCAGGTTCCGCCGCGACAAGCTCGCGATCGTGAGCGGCATCTTCATCGTCTTCCTCATCTTCGTCGCCGCCGTCGGCGGTCCGCTCGCGAAGCACTTCCTCGGACACGGGCCGGACACGCCGTACCCGATCGGCGGCGTCGATCTGAAGAGCTTCCTGCCGGTGGGTCCGTTCACGTCGTTCAAGGACGAGTTCGGCCACACCCAATACTTTGTGCTCGGAGGCGACGGCCCGCTCGGCCGCGACGAGTTCCTGCGCCTGCTCTACGGTGCGCGCGTCTCGCTCGAGGTCGCCGTGCTCTCGACGGCCGGCGTGATGGCCATCGGCATCCTCCTCGGCGTGATCGCCGGCTACTTCCGCGGCTGGATCGACACCGTCATCTCCCGCATCCTCGAGCTGACGATGGTGTTCCCGGCGCTCCTGTTCATCATCGCGCTCTCGTCGACCGTCGGCCCGCGGCTGAACAAGGTGACGCTCGGGATCTTCCCCGAGGGCGTGATCACCCTCGTGCTCGTCTTCACCGTCTTCGGCTGGTTCTACCCTGCCCGCATCATCCGCGCGCAGGTGCTGTCGTTACGTGAGAAGGAGTTCGTCGAGGCGGCCCGCATGATCGGCGCGAGCGACGCCCGCATCATGCGCTCCCACATCCTCCCGCACCTGGTCGCTCCGATCATCGTCTTCTCGACGCTGACGATCGCGACCTACGTCCTGGCGGAGGCGGGGCTCTCCTACTTAGGCCTCGGAATCCCGGGGGCGACGGCGAGCTGGGGCAACCTGCTGGCGAACGCGCCCAACTACTACACGACGCAGCCCTGGCTGATGGTCTGGCCCGGACTGGCGGTGCTGGTCACGACGCTCGCCTTCAACCTGCTCGGCGACGGGCTTCGCGACGCGTTCGATCCGCGCTCGACACACTAGTCACAAGCGCTCGCCGGTTCGCGAAGTTACTAACCAAACCCGTTGGGGCACGTCATAGAAAGCGTGCAGAGTCCTCTGGGCCGGCTCTGTCGGCCTGTTCGAGCGGAAAGGAGTCACATGAGTAAGCGATTCTTGCTCTCGATCGCCATGCTGGCGGTCGGGGCGGCGATGTTGGCCGCAGCGAGCATTGCGAGTCCGGGCGCTTCGCAGAAGCGTACGGCGCCGCAGAGCCACGTGGCGAAGAACGGCGGGACGTTCCGCGCCACGCTGCAGACCGACATCGAGAACGTCGACCCGGCGCGCTCGTACTACGTGCCCGAGTGGCAGTACGAGTGGATGACGGGTCGCATGTTGCTGAGCTACACCCACGCTCAGGGAAGCAAGGGCTACCGCCTCTTCAACGACGGAATCAGCAAGTACACCGTCTCGAAGGACGGCAAGACGTACACGTTCTTCATCCGCAAGGGGATGAAGTTCAGTGACGGCAAGCCGGTCACGGCCGCCAACTTCCGCTGGGCGTACCTGCGGATCCTGAACCCGAACGTGCAGTCGCCGATTGCATCGTTCTTCACGGATCCCGCCTCGGTGAACATTGTCGGGGCAATCGACTACAACGCCGGCAAGAGCCAGTCCGTCGCCGGCTTGCAGACGAAGGGCAAGTACAAGTTCATCATGAAGCTGGTGCACTCCTCGCCATTGGTCCTCAGCCTGATCGCGCTTCCGCCGACGATGGCGCAGCCGACCGGGTTCCCGATGGAGCCGATCACGAGGGTCCCGTTTGGGAACTTCAACCAGCTTCCCTCGGCCGGACGCTATTACGTGTCCAGCCGCACCCCGAACCGGTCCGTCGTTCTGAAGAAGAACAAGTACTACAAGGGCCCGGTTCCGGGGCACATCGCACAGTGGAACTACACCGCGCAGATCGAGGCCGACCAGGCCTTCCTGCTGATCAACTCGGGCCAGTCCGACTGGGCTGCCGATGGTCTCGCGCCGGCCGTGTACGCCGGGCTGGGCCAGAAGTACGGGACGTCCAAGGGTCGGTTCCGCGTCATTCCGGGCTCGTGCGTCAGCTACGTGAGCCTGAACACCGCGCGGCCGACGTTCGGCAACGTCAACGCCCGCAAGTCGATCAACTACGCGATCGACCGGAATCAGCTCGTCCGGCTCGGCGGTGCCTATTCAGGCGTGCCGACCGACCAGGCGCTGACTCCGCCGATCCCGGGTTACAAGAACGTCAAGATCTACCCGAACGCTCGCAATGTCACCAAGGCCAAGAGCCTGGCCAAGGGCCACACGGGTCACATCAACCTGTGGCACTCGACCTCGGCGATCTCGATCCAGGTCTCTCAGCTGATCACGTCCTGGCTGAATCAGGTCGGATTCACGAACGTCGACGACAAGGCGATCGCGAGCGGGTACTACACCCAGCTCGGGAAGCGCGGCACCGAGTACGACCTCGCAAGGGCCGGCTGGTGCCAGGACTTCCCGGATCCCTACGACTACCTGAACAAGCTGCTTTCGGGTGAGACGATTCAGGACGCTCAGAACAACAACCTGAGCTACTTCAACAACGCGAAGGTCAACAAGCAGCTGAACGCCGCCGCGCGGCTCTCGCCGCCGAAGCGGTACAAGGTCTACGGGGACCTCGATATCTCGATCATGAAGAACTACGCGCCGTGGGCGCCGTACGTGATCTCCAATGATCGTGACTTCTTCTCCGCCAAGGTCGACACCAAGTCGATCAAGACGAACCCCGTGTACGAGCTCGACCTCGCCCAGTTCGCACTCAAGTAGAGGCGAATTTGGTCGAGCGCAAGCTCACCGAACGAGGCGCCGGCTCCGGCCGGCGCCTCGTCGTTCTTTCGTTGTGTAAGCTCAGAATCTCGAAGGTGGCCTGGACCTAACCCGTGCTCAGGTATCTGATCAGACGGATCCTCTGGGCGGTGATTCTGTTCCTCACCGTCACCGTTATCACGTTCGTCATCTTCTTCCTGATCCCGAACGACGTCGCCTCGCAGGTCGCCGGCAGAGGCTCGACGCAGCAGCAGCGGCAACGCGCGATTCACTACCTCGGGCTAGACAGGCCGGTCTACGTCCAGTACGGCAAGTTCCTCTGGCGGCTGGTGAAGCCGGTCCCGGTCAGGATCTCCGGCGTGCCGGTCTTCGTCCGTCCGAAGGCCGATCTGGGCAAGTCGTTCCTCCAGGCCACGACCGTCAACTCGATCATCGCATCCGCCGCGCCCGTCACTGCCTCGCTTGCCTTCGGGGGAATCATCGTCTGGATGTTGATCGCCCTGCCCGTGGGCATCCTCTCGGCGCTGCGTCCCCGCTCGCTCTTAGACCGCGTCTCGATGACGTTCGTCCTGATCGGGATTTCCGCACATCCGATCTGGATCGGGCTGATCTTCTCCTTCTTCATCGGCTACAAGCTGGGGTTGACGCCGATCACGGGCTACTCCGACTTCTTCAACCCTGACCCGGGGACGGGGCCGGGCGGCCCGGTGCAGTGGGCCTACCACCTGATCCTGCCCTGGATCACGTACGCGATCCTGTTCGCGGCGTTATACGTGCGCATGATCCGGGCGAACGTGATGGAGACGCTGAGTGAGGACTACGTCCGGACCGCGCGCGCCAAGGGCGCGCCCGAATGGCGGGTCATGCGCTCCCACGTCTTGCGGAACGCGATGCTCCCGGTCGTGACGATGCTCGGGATGGACATCGGCTTCGCCCTCGGCGGCGCCATCTTCACCGAGACCGTCTACAGCCTTCCGGGCCTTGGCAAGACTGCGATTTATTCGATCCAGAACTCCGATCTACCGGTGGTGATGGGAGTGATCGTTTTCGGTACGGTTGCGATCCTCGTGTTCAACCTGCTCGTCGACGTCTTATACGCCTGGATCGACCCCAGGATCAGACTCTCCTAGTGGCCCTTCTCGAAGTCACGGACTTGAAGACCTACTTCCGGACCGACGACGGCATCGTCAAGGCCGTCGACGGGGTCAGCTTCGAGGTCGAGGCCGGACAGACCCTCGGGATCGTGGGCGAGTCGGGCTGCGGGAAGAGCGTCACCTGCCTGACGATCATGGGGCTGAACCCGAAGAAGGCGACGATCACGAGCGGCCAGGCGCTGTTCAAGGGCGAGGACCTCCTAAAGGCTAAGACGAGCCGACTGCGCGAGATCCGCGGCAGCGACATGGCCATGGTCTTCCAGGATCCGATGACCTCGCTCAACCCCGTGCACTCGATCGGGAAACAGCTCGTCGAGGCGATCCAGCTCCATCGGGACGTCTCGAAGAAGGTCGCCCGCGCCCGCGCGCTCGAGTTGCTCAAGGCCGTGGGAATCCCGCGCGCGGAGAAGCGGGTCGACGACTACCCGCACCAGTTCTCGGGCGGCATGCGCCAGCGCGTGATGATCGCGATGGCGCTCGTCAACGACCCCGACCTGCTGATCGCAGACGAGCCGACGACGGCGCTCGACGTCACGACGCAGGCGCAGATCATGAGCCTGATGAAGACACTCCAGGACGATTTCGGCAGCGCGGTCATCATCATCACCCACGACCTGGGCGTGATCGCCGAGACGGCCGACGAGGTCGTCGTCATGTACGCCGCCAAGATCGCCGAGCAAGCGCCGGTGGACGAGATCTTCAACCGGCCGCAGCATCCCTACACGTGGGGCCTGCTCGGGTCGCTCCCCCGCCTCGACGCCAACGTCGACCGGCTGGTCCAGATCCCAGGGCAGCCGCCCTCGCTGCTGACGCCGCCGAGCGGGTGCCGCTTCCATCCGCGCTGCCCGTACGTGATGGACATCTGCAAGCGCCAGGAGCCGGAGCTTCGCCCGATATCGACCGACACGTCGCATCTTCAGGCATGCCATCTGGACGAGGAGACAAAGGAGCGCGAGGCGTCCAAGCTGCTCGCGTCCACGATGGCCGAAGCAAGCTAAGCTCGCGCTATGGCTGACGAACTCCTCGTCGTCGAAGACGTCAAGAAGTATTTCCCGGTCACACGCGGGATCGTGTTTCAGAAGCAGGTCGGCGCGGTCAAGGCCGTCGACGGCGTCAGCTTCTCCGTCAGGCAGGGCGAGACGCTCGGGATCGTGGGGGAGTCCGGCTGCGGGAAGTCCACGCTTGCCCGCTGCATCATGCGGCTGCTCGACACGACCGACGGCTCGATCATGTTCGAAGGGCGCGACATCACGAAGCTTTCGCGCCTCGACATGCGCCCGATCAGGCGCGAGATGATGATGATCTTCCAGGATCCGTATGCATCCCTGAACCCACGCAAGCGGGTCGGCTTCATCATCGCCGAGCCGCTCCAGGTGCACCGGCTCGGGACGGAGGCCGAGGTGAAGCGGCGCGTGCAGGAGCTGCTCGAGATCGTCGGCCTCAACCCGGAGCACTACAACCGGTTTCCGCACGAGTTCTCCGGCGGCCAGCGCCAGCGCATCGGGGTCGCGCGCGCACTCGCAGTCAATCCGAAGCTGATCGTCTGCGACGAGCCCGTCTCGGCGCTCGACGTCTCCGTCCAGGCGCAGATCCTCAACCTGCTCGAGGATCTGCAGGAGGACTTCGGGCTCACGTACGTCTTCATCGCCCACGACCTCAACGTCGTCCGGCACATCTCCGACCGCGTGCTCGTGATGTACCTGGGGAAGATCGCCGAGCTGGCCCCCCGCGACGAGCTCTACCGGGAGCCGAAGCACCCCTACACGGGCGCCCTCCTATCCGCGGTTCCGATTCCGAACCCGGCGCTCGGCCGCGCCCGGCAGGCGGTCGTCCTCGAGGGCGACGTGCCGAGCCCACTCAACCCGCCGGCCGCCTGCAACTTCCATCCTCGCTGCCCGCGCTTCAGGGAGGGCCACTGCGACGTGGAAGAGCCGCCGCTGTATTCGTTCGGAGACGGGCATGTCGCCGCCTGCCACTACCCGCTCGAGAAGTGGCCGCTGACCGCCGAAGAGTTCAGGCAGGGTGGAAAGCGGGTGGAGGCTCCGGTCGCCGAGCCCGCCGAGACGACGCCGGTCTCCTGATCGTGCTTCCGGCACTTCGCCGGTTTGGCGTGATTCTCGTCGGGACCTCGGCTTTTACGGTCTCGATCTCGGCGCTGCTCGGCCTGATGCTCGGCGCCTCGGTTATCCGGTCGATCTCGGTCGGCTTCTACATAGTCGGCTGCCTTCTCCTCTTCGGCGGCTTCTTCGTCGGCAACCGCGGGCCCGCCCGCGTCAAGGAATCGGACGTCCCCGGGGGCGCATCGGGGGCAGCGCAGGCAATGGGCCTCCTCTCGCTCGGCTCGCGGCGCCTGCGCTGGGCCACAGGAGACGAGCAGAAGGAAGCGATCAACATGTCCGCCGTCTTCGTCGTGCTCGGTTTTGTGCTGATCCTGTTCGGAATCGCCGCCGACCAGCGACATCCCTTGTTCTAGGATCACTGAGAAAGTTGTTAGCCCACCTAACTGTCCTCCGCCTCCGTCGTCAAACTGATTGATGGTGAGAGCACGCTCCCAAGAGTGCGATCGCATGCGCTCGCTCGTCTCCGCCGAGCTCGACGGTGAGCTCTCGGATTTCGAGGCGACCCTGTTGCGCACCCATCTGGACGGCTGCGACGGCTGCAGCGCCTTCAAGCGTGACGTCGCGCGCTTCACCGGCGACCTCAGGGGTCAGCCGCTCGAGCTGATGGACCACCCGATCGTGGTCCAGCCCAGAAGGCGGCGCGTCGCGCTCCAGCCGCTGCGAATGCCGGCTGTGGCCGCTCTCGCCGTGTCGGCGATCGCGCTCGGGACGTTGTTCGAGACGCTGCACTCCCGCAACGCGGTCACGCCGCGGCTCAGCTTCTCTCAGGCGTCCGCCCGTGACCTTGCCCGCGATCAGCAGGCGATCCAGCGCTGGAAGACGGAGACGGCGCTCGCACAGGCGCGCAGGACAACGTCGCGCCTTCCGGCACCGTCCACGCCCAACTTCACCCCCTCGCTGAATCCGCCCCCTCTGTAACGAACGCGGCCACTCCGGTACGGTGACGTAAGTGCTTCCGTCGCCGATCACCTCGTACGTCTGAAGCCTCGACCACGTCGCCCGGGTGGCGACCGCGCTGGACGAGCATCGCCGGACGGTCTCCGGAGGGTCCAATGGGCCCCGTTTCGATAAACTCAAGGCGCTTGGTCGGCGCCTTCGGACACGGCGCTACCCCTTGAATCCGCGACTTCAGGAGAACGATGGCTGACGACCAGACCAAAGACGGCGCCCGCAACGTTGGCAAGATTCTCGAGATCCAGGGCGTCGTGGTCGACGCCGTCTTCACCGAGCAGCTGCCGGAGATCAACACGGCGCTGCGCATCGTCGTCCCCGAGCGTGAGGGACGTCCCGCGATCGAGGTCGTGGCCGAGGTCCAGCAGCATCTCGGGGACGACCGCGTCCGCGCCGTCGCGATGGACTCGACCGACGGCATCCCGCGCGGAGTCGAGGTGATCGACACCGGCGGGCCGATCAGCGTCCCCGTCGGCAACGGCACCCTCGGCCGGCTGTTCAACGTCCTCGGCGAGACGATCGACCGGGTTGACAAGGAGGTCGAGGCCAAGGAGCGCTGGTCGATTCACCGCGACCCGCCCGACTTCGAGGACCTGAGCGCCACCACCGAGATCTTCGAGACCGGCCTCAAGGTCGTCGACCTGATCGCTCCCTACGTGAGAGGCGGGAAGGTCGGCCTGTTCGGCGGCGCCGGGGTCGGCAAGACGGTCCTGATCCAGGAGCTGATCCACAACGTCGCCATGGAGCACGGGGGTGTCTCCGTCTTCTGCGGCGTGGGCGAGCGCACGCGCGAGGGCAACGACATGTGGCTGGAGATGCGTGAGGCCGGCGTTCTGGACAAGACCGCGCTCGTCTACGGGCAGATGAACGAGCCGCCGGGCGCGCGCCTGCGGGTCGGGCTCTCCGGGCTGACGATGGCGGAGTACTTCCGCGACGAGGGCCAGGACGTGCTCCTGTTCATCGACAACATCTTCCGCTTCGTCCAGGCCGGCTCCGAGGTCTCGGCGCTGCTCGGCCGGATGCCGAGCGCGGTCGGCTACCAGCCGACGCTCGCGACCGAGATGGGGCAGTTGCAGGAGCGGATCACGTCGACGCGAACCGGCTCGGTTACCTCGGTCCAGGCGATCTACGTTCCGGCCGACGACCTCACCGACCCGGCTCCTGCGAACACGTTCGCGCACCTCGACGCGACGACGGTGCTCTCGCGCGCGATCGTGGAGATGGGGATCTATCCGGCCGTCGACCCGCTCGACTCGTTCTCGCGTGCGCTCCAGCCGGGCATCGTCTCCGAGGAGCACTACGACGTTGCCACGCGCGTGCAGGAGATCCTCCAGCGCTACAAGGACCTCCAGGACATCATCGCGATCCTCGGCATCGACGAGCTCTCGGACGAGGACAAGCTGACCGTCGCCCGCGCGCGCAGGATCCAGCGCTTCCTCTCGCAGCCGAACTTCGTGGCCGAGCAGTTCACGGGCCAGGAGGGGCGCTACGTCAAGCTCGAAGACACGATCAAGGGCTTCCGCGAGATCATCGAGGGCAAGCACGACGACCTGCCGGAGCAGGCCTTCTACATGGTCGGGACGATCGAGGAGGCCGTGGAGAAGGGCCGGAAGCTCCAGGGGCAGGAGGCGCCCGAGCAGGCTGCGAAGGAGGAGCCTCCGGAGGAGGCGCCCGAGGACATGCGCGAGCCCGAGCCCGCAGCCGTCTAGGTAGTTGGCCGAGCGGCGAACCTTCTCGGTCTCGGTCGTCACGCCCGAGGGCCCGGCCTTCGAGGGCGAGGCGGAGATGCTGATCGTCCCGGGGGCCGACGGCGAGATCGGCGTCCTGGCGAGGCACGCGCCGCTGATCGCGATGCTGAAGGCCGGCTCGACGCGCGTCCACGTCGGCGCGGCGGAGGTGCAGGAGTTCGCCACCGGGCCCGGCTTCTTCAAGGTCGAGCAGGACCGCGCGATCGCGCTCGTGGACGACGCCGTTTCCGCGCTCGAGATCGACCCGGAGCGCGCGCAGCGCCAGCTCGAGGAAGCGCAGACGGAGCTCGAGCGCCTGGAGCGCGGCGAGTCCGAGGCTGACCGCTGGCAGCTAGAGCAGCGAATCCGGCACGCCGAGAACCAACTCTCGGTTCTGACCGGAACCTGACCGCTTACCGAGGTCCCGCGCGACGTCTCTTCCGGACATGTCCGAGGGACAGTCCCTGGGCCATGGCCACTTCGGACGGCGTTCGAGGGTCGGCGCCGCTGAGACAAAGCAGCTTCCGACGGGACACGGCCGCTCCGGACCTGTCCGAGGGACTGTCCCTGGGACCTGGCCGCTTCGGACGTAGTCGCGCGTTCTTGCTAGCCTCCGCTAGGCACCACCTGGAGTACTTTGAAAGGCAGCTTGGCGACCAGGCAAAAAAACGCCTAAAGAGCCCGGAGCCTTCCGCTCCGACCTCTCTAGGCGGTTGAAGCAAGCAAGGAGGCGAAGTGGAAGCGTTCGTACCAGGGATCTACCCCCGCTCGGAGGCGCTCGTGCAAGCGACCCGCGACCTCGATCGCGGCCGGACGACGCCCGAGGCAGTGGCCGACCAGGTTGCGCAGGACCGCGACGCGCTCGTCTCCGTCCAGCAGCAGGCGGGCATCGACCTGCTCGCCGACGGAATGTTGACCTGGCAGGACACGTTCCGGCCTCTGGTCGAGGGCAGCGAAGGGCTCGAGACGGGTGCGCTGACACGGTTCCTGGACACGAACACCTTCTACCGGGCTCCGAATGCGACCTCCGCCTCGCCCCACCTGCGAGCCCCGCTCGGCGCGGAGTACGTGGCGCCGCTGCCGGGCCCGAGGCTGGTGACGCTGCCGTCACCGTTTGCCCTCTCGCTCGGCACGGGGATCTCGGTCAAGACCGTGGCCGAAGGCGTGCTCAAGCCGGCGCTCGACGGGCTCGGCGACGTCGAGCTGGTCGTCCTCAGCGAGCCCTTCCTCTCGCGCGAGGACGATCCGTCGCTCGCGGACCTCGCGGAGGCGCTGGCCGTGCTGGCAGCTGGCCCGAAGCTCGCGCTCTGGCTGACCTTCGGAAGTGCGTCGCGCCTGCTGCGGGAGGGAATCGCCGACCTCCCCGTCGACGGCATCGGCATCGACTTCTACGCCACTCCGGCCACAGACCTCCCGGACGGGTTCGACAAGCTTCTCCTCGCCGGCGTGCTCGACGCGCGCAACTCGACCCTCGAGGACCCGCGGGAGATCGCCTCGTTCGCGGGCAGCCTTCGGGCCCGGGGAGTGGAGGAGATCGCCCTGGTTCCCAACGGTGACCTCCAGTACGTTTCGGAAGCGATCGCGCGCGAGAAGCTCGGCAGGCTCGGCGCGGCGAAGACTGCAAGCGTGGAGGAGGCAGCATGAGCGAGATCAAGTTCCTGACACACGAGGTGGGCTCGCTCGCCAAGCCTCCGTGGCTCGTCAAGACCTCCGCGGGCCGGCCGCTCGAGGGCTCGGACCTCGAGCACGCGCGCACCTGGGGCGAGAAGCTCGGAGTCGAGGGGTACGAGGAGCTCGTCGAGCTGCTCGGCCGCGAGGATCGCGACGCCGACGAGATCGCACGCTGGGCCAGCCGCTACTGCGTGCGCCTGCAGGAGTCGGCGGGCGTCGACGTCATCTGGGACGGCGAGCAGCAGCGCAGCGAGATGTACGCATGGGCGATCGCGCACTCGAACGGCTTCGAGCCTCGCGGGACCGTACGCTCGTTCGACAACAAGTACTACTCGAAGTCGGCCGCTACCGGCCCGGTCTCCCTGGCCGAGCCGTACCACAACGACGAGTTCGACTTTCTGAAGGGCGTGGCCGAGCACGAGCTGAAGGTGCCGGTCACCGGCGCGTACACCCTGGCCGTCTGGTCGTACGACGAGCATCATCTGCCCGCCCGAGGGCGGCTCGGAGCCGGCCTCAGCCGCGCCGACGAGATCGCTGCCCGGCGGGAGCTGACGCTCGATATCGCGCGCAACCTCGTCCGCCCGAACCTCGAGGCGCTGATCGAGCGAGGCGCGAAGTGGATCCAGATCGACGAACCGGGCGCTTCGACGGAGGAAGACGAGCTCGACATCTTCGCGGAGAGCTTCAACGTCTCCGTGGAGGGACTCGACTGCATGTTCTCGACCCACCTCTGCTTCTCGGACTACGACCTCTTCTTCCCGGCGATCGAGGCGATGACGGGCTGCAAGCAGTACTGCGTCGGCTTCGCCAACTACGACAGCCGGGAGCTGGGGACGTCGGCGGCCGACCGGCCGGGATACGAGGTGATCTCGAAGTTCCGCGACCTGCCGTACGACCCGATTCTCGGCCTCGGCGTGCTCGACATCCACACCGACTTCATCGAGTCGCCCGAGCTCGTTCGCGACCGGATCCTGTACGCGGTCGACGTCTTCGGCGACCCGGCGCGAATCCAGGTCTGCCCGGACTGCGGGCTGCGAACCAGGAGCTGGGACGTCGCGCACGAGAAGCTAGTGAAGATGGTCGAAGGCACCCGCTTGGCCGAAGAGGCACTCAACCGCTCCCTGGCCCAGGCCCGGTAGCCAACAAGGAGGGGGTCTCAAGGGGGAACCATCGGTATCCTGGCGGGATGAGAGGACGCCGACACAGGCGTTCTCGCTCGTTCAGGACGCGTGCGCACAACACTCAAAAGAGGAATGGGCCGTGGGGCCTCCGCGAACGGCAACGGCCGGGCGATTCTGCCTCCTGCTGCGCTCACGCCCGTGCGCCGCTATCAGCAGCCGCCGCCCCGCCACGGGAGGCTGCAGCTGGTCGGGAAGATCGGCTTCTGGTTCATCGCCGTGGTAGTCATGCTCGCCGGCTCGATCGGCGGTGGCGCCTACCTGTTCTTCCACAAGAGCGTCGGCGAGCTGGGCCCGAAGAGTCGGGATCAGATAGTCGCCTCACAGCTCTGCAAGGGCAAGGCGGCGGGTAGCGCCTGCCTCAATCCGGTGACGCCGCACAATCCCGCGATCGGGCTCGTGATCGGCTACGACAAGCGCTACGGCGAGGTGGGCAACTCGCGCTCGGACACGCTCATGCTGATCCGCACTCAGCCGAGCCCAGAGGCGATCTCGCTGCTGTCCTTCCCGCGCGACCTTCAGGTCGACATCAGGTGCAAGGGCCAAGACCTCGGCTTGGACAAGATCAACGCTGCCTACTCCTACTGCAAGTCTTCGGGGACGCTGGCCACCGTCCGGGCCCTGACCGGCCTGCCGATCAACTATCTGATCACCGTCGACTTCCGCGGCTTCTCGCAGGTCGTCGACAAGCTCGGCGGCATCTGGATCGACGTCGACCGCCGCTACTTCCACTCCAATGCCGGAACGGCCGAGGGCTCCACCGAGAGGTACGCGGAGATCAACCTCTTTCCCGGCTACCAGAAGCTGAACGGCTCGAAGGCGCTCAGCTTCGTGCGCTACCGCCACAGCGACGACGACGTCTACCGGAACGCCCGCCAGCAGCAGTTCGTGAAGGCGGTCAAGCAGCAGCTCTCGGCCTCAGTCTCGCCTACGGATCCAAGTAGCTGGGTGGGGGTCGTGAGCGCGATCACACACAACATCGGGGTCGCCGTTGCCGGCGGAGGCGGGCCGTCGGAGAGGACCGTGATCAACTACGCCTCGTTCCTGATCGGTCTTCGGCCTGGGCACGTCTTCCAGGTGAAGATCCCGGACCTAGGCTACGGCCCGTCGTACGTGACCGCCGCACCGGACTCGATCCAAAAGGCTGTCCGCGACTTCGAGAACCCGGACGTGGCCGCGCCCGAGAAGGCGGGCTCGGTCGCGCTCGGCCGCCGCATCGGCCCGAAGTCGAGGGCGCCGCTGCCTT
>WNFU01000241.1_pt1 | contig 72584 bp, 74 predicted proteins | sample 5400121 | NCBI WGS metagenome assembly WNFU01 (sample SAMN13153360, study PRJNA577476) | soil metagenome | isolation source: 100 cm soil or saprolite under grassland replicate 1 | place: USA:California | collected 2016-06-15
CGAGCACCGCGTAGCCCTCATCGGCCAGCAGCTGCTGCAGCAGCGACCTTATGGAGGCATCGTCGTCGGCGACGAGGATCGTCCGTTGCGTCATTCCTCTGTACGGTTCCTTCCCAGCGGGCGGCAAATAGCGCCTCCGCAGCCGTCCTTCCCTGTTGCGGGCCGTAGTTTCTGTCCCGCCAAGCGTACATGTCAAATCGTCCGTGGCGTAGGCAGCCTACGGTCCCGCTCTCACGCCACGTCGCGGATCGCCGGGACGAACGCGCCGACGATCGCCGTGGCGAGAGTGACCAAGCCAGCAATCGCGATCAACACCCCCGCGTCCACGCTATCGGCCAGGGCCCCGCTCACCGCGAACATCGGTAGCCAGGTCAAGTTGAGCAACGCGATGCGCGCGCCGGCGACGCGCGCGCGCAGCTCGGGCGGGGTCGCCTCTTGCGAGATCGTGATGTTCGGAACGAGGAACACGATGTTCGCGGCACCGATGCAGAAGAAGATGATGATCGCGGGCAGGAGGCTCGGCGCAAACCCGAGCAGAACGAGAAGGGCTCCGTAGGAGGCGAATCCGCCGATGAGCATCAAACCCTTCGAGCCGCGCTCGATGTACTCCGGCAGCATGAGTCCGGCCATGATGGCCCCGGCCGCCAGTGACGCTTCGGCCGCGCCGAACAGTGCTGCTCCCAAGTCAGCATCGCCGGCCGCGAAGCGCCGGATCAACAGCACCGGAGTCAGCCCATTCACCACGGGCAGCGCGAGCTGCGCCGCGAGCGAGAAGATCGTGTTCGCCCGCAAGATCGCCGACGCGAAAAGGAAACGGACCCCCGTCCCCGTGTCTCGAAGAACGCTCATGATCGAGACCGGCCGCGATGGAGGGGTCGGTGCGCGCACCGCGATCATGAGCACGCCGGATACCGCGAACGTCAGGGCGTCGATGTAGAAAGCGCCCTCGAGCAACGTGGACACCAGCAGACCGGCGGCGAGCGCACCAAGTATCTCGACCGTGCGATCGGTTGACCCGATCTTCGAATTGGCTTCGCCCCAACGGTCCGGCGGAACGAGCTGAGGGATTATCGCGATACGCGCGGGATTGAATACCGCTCCACACAGAGCGGCGCCGAAGACGCACACGTATGCGGTGACGAGCGGCGCGCCGCTACTCAGAAGTATCGGTATGGCAGCGATGAGGACGGCCCGTAGAAAATCGCACGCCAGCATCGCGCGGCGCGGACCGACCGCATCCGCGATAGCACCGCCGATGAATCCGAACGCGGCGTTCGGAAGTGTCGCGATGACGACCGCGAGCGCGGTGTACAGGGCCGACTGCGTCTGTCGATAGGTGACCGTCGCCAGGGCGATGAGCGTGATCGGATCGCCGAAGCGACTGACGGCCTGCGCAGCCCAGAAGAGCCCGAACGGGCTCATCGCCGTATGAGTGTGACGAAGGGCAGAAGAAGACCGCCGAGCGCGATCGCCACGTCGCCCAGACTGTATGCAGCACGCAGTGGAGCGACCAGGATCACGTCGGCGAGCGTAGCGAACGAGGACTGAGCCGTCAGCGGCTCATGCAATGCGTCTTGGGGCATGCGGCCGCCTACTGACTCGAGAGCGGCCTGGTCGATAGGCATCGCTCCATTCGCGGCGATGACGGCCAGATTCAGAGCGGAGCCGAGCGCGATCAGCAGTGCACCCGGCAATCGCCAATTGATGGCCGCGACGAGGCCGGTGATCGCGATCGATGCGACGTAGAGCGCGATCGAACCAGGCGAAAACACGCCCGCGGTGATCCGAAGAACGAGCGCGGCGATGAGCAGCGGGAGCCACGCTATCTCGATCCGCTCCAACCTGCGCCAGTTCCGACCGATCAGGAGCCCTAATAGCGTGCCGGCGACGACCCCACTAACCAGCATGCAGGTCGCGTAGGCGTGGCTCGCGAGCGAGCCGCTGACGAAGCTGGGCGAGCGTCTCGTAGTTGATCGGCGGCAGGTCGCTCACCTCGAACGCCTGAGCCCCACGCTTTGTAAGGAGCTGCTCGAGGGAACGAACGACCTTCGGATCGAACTGCATTCCTTTGTACTTCGCAAGCTGTTCGAGCGCGCGCTCGTGCCCGATCGACTTGCGATAGATGCGGTCCGACGTCATCGCCTCGTATGCGTCGGCGACGATGATGATCCGCGAGCCAACGGGAATTTCGTCGCCCCTCAGACCCTCGGGATAGCCGGATCCGTCGAAGTTCTCGTGGTGATGAAGAACGATCGGCACGAGAGGTCGAAGAGCAGCCGACGGTTCGAGGATCGACGCCCCGTACATGGGGTGGAGACGCATGAGCTCCGTCTCCGCCTCATCGAGCCGCGTCGGCTTCATGAGGATCCGATCCTCGACGCCGATCTTGCCGATGTCGTGGAGCATCCCGGCCAGCTCGACCCGCTCGATCTCCGTCTCGCTGAGGCCCATCTCGCGCGCGATCGCGCCGGCGATCCGGGACACGCGATCGGCATGGCCCCGTGTAAACCCATCCTTGGCGTCGATCGCCTGCGACAGCGCACTGACCGTTCCGAAGAAGAGGTCACGCGTCTCCGCGTATTTGGTGAACGTATAGCGCGCCAGTACCAGCGGAACGAGGAACGGGATCGTCGCCCAGTAACCGACTCCTGACGCGATCTGTGCCATAAGCCAACCCATTGGGATCTGGCCAAGGAGACCGGGAGCGACGTTCCGGATCGATAGTGCCCAGACCCTGGCGAACGGAGCGTGCTGCCGAACGCTGGCGGCGAGGACGCTGAGGAAGTTGTTCGTGACAGCGAACGCGAACCCGACGATGACGATCTGGGCGAAGATGGCCCAGGGATCCGACGGACCAACCCACGGCTGCGTGACGGTTAAGGCGAGCCACGCCGCGAATGTCGAAAGAACGAGGTTCGAGCGGTTGTGAAGGGTCCCGTACCACGGCACTTGACGACGAAAGTCGCGAAGCTCAAACGTTCCTAGGAACGCGATCCAGCAGATGGCGAAGGGCTTTAGAAGACTCGGGTCGAAGACGGCAGCGATTAGAGGAGCCGTGTTCATGTAGACCACGACGCCACCTGGAAGCTTCACTGGCACGAATGAAGCGACGAGTGTCAGCGCTACCCAGAAAGCCAGTGCGCCTAAGTCAAAATCTGTTGGCAGCGGCGTCGACAGCCGAATGAGAACCAGCGCCGCTGCGCCGATGACACCCACGAGCATGAGTCGCTCGTCGGTAGCCATGCCCCTCCGTTCCACGGCGGGGAGCATAGGAGAGTAGAGAAGGAAGTCTGATTACCCGCTGGTCTCAGAAAACGCAGAGAGGACCTTTCGGTCCTCTCCTAGCGCGCGCTTGCAAAGCGCCTCTAGAGGTCGCGTGAAGTCGGTTTAGTAGCCTCCGCTGCCGGCGCCGCTTGCCAGAACCATCGCGATAAGAGCGACGAGAGCCGAAAGAATCCGACGCATTTGCCCCCTCCCTTCCACCAAGGTGTCGGGGGGTACATCGGACGGCCCGGTCGGCCGCTTAAGGGGCTCTCAGGCTCCGATACGCGCTAGAGACACCAAGAACGGGCCGTAATCGGCCTCCGAGCGGCTGTGTGGGCGTCTGCCTAATCAGAGCCGCTCGTACCGTGCGACGTCGAGGACGAAGACGGTAGCCCCGCCAAAGGTCACCTCGACCGGGTAGGGCATGTAGAACTCGCCGGGCTCCATGATCGGCGGCATCGGGCTGATGTGCTGGGTCCTGGCGTGACATGTCTCCCGGATGGTGGCGATCACGTCGTCGACCTGGGTCTCCTCGACGCCGACCAGGATCGACGCATTACTGGTCTTGAGGAAGCCGCCCTGCGACTGCAGGCGCGTGACGCGGTACTCCTTGTCGGTCAGCGCATCGACAAGCGTGCCGGCGTCCTCGGGGTGCACGATGGCCACGACGAGCTTCACTTCGGGCGGGATTATGCGCTCGGATTCCGGCTAGGCGGGCGCTCCGAGCAAAGCATCGACCTCGCGGCGGACATCGGCGGCGATCTCGTTCTCGGGCCGTGCGCCCGGTATCACTACGAACCGTCCGGGCTCGGCTGCGGCGAGCCGAAGGTAGCCCTCGCGCACCCGCTCGTGGAACTCGCGACCAACGGTCTCGAACCGGTCCCAGCGCTCGCCGCCGCGCTGCCGTAGTCGCGCGATGCTGACCTCGATCGGCAGGTCCAGTAGAAAGGTGCGCTCCGGCGCCAGATCGCCGACCGCGATGCGCGTCACGGCCCGAACCGCCCCGATGTCGGCGCCGTGCCCGTAGCCCTGATACGCGAGCGTCGAGTCGAAGTACCGATCGGCGATGACCATCTTGCCGGCCTCGAGCGCGGGGCGGATGACGTCGCGCACCAGCTGCGCGCGCGCGGCGCTGAACAGGAGGACCTGGGACTCAGCGGACAGCGGCACCTCCTGCGCGTGCAGCAGCACGTCACGAATGCGCTCGCCGAGCGGTGTTCCTCCCGGTTCGCGTGTCAGCACGACCTCGTGGCCGCGCTCGATCAGCGCCTGCGCGAGCATCCGCGCTTGGACCGATTTGCCTGACGCTTCGCCGCCTTCGAACGAGAGGAAGAGCCCTCTCTTCAACGGTAGATCTGCACGCGCCGGACGGGCTCGTGTCCCGTCGAGCGTGAGGACAGGCTCGCGCGCTCCGCGAGCTCGTGCTGGAGGCGGCGCACGTACGCGTTCTGCGGTGCGAGCTCGACCTCGTCACTCTTGCCGCTCGCGACGGCATCGATCGCCTCGCGCGCCTCTTCGAGCGCCTTTTCCTCCGGCCCGCGGCGCAGGTCGACGACGCTCGCGAGGGCGCTCGCGATCTGGGTCGATGAGTTGCTGCGCGCGATGTAGATGGGTATGCCAGCGGATTCGGCGTTCCGCAGGCGCGGTGTCTTCCGCCGGTAGTAGTTCTTGAGCGTGAGAACGACGTCGGCGTCCTCGGGCTCGCGAACGATCGCCACGGGCATGCCCAGCCCGCGCGCAGCGTCCTCGACGCGGGTCCACGACAGTCCGAAGGGGTAGACCTTGATCGTTTCGCGCAGGCTCTCGTCGGCGATGCGCGGCGTACTGCGATGCTCGACCGCCTCGGCCACCGCCCGCGACGGCGTCTGCGTGGTGCGGGCGATCTCGCCGTCGACGCCACGCGCGCGGATCTCCGGCGCGACCGGCATGCCGAGCAGGATCGCGTCCACCGTCTGCGACACGTCGTGGTAGATCGCGACGCGCTGGTAAGCCTGGATCTCGACGAGCACTTGGAACGTCGGCGGCGCTTTGCGCTCGAGCACCGACTTCTGCGTGCCGCGTCGGCGGGCCTCTTCGTCCGAGAGCGTCACGGTCTGGATACCGCCGACAAGGTCGGTCAGTGTCGGGTTGAGCATGAGGTTCTCGAGCGTGTTGCCGTGGGCGGTCGCGATGAGCTGCACGCCACGCTCGGCGATCGTGCGCGCGGCCGCCGCCTCTTGCTCGGTCCCGATCTCGTCGATGACGACGACCTCGGGCATGTGGTTCTCGACCGCTTCGATCATCACGGCGTGTTGCAGCGACGGCGTCTGCACCTGCATCCGGCGCGCGCGTCCGATGCCCGGATGTGGGATGTCGCCGTCGCCGGCGATCTCGTTCGACGTATCGACGATCACGACCCGCTTGCCGAGATCGTCGGCGAGCACGCGTGCGACTTCGCGCAGCATCGTCGTCTTGCCGACACCGGGACGTCCGAGCAGCAGGATGCTCCGACCCGACTCGACGATGTCGCGAATGATCTCGACGGTCCCGTACACGGCACGCCCCACGCGGAGCGTCAGGCCGACGACCTTCCCGGCGCGGTTACGGAGGGCGCTGATGCGATGTAGCGTCCGCTCGATCCCGGCGCGGTTGTCGCCGCCGAACTGCCCGATGTGTGAGATCACGTAGGCGAGGTCTTCGGCCGATGTCTCGCGGTGCGAAAGCATTTCCTCGCGGCCGGCGAACCGCGCCTCGGGCAGGCGCCCGAGGTCCATGACGATCTCGAGAAGGCCGTCCAGACCATCGAGGGCTCGGACCCTCTGCGCGAGGTCGGGAGGCAATCCACGGAGCAGCGCCTCGAGCTCGTCGCTCTGCTGCACCGTCATCACAACACCTCCCACCGTTGATGCCACGGACCGTCGACCACCGGATTGCTACGGAACGGCTATTGGCGATTCGTTAGCCTCAAGAGTCCCATTTGCGCAGCCCGTCGCACCAGGCCCACGCGATTGCTAGCGTTCAGGAGCACCAGTAGTGCCGACACATGGCGCTTCACGGTTTGCTCAGTCACGCCGAGTCTGTCAGCAATGAGCTTGTTCGACAGTCCGTCGCTGACGAGGCTCAGCACTTCTCTCTGTCGAGGCGTGAGAATCGGGGCCCTGTTCGCTCGCGGACCAGCCACTGGACTCACCTAAAGTATCGCTATACGGCAAGCCTGCTGGCCTCTAGTAAAGGGCTGCCCAAAAGACACAGCGGATTTGACGTAGGGGCGCTCGCGAACGGAGGCACAACCCATCTCCTCGGAAGCGGTCAGCGGATCGATCGTGAGCAGGTTCGTCGCGCAAGTGCGCCGAGGGCATTTGGCGGGCACGTGGCTGTTCGCGTGGGTCTTCTTCGCACAGCTCGGACATCTGATCGAGCACATCGCGAAAGCTATGCAGGGGCAAGGCCTGCTTGGTCCCTCATTCGATAGCGAGCTCTCGCATCTCCTCTTCAACGGTGCGATCGCCCTACTCGCAATCGTCCTCGTTCTCGTCTATCCACGGAACCCGTGGGTCTATCCGCTCGTCGTGATCTCCATCCTTCACGGGATCGAGCACGTCTACATCTTCGAGCAGTTCACTAGGACCGGCTTGACGAACGGTCCAGGACTGCTCGGTCTCGGAGGTGCCATTGGAGTAATCCCACTCGATCGACTCGACTTACACAACGTCTACAACGGCTTCGAGCTGATCCTGATCACTCTCGGTTTCTGGAACGAGACCGAAGTCCGACTCGCGAAAGAAGAAGGAGACTAGGCCATGAAACGTCGGGCCTTGTTCATCCGTACGTTAACCACCGCCGCGAGCGCGTCCGTCTTTACCGCAGTTGGCTGGCTTATGGGCACGAAGACACTAACCATGAATCCGCCGCCGACGCCGTGTAGTGGCGGGATCGTCGTCGAACACAGCTCTCAGCCAAAGTGCATCGGCGCGCAATGCCCAGATTGGGCTGGCTTCTGCGGATATGACTGCTACAAGTTCTGGTGCCCGGGCGGTTACTACGTTTGGGCCTGCAACAATGAAACTGAGAACCAATGTTGTTCCGCAGCCAATTGCCCGTAGGCGCTGGCACCGGCGCACGAGTGAACGACAGCCCATGAGACATAGGGAGGTCAGCGATGCCTAGGCGAATCGTTGCGTTACCCCGAGACGGCATCCCCGGAACATTCGAGGAGGACGATGGTGCGCGTGTCCAGGGCGTCTATCACAAAGTGGCCTATGTCTACGATCCTGGCGAAGTTGCTCCGGCATGCCGAACGTTGGGGGAACTCAAGGCCAAGTACTGGAGCGCGGCGAGTCGGTCCCTCGTCATTCCTTTCGCGAACAGCGAGTTCTCGTTCGGAGCGGAATTACTCGGCCAGACCAGTGACAGTACGTTGATCTGTCTTCGAACTGAATTCTCGTACAGGCCTGTTGGGGCAAACCCGTGAGCCGTACGATGCTTCATGCGTTTAGGCGCCTGATTCGGCCGATCGTGCTCGCGCTCCTTCGTGCAATGCCCTCACCCGAGAAATGTGGGTGCGCGCCGCGCAAGGCGTGGATGATCAAGCAGATCGAAGCTATCTAAACGGCTGCGAACGGAGCCGCCACAGCGGCTCCGTTCCTCGAGCCGTGACACTGGCCACGACCCTCGACGTCACCGCTGAGACGCAATCGCCAACGAGTCCGTCCGGCGACCTACCTGACCGCCGCGGGAGCAAACACCGGCTCTTCGACGCGGACCGCCAGCTCCTTCACGAAGAGCATCGAGGTCGCCGACTCGCGGAAGCCCTCTGCCAGCAGCGCGCGCGCGACGTGCTCCTCATACGAACGCACTGGCGAGGTGATGGGGCGGCCCGCGGGCAGCGAGCGAAGGCTCGCGCGCAGCAGATCGCGGGCGAGGTCGACGTCACTCTCCCGCGTGCGCACCTTGCAGACATGCGGGTGGCGTTCGAGCCCCGCGAACGCGAGCGCGAATCCCTTCGTGGCCAGCTCGTTCCCCTCGATGAGCGCAGCTTGGCGCCGCATCGCGAGGGGGTTGCCGCCGATGAGGTGGGGCGGGTCGTACGCCCCGCCGCGGCGGGCGGTGTCGAAATCCTGGACCGAGAGCTGTTCGGCGCGCTGGACGGCGTGCGGGGTCGTGGCGGCATACAAGCGGAAAAGCGCGTGCGCGTCCACGCTCTGCGCTCGCCGCGCCGCGTCGCGTCGCGGGACCTGCAGCTGCAGGTGGGCCGCGCCGTACCAAGTCTCCCGCGTGTACGAGTAGAAGCCGGCCTGGAAGAACGTCTCCCGCGGGTGCGCTTCGTCGGGAACCGCGGCGAACACGCGCTGCATCCCCGCTCGCGCGGCGGCCGCGCTGATACCCGAGAGCAGTCGGAACGCGCTGTCCGCGCCGCCGGGCTCGGGGCGTGCGGCGAGCATGAGGACGACCCACTCCGGCCGGCGCCCGTCGTACACGAGCGCGGTGCTGCGCAGCTGACCGCGGTACTCCTCGAGATACACGCGAAGTCGCCCGCCGATGCCGATCAGACCGCCCACGAGGCCGCGCCATCCGGCGACCGCACCGGCCGCGAGCGGTGCCGGCAGCGCGCAGGCGTGGATCCCCTCGCGCGATCGCAGCGACGTTTCGAGGAGCGCGGAGATCCGACGCACATCGAATGGTGTCGCCGACCGCGCCGCCACCGGCTAGCGCTTTCCGAGCGAGAGGAAGTAGCGATGGAAGCGGTCGTCGTGCGTGAGCTCCGGGTGGAACGACGTCGCGAGCAGTCGCCCCTCTTTCGCCGCGACGACCGTGCCGTCGCGGAGGCGTGCGAGCACCTCAACATCGTGACCCGTCTCGGTGATCTTCGGAGCGCGGATGAACACGGCATGGAACGGTCCGCCGGTCATGCCCGTGACTTCGAGGTCTGCCTCGAACGAATCGATCTGGCGTCCGAACGCGTTCCGCTCGACCGTGATGTCCATGAGCGACGCGAGCGGATGCGGATGGCCGGGCACGTCCTTCGCGAGGAAGATCGCGCCGGCGCAGGTGCCCCAGACCGGCATGCCTTCGTTCACGCGCTCGCGCAGCTTGGGGATGATCCCGTAGTGCTCGGCGAGCTTGCCGATCGTCGTGCTCTCGCCGCCGGGAATGATCAGCGCGTCTACGTCATCCAGCTGCGCGGGTTTGCGCACGTCGACCGCTTCAGCGCCGATGCGGCGCAGCGTCGAGAGATGCTCGCTGAAGTCGCCCTGTAGGCCGAGGACGCCGACGCGAGCGGTTTGAGTAGGAGTCCTACCAGCCGCGGACGGCAAGGCGTTCGCCGGCGGGGATCGTCTCGAGCGAGAGTCCGCGCATCGGCTCGCCAAGTCCACGCGACACGTCGGCGATGAGCTTGGCATCGGTGTAGTGGGTCGTCGCCTCGACGATCGCTTTCGCGCGACGCGCCGGATCTTCCGACTTGAAGATGCCCGAGCCGACGAAGTTGCCTTCCGCGCCGAGCTGCATGGTGAGCGCGGCGTCGGCCGGGGTCGCGATGCCGCCGGCGCAGAACAGGACGACGGGGAGCTTCTGCCTCTTCGCGACGTCCCGCACCAGATCGTGAGGGACGCGATACTCGCGGGCCCTGGCCTCGAGCGTGTCGTCGTCCACCTTGCCGAGCGCACGGATCTGCGACGTGATCGCTCGCAGGTGGCGGACGGCCTCGACGATGTTGCCGGTCCCGGCCTCGCCCTTGCTGCGGATCATCGCCGCGCCCTCGTTGATGCGACGCAGCGCCTCGCCGAGATCGCGCGCGCCACACACGAACGGGACCTTGAAGGCGTGCTTGTCGACGTGGTACTGCTCGTCGGCCGGCGTGAGCACCTCGCTCTCGTCGACGTAATCGACCCCCAATGCCTCGAGCACCTGGGCCTCGACGAAGTGACCGATACGGCACTTGGCCATCACCGGGATGGTGACGGCGCTCATGATCTCGATGATCTTCTGCGGATCGCTCATCCGAGCCACGCCGCCCGCCGCGCGGATGTCGGCGGGAACGCGCTCGAGCGCCATCACGGCGACGGCGCCAGCCTCCTCGGCGATCCGGGCGTGATCGGCCGTGACGACGTCCATGATCACCCCGCCCTTCAACATCTGGGCGAGGCCGGTCTTCAGGGTCCAAGTACCGGTGGAGGCCGCCTCCCCCTGAGCCGGACCCGGGCGTACATCTTTGCGACCGTTCGTACTCATGCCGAACCACAATCGTACGCCGCTGACCCTAGAATCGGAACATGGCGGTCGTCGATGCGAATGTCCTCGTGCTCAATCTCGACTTCCAGCCGCTCAACGTGTGCAACGTGCGGCGCGCTGTCGTGCTGCTCGCGAAGCAGAAGGCGACCGTCATCGAGCAGAACGGACACATCGTCACGAGCGAGCGGCTCAAGCTCCCGTCGCCGTCGGTCATCCGTCTCGCCTACCACATCAAGCGCCCGCGACCGGTCGTGAAGCTCACCCGCAAGGAGATACTCCAGCGCGACGACCACACCTGCCAGTACTGCGGCAAGCGCGCGAACGATCTGACGCTTGACCACGTGATGCCTCGTCATCGCGGTGGCCAGCACACCTGGGACAACGTCGTCGCGGCGTGCCGCTCGTGCAACCATCGGAAGGGCGGCAGGACGCTCGCCGAGTCGCACATGGCGCTCCTTCGACAGCCGAAGCGCCCGCCGGCTACGCCGACGTACCTCTATTCGTCGTACGTCAGGGCCGGAGAGCGCGCGTGGGCGAAGTTCATTGGCATGGACGAAGCCGCGGCGTCATAACCTGGCACGGCAGCGTCTTTGCACAGGGAGCTCGGCGGCATGAGGGTCCTCTTCACCAAGCGGACGTACGCACCGATGGGCGGATCGGAGAGCCTCGCCTACCAATGGGCTACGCGCCTCGCCGCGCGCGGACATGACGTGCGTGTCGTGTGCGGTCAGGCCTTCGATCCGCGCCCGCGCTTCGTCGATCGCGGCGTCGAAGTCATTCAGGTCAAGCCGCGCGGTGGACTGCTTGGCCTTGTCGCCGACGCGTCGACGCTGGTGGATCTCATGCGCGTCGAAGAGCTCGAGGAATACGCCGACGGTCGCGACCTTATCCACAACGTCGGCCGCGAGTATCTCGACAGCTCGCTGAGCGCCGCGGATCTGCTCGATCTTCCGGTCGTGCTCACACCGCTCGCGCACCCCGGCCAGTTCCACGGCGGCGACACGCCCTCCGACTTCGCGCGGTACCGCCGCGCGACCGTCATCACGACGATGACAAATTGGGAGCGCGACTGGTTCGTCGAGCAAGGCATCGATCCATATCGGGTGGTCACGACCGGGACGGGGGCGAACGCGACGCGCTCGCGCGACGGCGCCGCGTTCCGCGCGCGTCACGGCATCCCGGCGAGCGCGCCGGTCGTGTTGTTCGTCGGGCGCCACGAGCGCTACAAGGGCTACATCCACCTTCTCGATGCAGCGGAGCTCGTCTGGCAAGGTCATGCGGAGGCGCGCTTCGTGTTCATCGGTGTCCCAGGTTTCTACGGCGCGGTCGTCGACGAGTTCGCTCGGTACGCCGACGAGCGCATCATCGAGATCGCGCGCGCGTCGGCGGCCGACAAGTCCGCCGCGCTCGACGCCTGCGACGTGTTCGCGATGCCGTCGGTGCACGAGACCTTCGGCATCGGCTACCTCGAAGCGTGGCTCCACGAGAAGCCGGTCATCGGCGGCGACATCCCGCCACTGCGCGAGGTCATCGCGCATGGCGTCGACGGTCTCCTCGTTCCACAGAAGGTCGAAGCGATCGCGGGCGCTGTGGTGCGGCTGCTGAGCGACGCCGAGCTGCGCGCGTCGATGGGACGCGCGGGAAGCGCGAAGCTCAGCGAGCGCTGGCCGTGGGACCGGGTCATGGATAGCGTCGAGGATGCCCACCGCCGCGCGATAGGCGCGCACCTGCCGGCGGACGAAGCGCTCGCGTAGTCCACGTCGCTTGCGCGTCGTCATCGCGAAGAAGCTCCTGTCCGCGGTCGGCGGCTCCGAGATGTTCGCCCGCGCGCTGGACCGCGAGCTCGGCGCGCTCGGGCACGACGTCACGCTCGTCGGTCTCCGTCCCGCCTGGTCGCGACCCGGCATGGACGACCCGCGCTTGTCGCTCCTCTCCGTCCGGCTGGGGAGGATCGGCGCCGCGATCGACGGCCTGCTCCCGACGGCCCTGGTGCGCGACCGCGATCTTCGACGCGTGGTCGCCGGGGCGGACGTCGTCCATTGCATCGCGCGCGAATGGGCACAGGAACTCGACCGAGCGGCCCGCGACGCTGGTGCCGCCTTTGTCGAGACGCCTCTGGTGCATCCGGGACAGCCGTTCGCGGGAGACCGCGCGGCCGATATCGCGCGGTATCGCCGCGACGACGCGGTGATCGCGCTCACCGAATGGGAAGCCGCTTGGTACCGCGACCACGGCGTGACGCGCGCGCACGTCACGGGCGTCGGTCCGAACCTCGTGGCATTGCCCGAGGTCCCGCGCGATCCGGCGACGATCCTGTTCGTCGGGCGGAAGGAGCGGTACAAGGGATATCACGCCCTCCGACAGGCCGCGCCGCTGGTCTGGGAAGCGCGGCCGGATGCGCGATTCGTCGCGATCGGTCAGTCAGCCTGGACCGCCGCGTTCGCTCGCCGTCGTGAGGACGAGCGCTGGATCGATCGCGGGATCGTCAGCGAACCCGAGAAGGCCGAATCGTTCGCGCGCGCGACGATCTTCGCGATGCCGTCAGAGCACGAGACCTTCGGCCATACCTATCTCGAAGCGTGGTGCGCGGGTCTGCCGGTCATCGCGGGCGACATTCCGCCGCTGCGGGAGGTCGTGCGCGAGAACGTCGACGGTCTCCATGTGCCCAGCCAGCCGCGCGCGATCGCCGATGCGATCCTCGCGCTCCTGCGGGAACCGGAGCGCGCGCGGCGCATGGGCGCCGCCGGTCGCGAGCGCGTCGCGCGCGAGTTCAGCTGGCCGGCCGTTGCGCGGCGGACCGAGCTGGCTTACGAGCTAGCGAGGACGAGATCGCGAGCCGCAGCTCGCGAGTGAGGACGAGCGACGCTCGAGGGGCGTAGCCCCTATGAGGCGGCGACCGCCAACGCGGGCTTGCGGGCCCGGATGTAGGCGCTCGCGATACGGCCGTCAACGCCCTCGAGCTTGACCTCGCGCGTCACCTCGATGTCGACGTCGTCGAAGCCCGCCCCGCGAAGCGCTTGCGTGTATGCGTCGAGCGAGATGGTGCCGGCGACGCAGCCGGCCCAGAGATCGAGACGCCGCTTGGCGTCGGGCGCCAACTCTTCGAGCGCGATCATGTCGGCGACGGCGAGGCGACCACCGGGCCGCAGGACGCGGGCCGCCTCGTGGAGTACCGTGCCCTTGTCGACGGCGAGGTTGATCACGCAGTTCGAGATGATGACGTCGACCGCCGCGTCGGGAAGCGGTATGTCCTCGATCGTCCCTTTGAGGAACGTCGCGTTGGCGACCTCGGCACGCGCCTGGTTCCCGCGCGCCACCGCGAGCATCTCATCGGTCATGTCGACGCCGTAGGCGTGTCCCCCGGGTGACACGCGCCGCGCGGAGAGCAGGACGTCGATGCCCGCGCCGCTGCCCAGGTCGAGCACGGTCTCGCCCGGATGCAGGTCGGCGAGCGCCGTGGGGTTCCCACAGCCGAGGCTGGCGGTCGCGTCCAGGCCGATGGCGCGGAGCTCCTCCGCGGAATAGCCGTCCCCGCAGCCGCCAGCGGTATCGCAGCAGCTCTCGTCACAGCAGCCAGAGGCCGTCGCCATCTTGAGCGCGCGGTCGGCGTACTTCGCGCGCACCGTCTCCTGGATCTCGTTCACCTTGACCTCCACATGACCCATAGACGGGTCTCGATGGATACGTTGGCAAACCAATTGATATTTGTCAATGGGTATTGTAGCCTCTGGCCATGGCCAGACCACAGGTCCTTCCCGAGCGGGAGCGAGGCGTTTGCTGCACCATCGACCTGAAGGTGCCAGCGGGCCGGGCCGACGAGATCGCCGGGCTGATGAAGGCGCTCGCCGACCCGACGCGACTGCAGATGGTCCTCGCGCTCCGCGACGCGAAGGAGCCGGCGTGCATCTGTGACTTCACCGCCACGTTCTCGCTATCGCAGCCCACGGTCTCACATCACATGGCGAAGCTTCGGGAGGCGGGCCTGGTGGAAGCCACGCGTCGCGGCATCTGGGCCTACTACCGCCTGAAGCCGCATCTGCCCGAGCGCATTCAGAAGATTCTCGACGCGATCGGATGAACGGAGGTGACCGAGATGACCGAGCTCTGTTGCCCGCAACCGTGCTGCCCATCGCCTGAGTGCTGCCCGCCCGACGACCAAGAGCCCTGCTGCTAGGGCGCAGAGCGCCACGCACCTAGAATCAGCGCACCTGATGCGTTCGGTCATCGGGCAGCGTCGCCTCCTCGAGAGGCTCGGGGAGCAGGCGGTCCGCGGCGACGTCGCCCATGCGTACGAGTTGAGCGGTCCGCGATCGATCGGGAAGCACACCGTGGCGGTGCGGCTGGCGCAGACATTGAACTGCGCCGCGACGCCTGTTGTGCCGGGCGGGTGCGGCGCGTGCCTGGCCTGCCGGAAGATCGAGCGCGGAACGCATCCGGACGTCCTTTTCGTGACGCGGCTCGTCGATCAGCCTGGTGAGAAGCGCGACAACAAGAACATCTCGATCGAGCAGATCCGCCTCATGCAGCAGGATCTCGCTCTTCGCCCGCTCGAAGGACGTAGGCGCGTGGTCATCATCGACGACGCCGCGGATCTCTCCGAGCACGCCGAGGTCGCTCTTCTCAAGACGCTCGAGGAGCCACCGCGCCATGCGGTGCTGCTGCTCATCACGCCGACGCCCGCGCGGCTCCTCGAGACGATCCGCTCACGCGTGCAGCCGTTCCCCTTCCGACTCGTCGCCCGGCTCGAGATCGAGGTCGGGCTCGCGGAGCGGTTCGGGGACGACGCGCGGCCATTCGCGGCCGCGGCCGGGGGAAGGCCGGGCGTCGCGATCACGCTCGCCGCGGACGACGCCGTGCGCAAGGCGCGCCGGCGGCTCGAGACGGAGTTCTACCGGCTCGTCGGGAGCCGCCTCACCGACCGCTTCGCGTGGGCGGCCGACCTCGCGGAATCCGAGCGCGACACGCAGAAGCGCAACGAGCTCATCGAGTCGCGCCTCGTCAACTGGGGCGAGCTCGTGCGCGACGCCGCGGTCGCCGCGACGGGCGCGGCGGACCGCGCCATACGCCCCGATCGGCAGAGCGAGAGCGGACAGCTCGCCTCGAGCGTCAGCGCGCGCGACCTCGTCGATCTGGCGCAGAGCCTCGAGCGGTGGCGGCGCGACGTCGTCGAGTCGAACGTGAACGCGCGCATGCTGCTCGAGCTTGTCGCGCTGAAGCTGCCTTACCGCGCGAGCTTCGAGGGCACCTCGTGAGTCGGATCGTCGTCGGCGCCCGATTCATCAAGGCAGGACGCATGTACTTCTTCGAGCCCGGAGACGTCGCCGACTACCGCATCAACGACTGGATCATCGTTCGCACGGACCTGGGCATCGACGCGGCGCGCGTGCAGATCCTCCCCACCGATTCCCCGTTGGTCCAGGTCGATCCCCCGCTCGGCACCGTCCTCCGCAAGGCGACGGCATCGGACGTCCTGGAGATCAACAAGCGCAAGCGGATGGACGTCGAATCGTCGGGCACCGCGGACGCGATGGCGAAGTCGCGCGACCTGCCGATCAAGATCCTCGGCGCCGACTGGCAGCTCGACGGCTCGGCGCTCACGATCTTCTATTCGGCCGAGAGCGCCATCGATCTTGCGGAGCTGAGTGACGCATTCGCGGCCCACTTCGGGACGCGCGTGGAGCTGCGCAAGCTCGGCGCGCGGGACGAGACGAAGGTGATGACCGGCGTCGGGACCTGCGGCCGCGAGCTGTGCTGCTCGAGCTGGCTCGACAAGTTCTCGAACATCTCCATCCGGATGGCCAAGGAGCAGGACCTCCCGCTCAACCAGTCGAAGCTCACCGGCGTCTGCGGACGGCTCAAGTGCTGCCTCATCTACGAGCTCGAGACGTATCAAGAGGTGAAGGGGAAGCTGCCGAAGGTCGGCGAGACCTTCCACATCCCATCGTGCGTGGGCGGTCAATGCGGGACGTCGGGGTGCGCGATGACGCAGAGCACGAATGTCGTGAAGGAGTCGATCATCGTCGGCATGACGACCGACAATTCCCGGGCCGAGATCACCGCGGCCGAGCTCGGCGTGACCTTCGATCCGGTCCCCGCGCACACGCGCGGCGTCGGCTCGTACGGCGGCGATGAGGTGCCGCGTCAGGAACGACCGACCCCGGTGACCGATGGCGGAACGCGTCGCCGACGGCGCCGGCGCGGTCGTCGCGGCGGTCGCGACCGCTAGCGAACGCGGCTGACGACGAAGTCCGCGACGTCCCGGAGCGCGTCGCGCTCCGGGCGATCGGGCAACCGGTCCAGCGCGCCGACCGCGGCATCGTGGAACGCGAGCGCGCGCGATCGCGCGCGGTCCGGACCGGCGCTCGCGCGGATGACGCGCAGCAGATCGATCACTTCAGCGTCGCTCTTGTGCGGCGCGACGATGCGCCGCGCCAGCTCCGTGTCGCCGTCGCGCTCAGCTGCCGCGTAGATCATCGGCAGAGTCGGCATGCCCTCGGCGAGATCGCGGCCGACAGTCTTGCCGAAGTCCGCCTCGTCGCCGACGAGATCGAGGATGTCGTCGGTGATCTGGAACGCGAGGCCGAGGCTCGTCCCGAACGCGCCGAGGGCCGCCACGTGCTCCGGCTCGGCGTCGGTCAGGAGTGCCGCGCCCTGGCAGCAGGCCGCGTACAGCGACGCCGTTTTCAGCTCGATCCGCTCCAGGTACTGGGATTCGGTCGGTAGTGACGGGGGCGAGGTCACCTCGTTCAGCTCGCCGTCGCAGAGCGCGAACACCGTCTGGGCGACGATCGCGATGACCTCGGGTTTCGGAAGGACGGCCGCGAGGGCGTAGGCCTTGGCGAAGAGGTAGTCGCCGACGATGAGCGCGACATCGCCGTCCCACATGGCGTTCACCGTCGGGACGTTCCTGCGCAGATCGGCGCGGTCGACGATGTCGTCGTGGACGAGCGAAGCGGTGTGCACCAGCTCGAGCGACTGCGCGAGATTGAGGACGATCTCGCGGTCCTCGTGGGTGCCGAAGCGCGCCGACAGGAACACCAGCGTCGGCCGCAGAAGCTTCCCGGGGGTCTGAAAGACGTGCTCGACCGCAGCCTGGAACGTGGGATGGCCGCCTCGACCGACGGCTAAGAGCCGCTGTTCGAGCTCACGGAGCTCGGCATCCACCGGCGCGTAAAAGGAACTCCCCTGCACCGCCCGCACGAGGTCAGTCTAGGCTGGCGCGCCCGCGCTACGGCTTCTTCGTCGGGGCAGGCGTGGGTCTCGGCGTTGGGGCAGGGATCGGCGTTCCGCGCGGCGGAGTTGCCGATGGATTGGGATTCGGGCTGCCCGACGGTGATTCGCTCGGCTTCGGCGCGAAGCCGCAGATCGTCCAGAAGAAGCGACCGTAGCTGTGCTGACCGTTCACCGCTTCCGTCGCCCACTTGTTCATGTAGACCTGCCACTCGGGCACCGGCGAGACGAGGCGGATGCCGCACGACGTGTAGAAGTTGCGATCGTCGATGGTCGGCTCCCAGCCCGGCGCGAACTTCTCGTTGAAGCGGAACGTGCCGGGGCAGTTCGGGCCCGGCAAGAGGCCGGATCCATTCCCCCCGAGCAGCGACGGGTTCACGCAGACGACTTTCTGAACGATCCCGGGTGGCTCCTTGAAGTCGTCGGGCGGAAGCGCGCCCACGACGGTCTTCATGTAGTCGCGCCACAGCACACCAGGACCAAGGGCGCTCGAGATGCCGCGCATCTGCGAGTTGTCGGAGTTGCCCATCCAGATCGCGGTCAAGCGCGTCGGCGTGTATCCGATCGCGAGCACGTCCTGCAGGTTGTCGGTCGTACCGGTCTTCAGCGCCGCCGGCCGGCCGATGGTCGTCCACGGACCGAACACGAACGAGCCCTGCGGGTTCGTGTTGTCCTTGAGGATGTTCGTCATCATGAACGCGACGCCCGGGTCGAGGACCTGCTTGCCCTCGGGCTTCGAGAAGTCGCGGACGACCTTACCGTCGCTGCCGACGATCTTCAGGATCATCGTGGGCTCGATGCGCTTCCCGAGATTCGCCACCACCTGATAGGCGCTGGCCATGTCGATGAGGCGCATCTCACCGGCACCGATGCCGAAGGAGAGGCCCAGCTTCGTGCGATCCCACTCCCGGTCGATGCCGAGCTGGTGGACCGTATCGATGATCGAATCGACGCCCACGAGCCGTGTCGTCCAGAGCGCAGGCAGGTTGAGCGATTCGCGCAGCGCCTGACGGAGCGTGATCGGTCCTCGCGACTGCCACTGTCCAGCCGCATCGGGGGCGTTCTGCGGCTTGTAGTTCTTGCCCGAGCCATCCGCCACCTCGAAGGGGACGTCGTACACGATGCTCGACGGTCCGAACTTCAGCTTCTGCATCGCCGTGAGGTAGGTGAAGAGCTTGAAGGTCGACCCCGGCTGGCGGTACGCGATGCCGGCGTGGTCGTAGTCGCCCTGCATCTGGTTGGTGTGCTGCCAGTAGTCGTAGCTGCCCACGTACGCGAGGACCTCACCGGTCGTCGGGTCCATCGTGATGAGCGCCGCGTTCTGGACGTTGAACGGCTTCAGCGAATCGACGTGCTCGCGGACTTCCTTCTCCGCCAGCTGCTGCATGTTCCAGTCGAGCGTCGTGTAGACGGTATAGCCGCCGCGATACGCGGCCTTCTCGCCCATCTCGCGGATGAGCTGCTCGCGCGCGCGGAACGTGAAGTGCGGGGCGTACAGCGACGTCGATGCCGGCTGCACCTTGATCGGCTCCGCCTTCGCGGTCGCCGCTTCCGCGTCGGTCACGTAGCCCTGCTCGATCATCGCGTCGAGCACGGCGGCTCGTCGGGCCCTCGCACCGTCCGGGTTCTGGATGGGGTCGTATTCGGAGGGCAGCTGCGGGAGGCCCGCGAGCAGCGCCATCTGTCCGAGCGTGAGCTTGGTGAGGTCGGGCTGGTCGAAGTACGTCTTCGCCGCCGCCTCGATGCCGTACGCCTGGTTCCCGTAGTAGATCTGGTTGAGGTACATCTCGAGGATCTTTTTCTTGTCGAACGTTCGCGTCGCCTCGATCGCGAGGATCGCCTCCTTGATCTTCCGCGTGATCGTCGGCTCGTCGCCGAGCAGCCGAGTCTTGATGAGCTGTTGCGTGATCGTCGAGCCACCCTGAGTGATGCGGCCGCTCGCCTGGTTCGCGTTGAAGGCGCGCACGATGCCACCGACGTCGATGCCCGGGTTCGACCAGAAGGACTTGTCCTCGATCGCGATCGTCGCCTGCTGCATCTTCAGCGGCACGGCCTCGAGGGAGACGAGCTCGCGCCGCTCGTCCTCGAGCGTGTAGAGAAGGTGCTCGCCGGTCCGGTCGTAGATCTTCGTCGAGAGCGGCACCGGGACGGTCGCGAGGTCATGCGCCGCGGGTAGGTCCGCCGCGAAGTAGCCGAACACCGCCGCCGCGGCGGTGCCCGCCATCGCCGCCATCGCGAGGAGGAACGCGCCGAGCCCGCCGGCGAGCGGCCCGAGGCGCCCCACCGTCCCCGGGCGACGCGACAAGCGGCCTCCCCTGCGCAGCGGGAACCGGTAGGCACGGTAGGCGCGGCCGGGTATGGGGCCGCCGTTGTGGGCCATGTGGAAGTAACAACGGATGCACGCCGTATGCCATAGCAGGGCGCGGTGTTACCGCACGCTTGGGGGCTACCCGTGCAGACGGCCGAGGAGCCGCGCGAGAGGCGAGCGAGGCTTTTCGGTGAGCGAATCGCGTAGGGAGCGCTGAAGCGCTCGCGCGTCTCCCTCCCAGCCCTCCACGATGGCGCGGTCCTCTTCCTTGAGCGACGCCGCCGGTCCCCTTCGCTCCATCGCGGATTCGGCGTCGGGGATCCGGGCGTACAGATCGGCGAGCTGAGGGTACGAGGAGGGCAGCTCGCGCTCGATCGTCGCGCGGTGCCGAGCGAATTCGCCGTTCTCCAGGACCACCGCGTGATGCGTCTGATCGAACATCGACGTGAGCTCGAGATTGGCGGCCAGCTCGCGATCGATCGCGCTGACCGCGGCGGTCAGGCGTGCCAACACCTCGGGATCGCGGCGGCGGAAGAGCGAACGCAACACATCCATCACGCCACCACCGCGAACCGGGAGGGCGCCGCGAGCATCTCGAAACGGTCCGTCCGCTCGTCCCAGCGATGGAGGGTGCGCGTTCCGACGACGCGTCCACCGGCGACCTCGTAGACGCCCGCGACGACGCGCCGGCGAGGAGCGCGCCAGTCCCCGAGGGACCGAAGGTGCACGAGGATGCCGAGCCGTGCGACATCGTCCTCCGGCACGCCGTTGCCGACACCCACGATCTCGAGTGCCTCCGCCGGATCGTCGGCATGCAGGGCCGCCGCCAGCGAGCAGCCCTTGGCCATCGCCTGGAACGCTTGTCGCACCGGCTCGCCCCAGATGTAACCCGGGGCGACGGCGTACTGACTCACTTCGGGAATGACCAGATAGCCGCCCTGCGCCTCGGCGATGAGGCGGGCCACATCACGACCGTCGTCGCCGACGACGCGCACCGGCATGTCCCGCGGGAGCAGTCCGAGGAGCGCCTGGACCATCGTGCTTTTGCCGGCGAGGCGTGGCCGCGCGAAGATCAGAAAGGAGCACTTCGCGCCCACCGCCGCACGGAGCGTCGCCGCGATCCCCGGAGACATCGTGCCGTTGGCGATCAGGTCGTCGAGGGTGAGATCGGGCATCGGACGACACTAAATGGACACATCCGTTGATGCCATTTGATACATCGGATGTATATTGCTCGCGAAATGCCTGGACCATTCGGGCGCGTCGGCGCGCCCGCGCCCCACTTTCCCGTGGGCGGACCGGTGCCGGCGGCCGATCTCGTCGGACGCGAGACCTACATACGCCGGCTCGTGGAGCGCCTGGGCGACGGCAATCACGTGCTCGTCGCCGGACCGCGGCGGATCGGCAAGACATCGATCATCCTCGAGGTCCTTCGTCGGCTGCGCCGTCGCGGCGCGCTCACGGCGTACGTCGATTGTCTCGGCGCGACGGACGTCCGCGGTCTGGGCGAACGGCTGGTGGACGCCCTCCTCGAGAACGTCTCCGGTGCCGAACGCAGCTTCGAGCAGGTCAAGGCGATCGCGGCGGGGCTGCGCCCGACGGTGAACATCAAGTACGAGCACGTGGAGCTGGCCCTTCATCTTGCGCGGGAGACCAACGCGCAGCGCTTCTTCGAGGGAGCGCTCGATCTCCCCCGCGTGCTGGCATCGCGCACGGGAAAGCGCGTCGTGGTCGTCTACGACGAGTTCCAGGCGGCGGGCCGCCTCGGTCCGCGCGTCTTTGACGTGATGCGCGCGCATCTTCAGTCGCATCGCGGCGTCGCGTACGCGTTCCTCGGCTCGGAAGAAGGCATCCTCGAGCAGCTCTTCAGCGAGAAGGGACGCGCCTTCTATCGGTTCGCGGTGCCACTAGATCTGGCGGAGGCGGGCGGCCACCGCTTCGGGATCGCGCCCGACGATTGGCTCGAGTACCTACGAGCGAAGTTCGCGGCGAAGAAGATCGCGATCGACGACGCCAGCGTCGATCGACTCCTCGACGCGACCGGCGGGCATCCACAGGACACGATGCAGGTCTGCGCCGCGCTGTACTACCTGATGCGCGACGCTGCGCAGCGGGTCGTGACAGCGGACCTGCTGGCGATCGCGTACGAACAGGCGCTGCGCGAGCTCGAGCGTCCATTCGCGCTCCACTGGGCCGAGCTGGGCAAGCAGAAATACCTGCAGCCCGTCGCGAAGCGCATCGCGCACGGCACCGTCCTGTACGCCGTGGATGCCGCCTCACCCGTACCGCGGCCCGAGGTCCTGCGCGCGCTCGAGTCCCTTCGGGCACGCGGATTCGTGACGCGTCTCGGTCGCGGTCGATATGAATTCGTCGAGCCGATGTTCGGCGAGTATGTGCGGCGCCTCGACGAGGCGGCTGCGGCTATCGTTCCACAGCGGTGAGTCCTCGTCCCTTGGAGCTCAGATCGGGCGCGCGTGTTCGCTTCCTGCGCTCTGGATCCGGCGGCGAGTGGGCCGAGGCAAGACTGGTCCGTCACTCGCCGAACGACGAGGAGTGGCTGGTCGAGGACCGTATCGGCCGCTTCTGGATACACGTGAGCCGGCTGCGGCCCCCGGAGGGACCGCCGCCGGCAGACGAAGCCGCCTAGACCGTCGTCGCGGGTCGGCCCGCCATCGCGCGCCAGATCAGGAGCACGACGATCGCGCCGACGATCGAGCCGATCAGGCCGCTTGTCGACACGTCCAGCGTTCCGCCGAAGAGGAGCGCGGCGAGGGTCCCTCCGACGAAGGATCCGACGACGCCGAGCACCATCGTGCCGACCCAACCCATCGGGTCCGGCCCGGGCACGAGCGCTCGCGCGATGAAGCCCGCGACCAGACCGATCACCAGGAACAGGATGAGGCCCATGTGATCACCTCCAACGGGCCGTTCCGACGTGCAGACGCCGTGCCCGGCGGCCACCAGCCGGTACCCCCAAGCCGACTCGAACGGCTGTCTTCGGCTTCGGAGGCCGACGCTCTGTCCACTGAGCTATGGGGGCGCAGGACGAATTCTACTGCGCTAGCGTGACGCGAAATGGCGACGACGGCACGCGACAAAGAGCTCTCGCTGCTACAGCACCTCGGCGAGTTCCGCGATCGGCTCATGGTCGCCTCGATCGCCGTACTCGTCACCACGGCGATCTCGTTCTTCTTCGCCACGGACATCATCAAGATCCTGCTCGTTCCTTCCGGCGTGTCGAAGCTCATCGCGCTCAACCCGACCGAGAACTTCACGACCTACATGCGCGTCGCGCTGTTCAGCGGCATCGCGCTGGCGATGCCGGTCATCCTCTACGAGATCTACGCGTACATCGACCCGGCGCTCCTTCCGAAGGAACGCCGGTTCGCGCTGACGCTCGGTCCGTTCGTGCTGCTCCTCTTCGCCGCAGGGATGCTCTTCTGCTACTTCGTGCTGTTGCCGAACGCGCTGAAGTTCCTCGTCAACTTCGGTGGCGAGGTCATCGAGAACCAGCTGCGCGCGTCCGAGTACCTCTCATTCGTGACGACGTTCATCCTGGGCATGGGCATCGTCTTCGAGGTCCCCGTGATCATCTTCGCGCTCGTCCGCATCCACATCGTCCAGCGGACCTGGCTTACCAGGCAGCGGCGCTACGTGTTCCTGCTCGTCTTCGTCGCGGCGGCGATCATCACGCCCACTCCGGACCCGTTCAATCAGACGATCGTCGCGATCCCGATGTATCTGCTGTGGGAGCTGGGCCTCTTCCTCGCACGCTTCGCCTGAGCGCCTCGAGCCGCTCCTTCAGCTTCGCTTCCGCGCCGAGCTCGGTCGGCACGTAGTAGCGCCGGCCGTGCAGCGACTCGGGCAGGTACGTCTCATCCGGCGCGACGTGACCCTCGAAGTCGTGCGCGTACTTGTAGTCGCGGCCGTAACCGAGGTCGGCCATCAGCTTCGTGACCGCGTTCCTCAGGTGCAGCGGCACCGGATCGGCCCTCGTCTCGGCGAGATCGCGCTGCAGCTCACCGAGCCCGCGTTTCAGTGAGTCGGACTTGGGCGCGAGGGCGAGGTAGACCGCGGCTTCGGCCAGCGGGTAGTACGCCTCGGGCAACCCGATGAGGTGCGTTGCCTGCTGCGCCGCTGACGCGATCACGAGCGCCTGCGGGTCCGCGAGTCCGACGTCCTCCCCGGCGAGGATCACGATGCGCCGGGCGATGAACATCGGATCCTCGCCCGCGTCGATCATCCGCATCAACCAGTACAGCGCCGCATCGGGGTCCGAGCCGCGCACGCTCTTGATGAACGCGCTGATCGTGTCGTAGTGCTGGTCGCCCGCGCGGTCGTAGAGGAGGCTGCGGCGCTGCAGCGCCTCGCGGATCTCCGCGAGGCCGATGCGGCGCTTGCCGTCGCGCGCGGGGGCCGCGTCCGTCGCCAGCTCGAGCGCGTTCAGCGCGACGCGCGCGTCGCCGTTCGATACGGCGACGAGCGCATCCTCCGCATCGGGCTCGAGCGACACCGATCCGCCGAGACCGCGCTCATCCTCCATCGCTCGGCGCACGATCGTGCGCACATCCTCCTCGGACAGCGGCGCGAGCGTGTACACGCGTGACCGCGACAGGAGCGCGGAGTTCACCTCGAACGACGGGTTCTCGGTCGTGGCGCCGAGCAGCACGACGTCGCCGTTCTCGACGTACGGAAGCACCACGTCCTGCTGTGCCTTGTTGAAGCGATGGATCTCGTCGATGAAAAGGACCGTGCGCTGGTCGGTCAGCTGCCGGAGCTTGCGGGCCTCATCGATGAGCTTGCGCAACTCGGCGACGCCGCTCGACACGGCGGAGATCGCGACAAAACGCGCCTTCGCCTGCTTCGCTCCGATGGCCGCGAGCGTGGTCTTGCCCGTTCCGGGCGGACCCCAGAGGATCATCGAGGGGAGCTGTCCCGCGTCCATCGCCTTGCGCAGCACGCGACCCTCGCCGACGAGATGCTGCTGGCCGACGAACTCGCCGAGGTTGCGCGGCCGCATACGCGCCGCGAGCGGCTGTGGGGTCGTCATGTACCGATTCTGACTGCGGCGTGGCGCGCAGCGCACACGCCAAGCAGCAGACCGCAGGACCGCCAGGTCCGAGGACTACACCGCCGGGCCCCTCCCCCCAGGGGTAGGATGACGGTCGTGCGCGCGGAGACCAGGAAGGACGTCATCGCCCGCCTCCGGTCGATTGGCGGCCATCTCAAGGCGGTCGAGCGGATGATCGAAGAGGACAAGTACTGCGTGGATGTCCTCAAGCAGACGATGGCGATCGAGAAGGCGCTCGAGCGCGTTGACGCCCTGGTCCTGGAGCAGCATCTCGAGACCTGCGTGGCCGACGCGTTCCGGCAGGGTCGCTCCGAGAAGACCGTCAAAGAGCTCGCGGAGATCTTCAGCACCGCCCGCAAGTGACCCTGCTCTACGCCCTCGGGGCCGGCGTCGCGGTCAACGTCGTCATCGCCGTCGTCTTCCGGCTCCTTCGCCAGTTCGGCGTGCGCACTGACGTCAGCGGCGACGCCATCATCGTCGCGGTCGCGGCGACGATCGTCGTCGCGTCACTCGGCATGGCGGCCCGGCGCGACCTCGCGCTGATCGCGATCCTCGGTCTCGCCTCTCCGGCGTCGCTCATCGTCAACCGGATGCTGGGAGTCGCGGCCACCGGGCGCGCGCCACTCGATCCGGTCTCGACCGACGCGTTCCTCTTCGCGCCTCGCGCGCTCGCGATGCTGGCAGCGGCGCTGGTGCTCGGCGCCGCGACCGGTGCGATCGTCCGCGCGTACGGCGCGTCCATCCCCTGGCAGGCACCTGAGCCCCTGCTCCGAGCCGCCGGGATGGCATTCGTCGCGAGCGCGATCGCCAGCGTGATGTGGCCGGCGCCGTTCTTCGCGCTGTTCCTCGGCGAGGGCGATCTGGCCACGACGCTGGTCTCGTTGCCGCTCGTGCTCGCTGGGCCGATCGCCGGCGGCATCTACGCGATCAGACAACGCGTGGTCTATCGCGATATCGGGTTGCTCGCCCTGTTCCTCGCGCTCCCTTCGATCGTCACGCTCCTGATCGGCACCGCCGTCGACGTCGGACGTCTCGGCGATCGGCGCTTCGACAGCGCCGCGGGTCAAATACGCGCGACGATCATCTTGGCCTGGCTACTCGTCGCGCTGCGCATCGCCGGTTGGCCACTCGGCGCTCTGTTCGCGCAGGCCTTCCTCCCCGGACCGCCCGCTCCCAGCCGCGATGTGACGCCGTCTAGCCGATAGTTCAAGTTTTGCTTATGCTTCCCTCGCCGCCCGGCGGCGAAGGGGAGCGATGCTGAGCCAGTCGTATCTGCGCGAGCTGAAGTCCTTCCATCGCGCGCTCGGGGACGTCACGCGTCTCCGCGTGGTGCAGATCCTCGCCACCGAAGGCGAACGGCCGGTGTCCGATCTCGTCCACCGACTTCGGATCAGCCAGCCGCTGATGACGTGGCATCTGCACCGACTCAAGCGCGCCGGGCTCGTCCGAACGGTTCGAGTCGGGCGCGAGGTGCGTTGCTCGTTCGATCACGAGCGCTTCGCCGAGCTGCAGGAGCAGACATTCCGGGCGCTGATGAACCGCACACCGACACGACCGTGAGCATCGTCCCCGAGCGCATCGCCACCTCGACGCGCCAGGCGCTCGCGCCGGTCGCGCGTGCGATGCTGCGCATCGGGCTCAGCGCGAACAGCGTGACGGTGATCGGCTTTCTCCTCACGGTGGCGGGCGCCGCGTTGCTCGCCTTCGCGCAGCCGCTGCCCGCGCTGGTAGTGCTGCTGGTCGGAACGCTCTGCGACACGCTCGACGGGCAGATCGCGCGCGCGGCCGGCGGAGGCACCCGCTTCGGCGCCTTCCTCGATTCCACGTTGGACCGCCTGTCCGACGCCGCTCTCGCGGTCGCGGCGGTGTGGCTCGGCGTTACCGCGTCGGACGGACTCCTGTTCTGGAGCGCGATCCTGCTCCTCGTGTCTTCGTCCCTCGTGAGCTACATCCGCGCGAAGGCGGAGTCGCTCGGGCTCGGGGCGACGGTCGGTCTCGCGCCGCGAGAGGCCCGCATCGCCCTCTACATGCTCGGTGTGGCCGCCTGGGCGGCCACCACGCTCCTCTCATTCTTCGCGGCGGCGGTCGTCGCCGCCGCGTTGCTCGCCACGGTCACCGTGATCCAGCGGCTCGCCCACATGGCGGGCGCACTCAGCGAAAGGGGAAGTTGAAGTAATGCCAGCGAAGAAGACCGCGGCCCGCGGCCGCAAGACCGCGGCCCGGAAGATCCGCGTCGCGATCGTTGGAGTCGGAAACTGTGCCAGCTCTCTCGTGCAGGGGGTCCACTACTACCGCAACGCGAAGCCCGGCGACAAGATCCCGGGGATCATGCACGTCGACCTCGGCGGCTACCACATCCGCGACGTCGAATTCGTCGCGGCGTTCGACGTCGACACGAACAAGGTCGGCAAGGATCTGGCCGACGCGATCTACGCCCGGCCGAACAACACGTACCGGTTCGCGGACGTGCCGAAGAGCGGCGTGAAGGTCAGCCGGGGGATGACGCACGACGGGATAGGCAAGTACCTGTCGAAGGTCATCACCAAGGCGCCCGGTGAGACAGCGGACATCGTGAAGATCCTCCGCGAGACCAAGACCGACGTGGTGGTGTCGTACCTGCCGGTCGGAAGCGAAGAGGCCACGAAGTGGTACGTCGAGCAGATCCTCGAGGCGCGGTGCGCCTTCATCAACTGCATCCCGGTCTTCATCGCGCGCGAGACCTACTGGCAGAAACGCTTCGCCGCCAAGAACCTGCCGATCATCGGGGACGACATCAAGTCGCAGGTAGGCGCGACGATCACGCACCGGGTGCTCACGCGCCTCTTCATGGACCGCGGCGTGCGCCTCGATCGCACGTATCAGCTCAACTTCGGCGGCAACACGGACTTCCTGAACATGCTCGAGCGCGAACGCCTCGAGTCCAAGAAGATCAGCAAGACGAACGCGGTCACCAGCATGCTGGACTACCCTCTCGCCGAGGATGACGTCCACGTCGGCCCGTCCGACTATGTGCCCTGGCTGCTCGATCGCAAGTGGTGCTACATCCGTATGGAGGGGACGACCTTCGGCGACGTGCCGCTCAACGCCGAGGTGAAGCTCGAGGTGTGGGACTCGCCGAACAGCGCGGGCGTGGTCATCGACGCGATCCGCTGCTGCAAGCTCGCGCTCGACCGCGGGCTCGGCGGCACCATCGTCGCGCCGTCCGCGTACTTCATGAAGTCGCCCCCGCGCCAGATCCATGACGACAAGGCGCGCGAAGGTGTCGAGTCGTACATCCGCGGGAGCGACAACGTCACGCTGGCGGGCCGGGCCTAGTGCGGCTTCGCGTTCCGTTCGCCGACGGCACGCTCTACTGGGGCTGGCGCGCGGGCGCAGCCCTCGTGCAGCATCTCCCCGCGGGACTGGTGTACGCCGGCGCCACCCTCGGGGGCGAGCTCGCGTATCTGGGCTGGCGCAACAAGCGCGAGATCGCCAAGGAGAATTTCGCCGTCGTCCTCGGCCGCCCGCCGGGGGATCCGGAGGTCGCGCGGGTCGCGCGGCGCGCGTTCCGCAACTTCGCGAAGTACCTCACCGAGATCATGCGTTTCCCTTCGATGCACCCGGCCGACCTGGACCGGCTCGTGAGCATCGAGCCCTCGTCGCTCGATCACCTTCACGCCGCGAGGGCGCACGGCCGCGGCCTGATCTTCGTGTCCGCGCATTTCGGCAACTTCGAGCTCGGCGGCGCGCGCATCGCCCAGGAGATCCCGCTCACCGTCGTGGCCGACGAGCTCGAGAACCAGCGGCTCATGGACTTCCTCGTCGCGAACCGCGAGCACAAGAACGTCCAGATCCTGCCGCCGGAGGGCGCGACCAGGCGCGTGCTGGCCGCGCTCAAGCGAAACGAGATGGTCGGTTTCATGATGGACCTCGGGCCGCGCGCGCGTGAGCTCGACAACGTCCAGGCCACGTTCTTCGGGTCGCCGACCGCATTTCCCACGATCGCGGCGGCGCTCGCGCGCGTCTCGGGCGCGCCCATCGTCGTCGCGGCCGTCCATCGAAACCCGGACAACACGTTCCATGGCATCGCGCTCCCGCCGATATTCGTCGAGCGCACCAAGCAGGCCGCGCGAGACGTCGACCACGCGACGCAGTCGGTCGTGCGCGCTCTCGAGGGACTGGTCCGCCCGCACCCCGATCAGTGGTACATCTTCCGGCCGATGTGGCCGGCGCGGGCTCCGTCGAGCTAGCGGTGATCGCGGGAGCGCTCACCCGCGCGGCCGAGCGCGCCCTCCCCGCGATGCCCAGCGCCCTCGTGGGCCCGGCCGCCGAAACGCTCGGAACGCTCGCCTATCTCGCGGCGCCGCGCGCGCGGCGAGCCGTCGCCGCGAATCTCGCGGTCATCGCCCCGGAGCGACGCGATCGCGGCACGCTGGTGCGTCGTGTCTTCATCGAGCAGACCCGCAACTATCTCGACGTATTCCGCATCCCGCGCATCGATCCGCAGGAATTGCTCGCGAGCATCCGCACCGAAGGCTGGGAGCACTTCGTGTCGGCGCACCAGCTCGGGAGAGGCGTCGTCGTCGCGAGCGCGCACCTGGGTCCGATCCCGCTCGTCGGCCAGATGCTGGTCGCGCACGGCTACGAGGTGATCGTGCCGCTCGAGACCGAGCGGTCGGAGCTACAACGCGCGATCAACCGGGCGCGACGCGGCCTCGGGCTCCAATTCATACCGACGGATACGCCCTTGGGCGTCCGCCGGGTCCTGCGCGAGGGAAAGGTGCTGGGCTTCCTCGCGGACCGCGCGACCACGGGCGTCGGAGAGCGCGTCCCGTTCTTCGGACACGACGCGCTCCTGCCATCGGCACACGTCGCCTTGGCGATGCGGAGCGGTGCGCCGCTCGTCCCGGGGTTCGCCCTCCGCGTGGACGGCGTGATGACGGCATCGTTCGAAGCGCCGCTCGACATCCCCGACACGGGTGACCGCGAGGCCGATCTCCTTGAGGGCGTTCGGCGCTGGGGCGAAGTGCTCGCGCGCTACATCCGGCGCGCGCCGGAGCAATGGGCGCATTTCGAACGGGTATGGCCCTGATGGGGCGAGCCGATGTGCAGCTCCACTCCGATCTCGGGGACGGTCTCAGCTCGCCCGAGGCGATCCTCGATACCGCCGAGCGCGCGGAGCTCGATGTCATCGCGCTCACGGATCATGACGACATCCGCGGCTCGTTCGTGCTGCGCGACATCGCCGCGCGCCGGTCGAGCCCGGTGGAGATCGTGACCGGCATCGAGGTGACGACGCGCTCGGGCCATCTGCTCGCGCTCTGGATCGAGGACGATCTGCCGATGTTCCGGCCGCTGGCCGAGACGGTGGCGAAGATACACGCGATGGGCGGCCTCGCGATCGTCCCCCACCCGCTCTCCTATCTGACGTTCTCGGTCGGCGAAGGCGCGCTCCGCTCGCTCATGTCCGCGTCGGATGCGCGCTGCCGCGTCGACGGGATCGAGATCCGCAACCCGTCCTACGCCGGCCGCGTGCGACAGGAACGCGCCGCGTGGTTGAACGAGACGCTGGTGCACGCCGCGGAGACGGGCTCGAGCGACGCCCATCACGCCAAGCTCGTCGGAACGGCCTGGACGGAATTCGCAGGGCATGACGCCGCGGCCCTGCGCCTGGCCATCGCCGAGCGCACGACGCGTGCGGAAGGACGACACTGGACGCTCCGCGAGCATCTCGACGGCGTCGCGCGCCAGCAATGGCGCTCGATGGTCCGCGATCCCGCGAAGAGGGCGAGGAGAAGGTTCCGCAGGAAATGAAGATCGGGATCGTCTCGCCATATGCCTATCCGCGTCCGGGTGGCGCCAACGCGCACATACGCGAGACGTATGAGCGGCTGCGGGACCTCGGGCACGAGGTCCGGATCATCACGGCGCCGTGGGGCGACGACCCGCCGGCCCAGGACGTCATCCAGGTCGGGCAGGCGATCGCCGTTCCCTTCAACGGGAGTATCGGACGCGTCACGCTGTCGCTGCGTCTCGAATGGCTCGTCTCGCGCATGCTCGAGCGCGAGCGGTTCGACATCATCCACCACCACGAGCCCTTCGTCCCGTTCCTGTCGTTCCAGATCCTCGACTCCGCCAAGTGCCCGCACGTCGCGACGTTCCACGCCTTCGGTGGCTTCTCGTTCTCGTACTGGGCAGGGCGCATCGCGCTCGATCGCTACATGAACAAGCTCGACGAACGCATCTGCGTGTCGAGCGCCGCGCGCCACTTCATTTCGACGTACTTCCCGGGCGAGTACCGGATCATCCCGAACGGGGTCGACGTGCAGTTCTACAAGAACGCGCGGCCGTTCCCCGAGTTCCGCGATGGGAAGATCAACATCCTGTTCGTCGGTCGTCTCGAGCCACGCAAGGGCGCGATGTATCTCCTCAAGGCGTACGCGCAACTCAAGCAGAAGTTCCCGAACACGCGCCTGATCCTCTGCAGCCTCGGACCGCAGATGCGCAACCTCCGCCGCTTCGTGCGCGAGAACGCGCTGCAGGACGTCCTGTTCGCCGGACGCCCCGACGACATCGACAAGGCGCGCTTCTACAAGACCGCCGACATCTTCTGCGCGCCTTCCACCGGGCAGGAATCGTTCGGGATCGTGCTCCTCGAAGCGATGGCCGCGGGCCTACCGGTCATCGCGAGCGACATCCACGGCTACAAGCGTGTCGTACAGCGAAATGTCTCCGGACTGCTGGTCGAGCCGAAGGATCCGAACGCGATCGCGGCCGCGCTCGAGCGCCTCATCTGCGACCCGGCGCTGCGCGTACGACTGGGTGAGGCCGGCGCCCGCCGAGCCCCTGAATACGACTGGTCGCACGTCACGACGCAGGTCGTCGAGGTCTACGAGGACGTGATCCAAAAGCGCCAGAAAGCGGTACGGATGGCGTAATGTTGCGCGCCAAGGGGGTGGTCGCCGTGCTTCGAACCCGCATCGCTATCGCGCTTTCGCTCGTGCTCATCGCCGCAGCGTGCACGCAGCAGCCGAAGCCCGCCGCGTCGGCGGCGCCGTCGGTCGCGACCGGCGGCGAGAAACCGCAGCCGGGTGGCACGCTCACGTTCGTCGTGAACGCGGAGCCGCCGTCGTTCGACGGCCACCGCGAAACGACATTCGCGCTGCTCCATCCGATCGCGCCGCACTACAGCCTTCTCTACAAGTTCGATCCGAACGATCTGACGAAGGTCATCCCCGACGTCGCGGATGGCAGTCCGCAGGTCTCCGCCGACAAGCTCACCGTGACGGTGAAGCTGCGGCAGGACGTGAAATTCCACGACGGATCGCCCCTGACGTCCGAGGACGTCAAGGCGACCTACGACAAGATCATCTTCCCCAACACGGGCGCGGGTCAGTCCTCGCCGCGAGCCGGCGCATACGCGGTCGTCTCGGCCGTGAACGCGCCGGACAAATCCACGGCCGAGTTCAAGCTGAAGTACCCGTCGGCGTCGTTCCTCACGAATCTCGCGTCGCCGTGGAACTTCATCTACAGCGCCGCGAAGCTCAAGGCGGATCCGCGCTGGTACGAGAAGAACATCATGGGCACCGGCCCGTTCACCTACGTCTCGAACACCAAGGGTCAGGACTGGGTCGGTAAGAAGAACGCCGACTACTTCGGCAAGGACAAGGACGGCACGAAGCTGCCGTACCTGGACGGCTACAAGGCGCTCATCATCACCGACGCGAACGCCGGCGTGAACGCGATCCGCAGCAAGCAGGCCATGATCGAGTTCCGCGGCTTCACGCCCCAGCAGCGCGATGACCTTTCGCGCGCGCTGCCGAACGACCTCGCGATCCAGGAAGCGCCGTGGATCTGCGTCAATTACGTCACCCCCAACACGAAGAAGAAGCCGTTCGACGATGTCCGCGTGCGACAGGCGCTCACGCTCGCCATCGATCGCTGGGCCGGGAGCGAGGCACTCTCGAAGATCACGATCGTCAAGGACGTCGGCGGCCTCATGCGGCCCAAGGGTCCGTTCGCGCAGAGCGACGCGGACCTGGCGAAGATCGCCGGCTTCAGCAAGGACGGCAAGGCGGCCAAGGAGCAGGCAAAGAAGCTGCTCGCTGACGCGGGAGTTCCGAACCTGACGTTCAAGTTCCTCAACCGCAACATCACCACGCCCTACGAGCCGGTGGCGGTCTTCCTGATCGATCAGTGGAAGCAGGCCGGTATCACCGCGACGCACGACGTGAAGGAGACCTCCGCCTATCAGGCCGACCTCCGTGCCGGCAACTTCGACGTCGGACTCGACTTCAACTGTGACTTCCTCGACGAGCCCGACCTACAGCTCGCCAAATTCTGGTCGGCCAGCAAGGCGGGCAAGGGCCTCAACTTCGCGTTCTACGACGACGACAAGCTCGACGGCATGATCGACGCCCAGAGCCGCGAGACCGACCCGGCCAAGCGCGTCAAGCTCGTGAGCGACATCGAGAAGTACGCGATGGACGAGAAGGCCTACCAGTACCCGGTGCTGTGGTGGTATCGGATCGTTCCCTACCTCAACACCGTGCGTGGCTGGAAGATCGGCTCGAACCACTACACGAACCAGGATCTGACGACCGTCTGGCTCGCGAAGAAGTAACTTCTGACTAGCGCGACGGCAGGAGCCGTCCGAGACTAGCGCGATGCGGCGCTACATCATCGGGCGGCTCCTGCTCATGATCCCCACCCTCGTCGGCGTGGCGATCCTCACCTTCGTGATCATGCGCGCCGTCCCGGGCGACATCGTTGCCCTCCGTTACAGCGGATCGAACGTCCCGCAGTCGGTGATCGACCAGGAGCGGCATCTGCTGGGCCTCGACAAACCCATGTGGGCGCAGTTTGTCGACTGGATGATCTCCATCTCGCGCTTCGACCTCGGACAGTCCCTGTGGACGGGCCACTCCGTCGTCGAAGAGGTGCAGATCCGTCTTCCCCTTTCGCTCGAGCTCGCGGTGCTCGCGACGCTCTTCGCGGTGGCGATCGCGATCCCACTGGGTGTCGTCGCCGCAGTCCGTCAGGACACGTGGGTCGATTACGTAATCCGCGTGTTCAGCATCGGCGGTCTCGCGATGCCCAGCTTCTGGATCGGGATCATGATGGTCCTGATCACGCTCACGCTCTGGGGATGGGCTCCGCCCCTCGTCTTCACCCCGTTCTTCGAGGATCCGGTGGCGAATCTGCTGACGCTCATCCTCCCCGCGATCTCCGTCGGCTACCGGTACTCGGCGGTCTCGATGCGGATGACACGCTCGACCGTGCTGGAGGTCCTGCGCGAGGACTACGTCCGCACGGCGCGCGCCAAGGGTCTCCGCGAGATGCTCGTCGTCGTCCGTCACGCCCTGCGGAACGCGCTCCTTCCGGTGGTCACGGTCGTCAGCCTGGAGTTCGCCTTCCTCATCGGCGGCCTCGTCGTGACGGAGCAGGTCTTCAACCTCAACGGCATCGGCAAGCTGCTCGTCGACGCGGTCGCGCATCGCGACTACACGCTCATCCAGGCGCTGGTGCTGCTGCTCGCGGCCGTGTTCGTGCTCGTGAACTTCGTCGTCGACATGATCTACATCGTGCTCGACCCGCGTATTCGGTACGCATAGGTGGCACGCACCTACCGGCGTCACTCGTGACCGAGCTCGCCGCGGCGGAGCACGACCCCGAAGAGGTCATGAAACGCCGGTACCTCGAGTCGACCGGACGGCGGCGCTTCATCCGGTTCTGGAAGGAGTTCATCACGCGTCGCCCGCTCGGCGCCGCGGGTCTCTTCCTGATCATCGTCATGATCCTCGCGGCGATCTTCGCCGACCGCATCGCCCCCTACGATCCGCTCGCCACGAGCTTCCCGGATCTCCTGAAACCGCCCGCGCCCGACCACCTCTTCGGCACCGACCCGTTCGGACGCGACGTCTTCTCGCGCGTGGTGTTCGGCTCGCGGACCGCGCTCCTCGTCGGATTCACCGCATCGCTGGTCGGGTGCACGGTCGGGTTGGTGCTGGGTGTGATCGGCGCCTATCTCGGTGGGCGCACCGACCAGATCATTCAGCGCCTCATGGACGTCCTGCTCTCCTTCCCGCTCATCGTCATCGCGATCGCCGTCGTCGCCGCCCTCGGAACGGGTGAGGACAGGATCGCCAACGTCATCGCCGCGGTGACCGTACCGATCATCCCGCGCGTCTCGCGCGTCGTGCGGTCGAGCGCGCTGTCGGTCGTGGAAATGCCGTACATCGAAGCGACGCGATCGGTCGGGACGAAGGCGATGCGCATCATGTTCGTGCACGTCGCCCCGAACGTCTTCGCGCCGTACCTCATCATGATGACCGCGTTCCTGGGACAGGCGATCCTCCTCGAAGCGTCGCTGTCGTTCCTCGGTCTGGGCGTGTTCGAGCCCACGCCCTCGTGGGGCCTCATGCTCCGCGGCGCCGGCATGCAATTCCTCGAGCGCGCGCCCTGGCTCGCGATCGCTCCCGGCGTCGCCATCAGCCTCGCGGTATTCGGATTCAACCTGTTCGGCGACTCTCTCCGCGACGCGCTCGATCCGCGCCTGCGGACGGCGTGAGCATCCTCCGCGCGCGCGACGTCGTCCGCCTGCACATGGGTCACTTCATCGCGCCGGCGCACCTGCCCTTCGGCGGTGCGGCGATCGTCGTCGACGCGTTCCTCGTCCTCCATCCGCGCGGCCCGGTGCTCCTCGACACCGGCATCGGGGAAGGCCTGCCCGAGGTCGACACGATGTACAAGCCGGTGCGGCGGGAGCTCGACGCGGCGCTGCGCGAGGCCGGCGTCGAGCAGAAGGATGTGCGCTGCGTCGCGAACTGCCACTTGCACTTCGATCATTCGGGCAACAACTTCCGCTTCGCCGGCGTGCCGATCTTCGCGCAGAAGGTCGAATACGAATCCGCGGGGAAGCCCAACTACACGATGCCCGAACGTGTCGTCGACTTTCGCGACGCGAAGTTCGAGCTTCTCGAAGGCGAGGCGGAGATCGTGCCCGGCATCCGGATCGTGCCGACGCCGGGGCACGTGGCCGGTCATCAATCCTTCGTGATCGACACCGAGGAAGGCCGGATCGTCGTCGCAGGGCAGGCCTTCCAGGACGCCGCGGAATACGCCCGAGCGCTGTACGCGTGGCGCCTCGATCGCGATGGCCAGCCGCATCCGCCCTACGCATCGTGGGTCGCGCGGCTACAGGAACTGGACCCGTGGCGCGTGACCTTCGCGCATGACCTCGCGGTGTGGGAGCGCGGAGTCTGAGTAGCGGTCGCCGTGCGATTACGACGCTGCGCGAGCGCTACTCCCGGGCGGCCTTCGCGCGGCCGATCGCGTCGGCGAGCTCGTCCGGGCGTTGCGAGCCGACGAGGAAGCTTCCCCCATCGCGCAGTCTGATCTTCACGCCACGATCGCCACTCACGTTGTACGCGAGACCCTTGGGTCCGAAGCGCACGCCGTAGCCCAAGTAATCCAGCAGCGGGCGGTAGCGCACCGACTCAATAGTCGCGATGTCCGCGAGCGGAACGCGCCGTGCGGGCCAGAGGTACAGGAAGCGGATCGTGACCGCATCCTTATCAACGTCGACGACGAGCTCGGTCGCGGCGAAGAGGACCCATACGAGCGCAACGACCACGATGCCGACGACGGCGCTCCAGATCGACGTCGACTCGCGCGGCGCCAGGACGACGGGGAGCCCCACGCCCAAGGCGATGAGGCCCAGGAGGAGCCAGAGCGACGGCTGACGAAAGCGCTGCTCCTCGTGGAAGTAGCTCAGGTTCCGTTCCGGCGCGTGCGCTGGTCGCGACGTCGCTCCTTCCGCAGATCCCGCCACACGCGCCACGTAGTCCAGCCCTGAAGAGCACGGCCCAGAGGGATGAGGCGGCGGGGGCGAACTCGGGACTGGACCGCGCCCGGTTCCCTGGACGGGAGCGCGTACTAATCATGCCGCACGCTCGGCGATGAACGCCGCGTACGCCTCGGCCGGCGTGCGGTAGCCGAGGCGCTCGACGATCCACTCCTCGCGGAAGCGCCGACAGAACTCGCGCACCGCGCGGTCGGCCTCCTCGACCGTGGCGAAGCGCTCGCACCACAGGATCTGCTCCTTGAGCTGCTTGATGAACCACTCGGCCATGCCGTTGCCCTCAGGCTCGCGCACGAAGGCCGGCGAGTCGGTGATCCCGAGCCAGCGCAGCTCGCCCTGGAAGTGATCGCTCACGTACTGCGGGCCGTGGTCGTGGCGCAGGGCGAGGCCCCGCGCGATGTTGAGCGCGCATCCGCCGAAGTGGCTGCGCACCCCTTCGAGCACCGGCTCGAGCGCGGCGAAGCGATCACCGCGCTTGCGGACGCGGGCCCAGGGCTCGAGGCTGCGGTGGTCGATCGCGACGAACACCCAGGCCCAGCCCTCCTCCGTCGTCTGGGTCGTCGTCGCGTCGGTGCCCCAGAGCGTGTTCGGGGCAGCGGGGATGATCGTGCCGCGGTGCGCGCCGCGCGTGTGGGTCCAGCGCCGCCGCGCCGGTGCCAGCAGGCCGGCGCCGCGCATGAGCCGCAGCACGCGCTTGCGCGAGACGCGGATGCCGTGCCGCCGCCGGAGGCGCGCCCAGACCTTGCGGTGGCCTTCGCCGGAGAAGGTGGCGTCGTCGAGGATCTCGCGGATACGCGCGAGCAGCTCGTCGTCGCTGGTCGCGCTGCGCGGACCGCGCTTCGCGCTCGCCAGCGGCAACGGTCGTCGCGCGGCGTACGCCGACGAGCGCGCGAGGCCGATGGTCCGGCAGACCAGGGCCAGCGGACGCGGCGTGCCGGAATGGCTCACGAGGAGCGCCGCCGCGTCGCCGGAGGAAGCGGGAGCCCCCTTTTTTGGAAGAGCTCCTGGAGGATCTCCACCTGCATCGCCAGCTCACCGACCTTGGCCTGCGCCGCGCGCAGGCGCCCGCGATCGGGGCCGCGGGCCCGGGCCTTGAGCGCGTCGGTGCCGGCGGAGAGGAACTCCTCGCGCCAGCGGGCGATCTGGTGCGCCGGGACCTGCAGCTCGCGGGAGAGCGCGTCGACCTCCTCGCCGCGCATGACCCGGATGACGACCTCAGCCTTGCGTCGCGCGGAGAGGCGAGACTTCGTCGAACGATCGGACACCCTGTACCTCCTCGATGCTCTGCGGAGGGATCATGCCCTCTCGCAGTTGGGTGTCCAAGGAGATCGGGTGCGGCCTAGGACCACATCGCGGATCTCCGGCGCACGGGAAGAATACGACCATCCAAAAGAACAGAGCCATGCGCCCCTGAGCACCAGTGCCGTGTAGTCGATCATGGCGTTGATGAAGCGCCTCATTCGCCCTTCCACACAGGCTTGCGCTTCTCCATGAACGCGTTCACGCCCTCCCGGAAGTCGCGGCTCATGTAGCAGAGCAGCACGAGGTCCGCGCTCTCGTCGGGCAGCATCCGTTCGCGGATGCGGCGGAGCCCTTCCTTCGTGGCCTGCAGCGTGAGGGGCGCATGCGAGGCGATCGTGCGCGCCAATTCCTCCACGCGGGGAACGAGAGCGTCCTCATCGCTCACGACCTCGTGATACAGGCCGATGCGCAGCGCCTCATCGGCATCCACGAGCCGCGCCGTGAACACGATCTCCTTCACGCGCGCCATTCCGATGAGCGATGAAAGGCGCACGAGATTCGCCATCGAGAAGCAGTTCCCCAGCGTGCGCGCGACGGGGACGCCGAACCGCGCGGAGGGTGAGGCGATGCGAAGGTCGCAGGCCGCGGCGATCGCGGCGCCTCCGCCGATGACCGGCCCCCGGAGCGCGGCGATCGTTGGGACGCGCACGCGCTCGAGTGCGGAGAGCCACTCATCCATCCGGCGTTCGTACCGCAGGGCGTCCTCCTCGCGTGTGAACTCCGCGAACTGCGAGATGTCGGTGCCGGCGACGAACGCGCTGCCCGCGCCGGTGAGCACGAGCGCGCGGACGCCGCGGTCGGCGTCGGCATCGCGCGCGGCCTCGGCGAGACCTTCGTACATCGCGAACGTCATCGCGTTGCGCGCGTCCGGCCGATTGAACGTGACCCAGACGACATCCCCGCGCCGTTCGACGATGAGGTCGCTCACGGTCCGCTCACCGTGCGGGCCTCGAAGAGCGCGCTCACGTCCTTCTCGCTGCAGCCGATCTCGGCCAGGACCTCCGCGCTGTGCTCCCCAAGGAGCGGTCCGGCGCGCTCGATGCGCGAAGGCGACGAGGCGAGCCGTACGGGGGAACCGAGCGCCCGGACGGTGCCGAGACGCGGGTGCGGGAGGTCGATGAAGAATCCGCGTGCCGCCAAATGGGCATCGGTGAACACTTTCCCGTAGTCCTGGATCTCGCCACAGGGCACGCCGGCGGAACGCAGGAGTCCGAGCCAGTGCGCGGCCGGACGCGTCGCGGTCACCTCCTCGATCAGCGGGATCAGCGCGCCGATGTTTCGCCGCCGGAGATTTCCGTCAGAGAAGCGCGGATCACGCTCGAGGTGCTCGAGCGCGAGCGCTCGGCAGAACGCCGTCCATGTCGGCCCGGTCGTCGCACCGAGGACGAAGTGAGTGTCGGCGGCACGCACCGCCTGATACGGCCCCACGAGGCGGTGCGCCGACCCGGCGGCGCGAGGCACCTCGCCGGTCGTGAAATACGTTCCGGCCTCCCACACCGCGAGCGACACGGACGCCTCGAACATCGAGACATCGACGAGCTGCCCGCGACCGTCGCGCACGCGGACGGAGAGCGCCGTCAGAATGCCGATCGTCGCGTAGAGGCCGGCCACGAGATCGGAGATCGATACGCCGACCTTCACCGGCGGCCCGTCCTCCGCGCCGGTCACGCTCATCAGGCCGCTCATCGCCTGCACGATGATGTCGAGCGCGGGTCGATCCGCGTACGGCCCGTCGAGGCCCCACCCCGTCACGGCGGCGTAGACGAGGCCACCGTTGGCGTCGAGCAGCGAGCGCGGGTCGAGGCCGAGGTCGGTCATCGTGCCGGGTCGGAGGTTCTCGACGATGACGTCGGCTCGCGCCGCGAGCCGGCGGAACACATCCCTGCCCGCGTCCTGCTTGAGGTCGAGCGCGATGCTGCGCTTGCCGCGGTTGAGGCGGACGAAGTTCCCGCTCTCGCCGTTGACGAGCGGCTCGAGCCGGCGCGCAAGGTCGCCACCGCGCGGATCCTCGACCTTCACGACGTCGGCACCGAGGTCGGCGAGCTGCATGCCGCAGAACGGTCCGGCCATGTAGTTGCCGACTTCGAGCACGCGGATGCCGGCGAGCGGTGTCTGGGGCATGCGGCGAGTCTATTCAGCGATCCTTCGCGCCGTCGCGACGACGTCGGCATCGTCCTTCGCCGGGCGTCCGCCTTCGAGCTCGAGCGTGTCGTCGAACCGGATGCGCATACCGTGACCGTGCGCCGCGGCCCATCTCAACACGCCCCCCAGTGCTGCGCGACCGCTCCGGCCCGAAGTCTCCACACGCCGGCCTTCAATCCTTCGGAGCCGATGATCCACACGTCGTCGGCGAGAGGGAACACGCTCGTGAGATCGCAGGCGGTGCCGATGTCGATGCGGCGCGTGACCGGCGGCTTCGGGGGCGAGCCCGGGCTCACGAACGCGCCGTCGACGGAGAGCACGACGCCGCGGTCACCGACGATCCAGGCGGTGCTGCCGGCCCTCGTGGTCGCGCGGAGCGGCTCGTCGACGCCGGAATCGACGCTCACCCAGCGCGCACCGGACAGCGCGATGACCGTGCCGCCATCGCCCACGGCAATCGCACTGTTGACGTTCTGTGCCGCGATCGCGCGCAGCGTGGCATCGACCCCGGTCGGCACGGGCCGCCATCCGGCGGGCTCGAGCCGGTACGCGATACCACCCGCACCCACGGTCCACGCCGACTCCGGGCCGAACGCGACGATCGCGCGAAGGTCTTCGTCGATGCCACGGGCGTAAAGCTGCCAATCGCCGCCGACCAGACGCATCACCGTGCCCTGCGTGCCGACGGCGATCGCGCCGTCCGGCAGTGGCGCGATCCCGAGGATGTCCTGCGTCGTCACGTCGACGGCGCGGATGCGGCGCGAGCGATCGTCAACGGTGAGGACCGCGCCGGCCGGACCGACGGCGTAGAGAAGATCGGCGTCGCAGGCGGCGAACACAAGGGAGCGCAACGTGCCGTCGACTTGAGCCCAGTTCTCGCCGTCGTATCGCAGAAGTCCGCCGCCGTTCGTGACGACCCAGATCGATCGCGACGTCGCGCAGCCGCTCGAGAGCGGCTGCTTGAAGACGTTCGGATCGGTCGTCGGCACCGGCGTCGCCGTCAGGACGACCGGCGTGGGCGTGATCCGTCGCGGCGTGGCCGGCGCCGGGCGCGCCGCGGTTCCCGCGGCGAGGCCGACGATGACGGCGAGAAGGACGAGCACGATCGCGATCACGCCCGCCGTCGGCAGCTTCATCCCATGGTTTCGAGGCGACGGACGCGCTCCGCGATCGGCGGGTGCGTGTCGAACAGCCTGTCCATGAACCGCGGCGCGTCCTTGAGCGGGTTCGCGATGTAGAGCGAGGCCGTCGCCTTGTTCGCGACCTCCAGCGGCTCGGGGTCGGCGGAGATCTTCTTCAGCGCGCTGGCGAGTCCCGGCGGGTACCGCGTGAGCAACGCTCCGGACGCGTCGGCGAGGTACTCGCGCTGGCGGGAGACAGCGAGCTGGATGAGCGTCGCGATGATCGGCGTAAGGACCGCCAGGACGACCGCGATGAGCACAATGATCGAACCGCCACCGCGATCACGGTCGCGGCCACGCCGGCCCCACCAGAGCGATCGCATCATCCAGTCCGACAGCAGAGCAACAGTTCCGACGAGCACGGTCACCAGCAGCATCACGCGGATGTCGCGGTTGACGACGTGCGACAGCTCGTGCGCGATCACGCCCTCGGTCTCGGTGCGATCGAGCTTGTCCAGGAGACCGCGCGTGACCGCGACGGACGCGTGCGCGGGATCTCGGCCGGTCGCGAAGGCATTCGGCGCGGAGTCCTCGATCACGTACAGCCTCGGCGGTTGGATGCCGAGCCCGATCGACAGGGTCTCGACGATGTTGCGCAGCTGCGTCTCCTCGTTCGGGGCGAGCTCGCGCGCCTGGCTCTGCGCGAGGACGAGCTTGTCGCCGGCGAAGTAGGACGCCGTCGCCGAAACCCCGGAGAAGCCGACCGCGACGGGGAGCAGACTCAGGCCATAACCAGGAGCGACCACTTCGCCGACGAAGTACGCGAGCAGACTGAGTATCGCGGTGAACACGGCGACGAGAGCCAACGTCCGCCATCGATTGGCGGCGACCGCATCGTAGATATTCAGGCGGAGCTGGGGAGGAGCGGCCACTCGCGCTAGCTGAACGACACCTTCGGCACCTCGCGCTCCGTCGCGTCGGCGATCTCGAAGTATTGCTCGGCGGTGAAGCCGAACATCCCGGCGAGCAGATTCGTGGGGAACGTCTGCAGTGCCGTGTTGTAGTCGCGGACGTTCCCGTTGTAGAAGCGTCGCGCGAACGAGATCTTGTCCTCGGTCGCGGTGAGGTTCTCGGACAGGTCCTTGAACTCTTGCACCGCCTGCAGCTGTGGATAGTTCTCGGCGACGGCGAAGAGCGACCGCAGCGCGCCGCTCAGCATGTTCTCGGCCTGCGCGCGCTGCCCGGGCGTCGCGCTGGCCCCGGCCGCGACCGCGGCGGCACGTGCATTCGTGACGTTCTCGAACGTCTGGCGCTCGTGGGCGGCATATCCCTTCACGGTCTCGACGAGGTTCGGGATGAGGTCGTGCCGGCGCTTGAGCTGGACGTCGATGTCCGACCACGCCTCGCGCACGCGTTGCCGGAGCGTGACGAGCCGGTTGTACATGCCGATGACGAACAGCGCGATGGCGGCGACGATGACGAGCGGGATCAGGATCTCCACGAAGCCCTCCCCTTCTGACGCGCGCTCATGCGCACATCATGACATCAGCGGTACGAGCGCCTCTTCGAGCAGGCGCTGCCGCTCCATGCCGGCGCGGAGCCGCGCGTGCGCATGCTCGCGTGGTCGGAACGTGCGACCCAGCGGGGAACGGACCGAGGTGATGTCCGGGATCGCCCCGACACGCTCGAGCGCGGCGAGCGTGGCGCCGCGCGCCGACCCCTCGCCGGACGCGCTCATGAGCAGTGGGCGATCGATCGCGTCGGCGAACAGCTGCATCAGCCACGGGAGAGCGAGCAGGGTGCCGCCCGTGGCGACCACGCGGTCGATGCCGGGCATCGCCGCGCTCACCACCTCCCAGAGTCGCGCCACGCGGAACGCGATGCCCTGGATCATGGCGCCGGCGATGTCCTCGGCGCTGGTCCCGAGCCCGATCCCGACGATCGCGGCGCGCGCGGCATCGTTCCAGGTCGGGCTGCGATCACCAGCGAGGAGTGGCAGCGCGACCAGCCCGCCGTCCGCCGCGGCGCGTCGGCTCGCGCGAACGACGTTCACCTGCGGGAACGCGCGGGAGATCCAGCCGAGCACGTTGCCGCCGTTCGACAGCGCACCGCCGGCGACGACGCGCGACGCGTCGAGCCGATAGCACCAGCCGCCCGCCACGACCGGCGCGTCATCGGTCGGGTAGATCACTCGCATCGCCCCGGACGTACCCAGGAAGAGCGCCGCGGTCGCGCGCCCGACCGCGCCGGCGCCGACGTTCGAGCACGCCCCGTCGCCGATCGCGGGCACCCACTGCGCGCGTCTCAGCGCCGGCCAGCGCGCGGCGAACGATGGGCGAAGGCCGACGAGCGGCGCGTCGGAGATGGGCGACAGCGACTCCTCGCCAACGACAAGATGCGAGAGCAGCTCCCGGTCCCAGCGCTTCGCGCCCTGCTCGTACAGACCGGTCGCCGAGGCCATCCCGTGCCCGGCGCGCGGCTCGCCGAGGATGCGCAGGTAGAGGTACTCGCCGAGCGACATCCATCGTGTGGTGCGTCGGTACGCGTCGGGCTCGTGCTCGCGGAGCCAGCGCAGCTTCGCGGGCAGATACGACGCGTGAAGGACGCAGCCGGTCCGGGCGTGCGTGGCGCGCTCGTCGAGCTCGCGGCGGAGCGCAGCCGCGGCACCACGCGCGCGCGTGTCGGCCCAGGTGAGGACGCGCGTCGTCGGTCGGCCCCGCGCGTCAACGCCGACGAGGCTGTGCCAGAACGTAGAGGCCGTGACCGCGACGATCTCGGCCGCGCGCCGGCCCGCCTTCGCGAGCACGTCGTCGATCGCGCCGCAGGCCGCGCGCACACGCTCTTCGGCGTCGACGCTCGCCTCGCCGTCGCGCGACGTGCGCACCGGCCGGTCCGCGACCGCGATGCACCGATCGATCGGGCGCGCGCGTACGTCGAAGACGAACGCGCGCAGGCCGGAGGTGCCGATGTCGAGCGCGAGCACGAGCGGCGCGCGCGCGTCGCGCAGCGGGATTGCGAGAGGCTCGCGAAGCACGCCGGCAGTATGCGCCGGCGCGAGCGCTAGGCCGATGCGAGCTGCGTGATGGTTCCCCGCATGACGCGCGGGATGCGTAGTCGTACGAGCGAGCCCAGAGTGGGTGGACTCTCGATCACGAGCGATCCGCCGTGAGCCTCCATCAGCAGGCGCGCGAGCTGCAGCCCGAGGAACCGATCGCCGACCACCGCGGCGCGCGCGGCCGAGACGCCGCGCGGATCGTTGAACAGCGCGAAGTCGTCGGCACGGAGCGGCACGCGCGAGCGGTCGCTGACATCGACCCAGGCCTGCTGGGCGTCCGCGCGGACCGTGACGTTCACGTACTCGGTCGAATGCCGCAGGGCGCTGCGCACGACGCTTTCGATCGCCTGCCGCAAACGATCGACGTCGGCATCGACGGTCGGAGCCTCCGCGCCCAGCGTCACGATGACGCGCTCCTTGTCCTGGACCTGGCGCACCGCCTCGCGCACGAGCTGGTTCAGATCGGCGTGCGTCTTCGCCAGCGTGAAGCGCGCGCTCTGCAGCTGGCCGAGGGAGACGAAGTCGCGCGCGAGGAACCGCAGCTCCGTCGCGCGGTGCTTGAGCTCTTCGACGAGCGCGCGCTCATCGGGACGATCGCGACCGAGCTTCTCGAAACGCGCCACGAGCGCGGCGATGCTTTCCGTCGGCTCCGGCAACTCGCGCTCGAGCACCCGGAGGAACTCTTCGCGCTGTCGATCGATGATTGCGAGCCGCGCCGCGTTCTGCCGCAGGCCGTCGAGCAGCAGTGCGATCGCGATGAAGATGACGCCACGCGTGAAGCCGTTCCAGACCGACGCGCCCAGTGAGACGCCGGTCCGGTTGACGATGTCGGCGGCGAGCCATGAGGCCGCGCCGAGGATCGCGACGACGATGCCGGGTCCACGTCCGGCGTACCACGCCGCCGCGCCTACCGGCACGAGATAGAACAGCGAGAAGCCGATCTCCGGGCCGGTGAGGTAGTCGACCCAACCCACGGCGACGACGCTCAGGACACAGAGCAGCGTCAACGTCATGCCATCGCGCGTGACCGCGAAGGATGACAAGAGCTAAGCCAGGAGCGACCGCGCGGCGGCGGCGATGTCGCCCGCGGCGATCCCAGCGGCCGCGAGCAGCTCGGCGGGCTTGCCGGACCCGGGCATCTCACGCACCGCGAGATGCCTGAGGTCGACGCCTTTCACGCCGCTCGCGGCGAGGCCCGAAAGCACGGCGTCGCCGAGCCCGCCTTCGGGCCAATGGTCCTCGGCGACGACGAGTCGCCCGCCGGTGACCTGGAGGGCTTCGGCGATGCCGCGCGCGTCGATCGGCTTCACGGTGTACGCGTCGATCACGCGGATCTTCACTCCATCCTTCGCGAGCGCATCCGCGGCTTTGATCGCTTCGTGGAGCGTGATGCCGGCGGCCACGACGGTCACGCGATCGTCGCTACCGCCACCGCGGACGATGCGGCTTCCGCCGATCGGGAACTCATCGGTCGGCTTGTACAGGATCGGCGTCTTCTCTCTGGTCGTGCGGATGTACGAGATGCCGTCGAGATCCGCCATCTGCGCGACGAGCTTGGCGGTCTGATTGGCATCACACGGATACAGGACCGTGCTGCCATGCACCGCACGCATCATGGCCAGATCCTCGAGCGCCATCTGCGATGGCCCGTCCTCGCCGATCGATACGCCGGCATGCGAACCGGAAAGCCGGATGCTCGCGCGCGAGATCGCGGCCATGCGGATGAAGTCGTACGCGCGAGTCAGGAACGCCGCGAACGTGGACGCGAATGGAACGAACCCCACGACCTGCATCCCGACGGCGACCGCGAGCATCCGCTGCTCCGCGATGAACATCTCAAAGAAGCGATCGGGCGCGGTCTTCTTGAAATCCTCGGCGTGCGTCGAGTTGCTCACCTCCGCATCCAGCACCACGACGTCCCCGCGCGCCGCGCCCAGCGCCGCAAGCGCTTCGCCGTAGGCCTTGCGCGTCGCCGCCGGCTCGCTGTACGCCTTCAGCTCGGGCGTCCTCGGCTCGGGGAACGGCGCGGGGCGCCAGGCCGGCGGGCGCCGAACGGGGAACGCGCGCGAGGGCTCGTCGCCGATCTCCGCGAGCGCCTTCTTCGCTTGCTCGGCGTCGAGCGCCTTCCCGTGCCAGCCCTCCTTGTCCTCGAGGAAGGACACGCCCTTGCCCTTCACGGTGCGCGCCACGATGGCCGTCGGCCGACCGGCGGCGCGAGCGCGACCGAACGCGTCGTCGATCTCCGCGACGTCGTGGCCGTCGATGACGATCGCGTCCCAGCCGAACGACCGGATGCGCGCGGCGTACGCGCCGGTATCCCACTCGAGCTCCGTCGGTCCGCGCTGACCGAGACGGTTCACATCGAGGATCGGCGTGATGTTGTCGAGGCCTTCGTGTCCGCCGAGATCGAACGCCTCCCACACCGATCCCTCGGCGCTCTCACTGTCGCCGACCAGCGACCAGACGTGATACGGCGCGCGCATCAGACGCTTGCCGGCGAGCGCGACGCCCATCGCGATGGGCAGGCCCTGTCCCAGCGAGCCGGTGGCGACATCGACCCACGGCAGGATCGGCGTGGGGTGGCCCTCGAGCCGCGACCCGAGCTTGCGGAACGTCATGAGCTCCGCGTCGTCGATCGCATCCGCTGCGCGGAACATCGCATACACGAGCGGCGACGCGTGGCCCTTCGAGAAGATCAGGTGGTCGTTCGAAAGACCGTCGGGATGCGAGAAGTCGTAGCGGAGGTGCCCGGCCAGCAGCACGGCCATGAGGTCGGCCGCCGAAAGCGACGACGTGGGGTGACCTGAGCCCGCCGCCGTCGAGCACCGGATGCTGTCGGCGCGGAGCTGGCGCGCGAGGGCGCGATACAGGTCGAGGCGCGTCGCAGCCTCGGTCGCGGTCGCCATGCCGCAAACGGTACCGCAAGGGACGCGCCTCGACCGCATATCCTCGGCCCCACCACGGGGGGTGAAGGCATGGAGATCGGTCTCTACGGCCTCGGCCGGATGGGCGGCAACATGGTCACGCGCCTCGCGCGCGGGAAGCACCGGGTGGTGGCCGGGAATCGCAGTCCCGAGCCGGTCGACGAGGCCAAGAGCAACGGCGCTGTCGGCGCGTACACGATTGCCGAGATGATCAAGCAGCTCAAGCCGCCACGCGTGCTGTGGTCGATGGTGCCCGCCGGCGATGCGACCGATCACACGCTCGATGAGTTCGCTCGCCACGCGAGCAAGGGCGACGTCCTGGTCGACGGCGCGAACTCGTACTTCCGCGACTCGATGCGCCGCGCCGAGAAGTACTCCGCGCTCGGCTTCGACTTCCTCGACGTCGGGGTCTCCGGCGGCATCTGGGGCCTCGAGGTCGGGTACTGCATGATGGTCGGCGGTCCCGCGCGCGCGGTCGACATCGTGCGTCCCGCGCTCGACACGCTCGCCCCGCCGAGTGGGTGGGCGCACTTCGGAAAGAGTGGCGCCGGCCACTTCGTGAAGATGGTCCACAACGGGATCGAGTACGGAATGATGCAGGCCTACGGCGAGGGCTTCGAGCTGATGCACGCCAGCGAGTTCGACCTCGACATGCGGACGGTCGCGAAGGTGTGGCAGCAGGGCAGCGTCGTTCGCTCGTGGCTCCTCGATCTCGCCGAGCGCGCCTTCGAACAGGAGGGCAGCGACCTCGCGGGCATCAAGGGCTGGGTGGCCGACTCGGGCGAGGGGCGCTGGACGATCCTCGAAGCGATCTCGCACGACGTGCCGGCCACCGTGCTGGCCCACTCGCTCTTCGCGCGCTTCACCTCGCGGCAGGACGATTCGTACGCGATGAAGGTCGCGGCCGCTCTTCGCAATCAGTTCGGGGGCCACGCGGTCAAGAAGTGAGACGAGCGACGAGCAGGTGACGCCCACGTCGACCATCGCCAATCCCCTGCGTGAGGGCCTGCGGCTCGCGCGCAGCCCCGAGCCGGCGTCGCTCGTCATCTTCGGCGGCTCCGGCGACCTGACGGCCCGCAAGCTGCTGCCGGCGCTTTACAACCTCGCGCTGCAGCGGCTCCTGCCCGCGAGCTTCGCCGTCGTCGGATCCGCGCGACGGCCGATGACGACGGCCGAATTCCGGACGGAGCTGCACGACGCGGTCGCGGAATTCAGCCGGACGAGGCCGATCAACGAGGACGTCTGGTCCACGTTCGCGCAGACGATCCACTACGTCCCGACATCCGACGAGGATGGATACGACGAGCTCGCGCGCACGCTCGATCGCCTCGACGGTGAGCTCGGCACCGCGGGCAACCGTCTCTTCTACCTCGCCACGCCGCCGGTCGCGTACGAGCCCATCATCCGGTCGATCGGCGCGCATCAGCTGCGCAGTCCGAAGGGTTGGTCGCGGATCGTCGTCGAGAAGCCGTACGGTCATGACCTTCGCAGCGCGACCGATCTCACGAGCGTCGTCCTCGACGTCTTCCGCGAGAACGAAGTCTTCCGGATCGACCACTACCTCGGCAAGGAGACCGTCCAGAACATCCTCGTCCTGCGCTTCTCCAACGGCATCTTCGAGCCGATCTGGACGCGCCAATACGTCGACCACGTGCAGATCACCGCGGCGGAGTCCCTTGGCATCGAGGAGCGTGCCGGCTACTACGACAAGGCCGGGGCGCTGCGCGACATCGTGCAGAACCATCTCCTGCAGCTGCTCGCCCTGGTCGCGATGGAGCCGCCCGCGGCGTTCGACGACCGCGCCGTGCGCGACGAGAAGGTCAAGGTCCTGCGCGCGCTGCGGCCGATACCCGAAGAAGAGGTCGCGGAGCGCACGGTACGCGCTCAGTACGCAGCGGGATACATCGGCGGAGAAAAGGTCCACGGATACCGGCAGGAGCCGGGAGTGGCGCCCGGCTCGTCGACCGAGACCTTCGTGGCGATGAAGTGCTTCGTCGACAACTGGCGCTGGGAAGGGATTCCCTTCTACGTGCGCACCGGGAAGCGCATGCCCAAGCGCTCGACCGAGATCGCCATCCAGTTTCGCGTCGCGCCGCATCGCATCTTCACGAAGGCCGCATCCGAAGGGCTGGAGGCGAACGCCCTCGTGCTGCGCATCCAGCCGGACGAGGGCATCGCGCTCAAGTTCGGCGCAAAGGTCCCCGTACAGGGCCTGCGCATCCGCACGGTCAACATGGACTTCGGTTACGGCGCGGCGTTCATGGTCGACGCGCCGGATGCGTACGAAACGCTGATCCTCGACGCGCTGCGGGGCGACGCGACGCTATTCACGCGGCGCGACGAGGTGGAACAGCAGTGGGCGTTCGCCGACCCGATCCTGGCGCGCTGGCGCGAGGGGGATCCGCCGCTCGCGACCTACGCGGCGGGGACCTGGGGACCGCCGGAGGCGGACGCGCTCATCGAGAGGGATGGGCGCGCCTGGCGGCGCGCGTGAGCGAGGTCGACCCGGCCGTCTGGGGCGCGCGGGCAGCGAGCATCCCGGCCATCGAACGCGAGCTCGCGCGGCTGCATCGCGCCGCGTTCGCGCACGCGAAGGAGCGTGGACGGAGCGTCGCGCGGGCATCGGTGCTGAACCTCGTCGTCTACGCAGAGCGCGAGGTCCACGCGCGCCGCTCGGCGCGCGTCGTCTCGCATCTCGCGCTGCGTCATCCATCGCGCGCAGTCGTCATCCTCGCGGACGAGCGGGCGTACACCGGTCCTTCGCTCGCACTGCACTGCCTGGTCCCGAGCGCCGGCGAGTTCGAGCAGGTCTCGTACGAGCAGGTGCTCGCCCACGTCCACGGCGACTATGACGAGCGCGTCGCGAGCGTCGTGATCCCACTGCTCGTGCCCGACCTGCCGGTCTTTGTGTGGTGGACCGGTACGCCCAGATGCGAGACGCGCCATTTCAACGATCTGGTGGACCTCGCTGACCGTCTCATCGTCGATTCCGCCGACTTCGCGCGCCCGGATCGGACGCTCCCGGAGATCGCGCGTCTCGTGCGGCACCGCTCGGCGGTGACGGACCTCAACTGGGCGCGCCTCACGGCCTGGCGCGAGCTGGTCGCTCAGTTCTTCGACGTTCCGGCATGGCGTCCGTTCCTCGACGCGATCACCGGTGTCCGCGTCGGCTTCGCGGTGGACATGGACGGCCGCGAAATCCATCCGTCGCAGGCCCTGCTCGTCGTCGGTTGGCTCGCGTCTCGGCTTGGCTGGCGTCAAGTGGAATCGCTCGCGCCGTCGGAAGCGGGCGGGCTGCTGTTCCGGGTCGCGCGCGCCGACGGCGCCCCAATCATGCTCCGCGTACGTCCCAGATTCGAACGCGGCCTCGAGGAAGGAGACGTCTCCGGCCTGCGCATCCAGGCCGCGCGTGGCGGCGAGACCGCGGAATTCGTCTTGAAGCGCGCGCCCGACGAGCGCCACGTCACCGCCACCGTGATCGTTGGCGGCGTCCGCCGCGCGGCGCGCATCGTTCCGCTCCCGCCGCTCGGGATCGACCAGCTGCTGGGCGAGGAGCTCACGATCGCCGGGAGCGACCGCGTCTACGAGGACGCGCTGGCCGCGCTCCTCAGTCTGGCCTAGGCCTTGCCGCAAGCGCGGACATGTCTTCCGAAGATCCGACCGCCTTGATCGGACAACGCCGCGATGAGCGGCCGCGCCTTCTCGCGCGCCGCTACCGCCTGCTCGAACGCATCGACGAAGGCGGCGCGGGCGAGGTGTGGCGGGCGCGCGACGAACGTCTCGACCGCGACGTCGCCGTGAAGATCCTCGGGCCGAGCGCGGACGAGGCGTTCCGCGAGCGGTTCGCCGACGAGGCGCGCCGCGCCGCGGCCGTCGTGCATCCGAACGTCGTGACCGTCTTCGACGAAGGCCGCGATGGGGCGGACGCGTTCATGGTCATGGAGCACGTGCGCGGGAAGACGCTGCGGGACATCGTCGCGCAGCGCGGTCCGCTTCCGCCGCACGAGGCGGCGCGCCTGGTCTCGCAGATCGCCGCGGCGCTCGACGCGGCGCACGAAGCGGGCGTCATCCACTGCGATGTCAAACCCGCGAACGTCATCGTCGACTCGCTGGGCGTCGCGAAGCTCACCGACTTCGGCATCGCGCGCGCGGCGCGGGGCCCGCGCGAGCACGAGCTCATCGGTACGGCGCGGTACATCGCGCCGGAGCGTATCGAGGGATTGGCGCCGACCGAACGCAGCGATGTGTACAGCCTTGGCCTCGTCGGCTACGAGCTGCTCGCGGGCCGACCGGCCTACGCCGAGATGGAGACAGAGGATCTGCTGCGCACGCGGCTCGACGGGCCGCCGCCGTCGCTACGGTCCGCGCGCGTCGGCGTGAGCGAGGAGCTCGATCAGGTCGTGCGGCGCGCGCTCGCGCGCGATCCGCGTGACCGATATCCCAGCGCTGGCGCGTTCGCACGCGAGTTCCGTGCGGCGGCCGAACGGGGGGAGGCGACCGGCGTGCTCCCGAACGTCCAGCGAGCGCTCGCCCGTGCCGAGCGACGCGGCCCACGGATCGACTCGACCGTCGCGCTCCTGCTCATCATCGTCATCCTCGTCGCGACGCTCGTGTTCTTCGCCTCGTTCTCGCGCAACGTGCAGGCGGTGCCCAGCGCGTCGCCGGGCACGACCACCGGGGCCGCGCTGCTCGCCGCGCCCAATGTCGTTGGGAAGCGGCTCGCCGACGCGACCGAGGCGCTCCTCGCGGCGGGCTTCGGCCGCGTCGTGTGGGACGTCGAAGGCTCGTCGCGCGGGCAGTCCTGCAGCGTCGTGCGGCAGCAGCCCACCGCCGGGACAGCGTTCCGGCGCGGTGATCAGGCGATGGTGTGGTACGTCGCGGGCAAGGACTGCGCGAAGAAGGATTAGTGGCGAGGACGGGAGCGCGGTCCGACACCGGCCGCGCCCGGGAGGGGAACGAGGACCGCTACCTGGTGCGCGAGGAAGGCGGCGTCGCGCTCCTCGCCGTCGCCGACGGCGTCGGCGGAGCGAGCGGCGGCGAGCTCGCCGCCGACGCGGCGATCAACGAGCTCGCGGAGCGCTTCTTCTCGGCACCGCGCGACACGGAGACCACGGACGCCCTCACCGGGGCGATCCGCGAGGCGAACTCCGCGGTCCTCAGCGCCGCGGGGTCGTCGGGACATCCTGACGCGGCGTCGACCCTCGTCGCCGCCGCGATCCGCGGCGATCGGGCCGTGATCGCGAACCTGGGCGACAGCCGCGCGTACATCGTGCGCGACGCGCGCATCCGCCAGCTCACCGAGGACCACAGCGGGGCGCCCAAGCACGCGATCACGCGATTCGTCGGCGATCCGCGCGGCGTCCAGCCCGACGTCTTCGTCGAATCGCTGCGCGCGGGCGACCGCCTCCTCCTGTGCAGCGATGGCCTCACGCGCCACGTCTCGCCCGAGGAGGTCGCGACCCTGGTCGCCGGCCGCGACGTCCAGAGCGCGGCGAACGCGCTCGTCGATCTCGCCAACGCGCGCGGCGGCGAGGACAACGTGACGGTCGTCGTGTACGCGGCGCGCCCATCGGCCCTCGTGCTGCGAGCGCCCGGGCGGATCCTCGCCTTCAGCATCTTCGTCGCGCTCGTGGCGCTGGTCCTTGGCGGGTCGATCGCCGTCCTTCTGTCAGCGAGCCCCGGCGCGCCCGCGACGACGCCATCGCCGCCGCCTGCGGCGACGCCGTCGGCCACAGCGACGGAGTCACCCAGCGCCTCACCGACGGAGTCACCCAGCGCCTCACCGGCGGAGACGCCGAGCGCCTCACCGACCGGGACGCCCTAAAGACCTAGGCGCGCGAGCGCGCGCCGCGCGGCGGGGACGCCCATCGCCACCGCGGCCGCCGCACCCACGACGGCGAGCTCGTACAGCCACGCGACCACGACGGTTACCGACGTCGCCGCGTTCTCGGCGATGGGCGTCGGGCACGAGTCCGTCGTGTAGAACGCCGGGTCGTACTGCCACGTGGGGATGACGAAGTAGGCGCCGGCGATGTCGCCGGGCAGCGGCAGGCCGGACACGAACGGATAGAAGATCGCGAAGACGGCGATCACGACCCCCAGGTACGAGATCATCACGGTGCGCGAGCGCTCCCAGACCAGCGCAAGCAGAACGGCGAGGCAGAGCAGGTAGAACGGGAGCGCGGTGAAGAAGTGGTAGAAGAACAGCACGCGCGAGATCGGGATCCACGCGACGAACTGCGCGAGCATGGCGAGGGAGATGAGGGCGAGCGACCACGAGCGCGCACGGACCGCGAGCGCGACGACGAGGGCCGCCGCCGGGAGCGCCACCCAGAACAGCGCGAGATTGCCCGCGTCGTAGATGTAGCCATTCGCCGTGCCCGCGGATTGCCCGAAGTACCAGTACGTCGGCTTCAGGTCGAGTGGCCAGCTCCACCAGGGGGCGCCGGCACAGTGCGGCGCGGTCAGCGAGCTGTGATACCAGTACATCTGCTGCGTCAGCTCCCACAAGTTCCACCCGTACGGCGCTGTCGGCCCGCCGAACCACGGCCGGTACGCCGCGAGGTAGATCGCGAGCGGGATCACGGCGAACGCGACGAAGAGCAGGATCGCGTTCGTCGGGCGACGGCCGCGCAGCAGATCCAGCGGGCCGCCGCCGCCGATGTCGCCGCGCTCGAACGCGATCGACGTCTGCGCGACGGCGAGGACGAAGACGCCGCCGAGCGCGTAGACGCCGGCCCACTTCGACGCGATGGCGAGGCCGAACAGCGCGCCCGCGATGAGCAGGTCGATCGTCGCGGATCTCCGCGGCCGGTGAGCGGCGACGACGAAGTACCAGCCCGCGACGATCAGCGCGGCGACGTAGATGTCGTTCATCCCGATGCGCGCCTGCGCGAGCATCGATCCGTCGAGCACGACCGCCGCACCGGCGAGCCATGCGACCAGGGGTGAGGCGAAGAGGCGCCTCGCCAAGAGCACGACGAAGAACGCCAGCATCGCCGCGAAGAGCACACCCGGCAGGCGCCAGGCCAATCCGTGCCGCCCCGTCTCGATGCGATCGACGCCGTCCGCGCCCGCGACGAGCAGCTTGTCGTCCTCGCCGTCGACGCCGAGGAATGTTCCGGTGGTCGGGATCGCGGCGAAGGGCGAGGCCCCGTGCGGCTCGATGACGACGACGCGTCCGTCGGCGATCGCGTAGAGGAACTGCGTACGGGGCACGAGCGCGAGCGCCGTCGAGCCCGACGCGAACGATCCGGTGCGACCGTTGGCCAGCCGGACCGTCTCGCGCTGGCCGTTCGCCACCTCGAAGACGTCGAGGGACGCCTCGCCGGAACGCGCGACGAAGACGCGCCCCGGACCCTGCGCGTACGCGATGGCGCGGCCTTCGCCGCCGCCCTGGAAAGTCCGTATCTCGCTTCCGGTGGCCGGGTCGAGCACGTGAACGTCGCCGCGCGGATCGAGGACGTAAAGCTCCGTCCCGTCTGGCTTCGCGGTGACCGCGACGCTCGCGGTCGGCACGACGACAGGCGGCCCCTCCACGGTCGCGTAGATCGCGAGCCCCGAACGGCTGCCCACGATCACGCGGCCCTGCGACACGATGAGCGCGGTCGGCGCGCCGAACGGCAGCGTCGCGCGCGGTGGACTGAAGCTGCTCGGCGGCTCCTGCACCGGATGCTCGATGAGCTCCGTCTCGGTCACGTACACGATCCGGTCGCTATCCAGAGCCATCGCCCGCAGGCCGATCGCGCCCTTCACCACGTCGCCGCGGCCGGGCGCGCCGTCTCTACCACGCAGCGTGATGAGGCCGTCCGAGGTCGCGTACGCGCGCGTGCCATCACTGCTCGCCGCGAACGCGATCACGTTCGGTCTGCCCAGCGCCTCGTGGCCGACAACGCGATCGCCGCCGAACGCGATGATCCCGAGCGCCATGATCTCCTTGGCCAGGTGCGGGTGCGTCCATTCGTACGGATCGCGCTGCGCGAGGAGCTCGAAGGCCGTGCGCGCGTGATAGACCTCGTCGAAATACATGTCCCGCGGCTGATCGAGCCGGTAACCGCGTGTCACGAGGACCAGCAGCGCGACCAGGAGCGCGATCGTCAGATCGCGACGTGTCGGCGGCGCTCCCGGTGCGAGGGCGGGCGGTAGCCGCCACGGCCGGGGCGCCTCGACCGCGGGTGGCGGGATGGCGCCCAGGTCCAGTGACGGCTCGAGGCGAGCTTCGCCGCGCACGAGCCGCCACGCGACGAACGCCGCGAGGCCGATGAACAGGACCGCGATCGCGATCTGCCCGTAGCGCGAGAACAGCGTGTCGTCGAGCCACTGCGGCGCGCGCAGGTCGTTCTGCGGGTACCGCGTGAACGCGAAGTAGAGGGTCCCGGCGAACGTGAGCGACAGCGCGACGTACGGCCACAGCAGGCGCGCGCGGATCGCGGCGAGCGGCAGCAGCAGAACGAATGCCGGGAACAGATAGCGCTCGTGCGCGCGGGTCGGCAGGAAGTAGAACGCGAACGCCGCGAGTGTCCCCGCCGCGAGGAACGTCGCGATATCGCGCCGCCGCCAGAGCGGGGCGCACGACGCGAGAAGACCGACCACCAGGAGCACGGCGCCCGGCAGAACGAAGTCGTCGTCCGGCCGCCAGAAGTCTCCGATGATCGACCACACGTTGAACGCGAAGAGCGAGGTGTACGGATACGTCTCCGACGCGCTGCGCACCAGCGCGACGAGCTCGCCCGGGCCCGAGCCGAAGGGCGCGCCGAGCGCGAGCATCGTGCCCGCCGCGAGGAGCGCGGTGTCGGTCGCGGGACGCCACCTGCCTTCGCGTATCCATTCGATGATCGCCGCCGCGCCGATGACCACGAGACCGATCCCGAACTGCGGCTTGATCATCGCGGCGATCGCGGCGAGCGCGCCTGCGGCCCACCACCGGCCACGGCCGGCCGCGACGAGCGCGGCGAAGAGCGGCAGGCTCCCGACCGAATCGATCTGACCCCAGTAGGGTCCGGCGAAGATCGGCGCGGGCGCGACCGACCACAGGCTCGCCGTGAGGATCGCGTTCGCGCGTCCGGCCTGACGCCACACCAGCGTGGCCGCCCCGATGGCGATCGCGACGTCCGCCGGGATGCTCGTCGCCTTGACCGCGAGCCGCAGCAGCTCGCCATCGAACAGCGCACCGAGCAGCCAGAGAACGTACAGATATCCCGGCGGGTAGTCCGAGAACACGTTCGGGTCGTAGAACGCGGCCGGTCCGACCTGGGCCATCCGTTCCGCCCAGGCCTGGAACGTCGCGACGTCGCTTGGGAAGCCCTGCGCGCGGAGCACGACGAGGCGCAGCAGCACGCCGGCGGCGATGATGCCGACGATCGCGAGCACCGCTCGGCGGTCCGCGCGCGCGGCGTCCCTCACTGCCAGTAGTCGAAGCGCGTGATCGCGATGGTCGCGTAGAGGTTCACCGCGACCGAGAGGATCGCCGCGGCGATGAAGAGCCACGACGGCCGCGATCGCCAGGCTCCGGTCGCGCGCGCGTCACCGGCCAGGGCGAGAGCGACGAGGAACGGCTGCGCGTCGATCGAGAAGCGATAGCCGAACTGCTGGAAGCCGTACGTGCCGTGGAAGACATCGGGGACGAGGGCGAGGCCCGCGGCGAGCGCGACGGCAAGGATGGCCGGGTCGCGACGGATGCCGCGCAGTCCGGCGAAGAGCCACAGGAACGCCGGCGTCGTGGCGAATAGGCTCATGCCCTCGAAGCGCGGTCGCAGAAAGAAGACGGTGTCGTCGACGAAGTCGGGTGGCGCCAGGAAGATCGCGTACAGGTTCCGCGGCAGGTACACCGGCGAGAAGAGGCCGTGCGCGAAGAACACATCGCCCTCGGTGAGGCGCGCGTACCCCGCATCGAGCGGGGTCCCCCACCGCAGCTCGTTGTAGCCGACGTACACGAGCGCGAACGGAAGGCCGCCCAGGATGACACCGGCGAGCGCGCGACCGTAGGAGACGTCGGCGCGGCGCGCGACGAGCAGCGCGAGCGCGGGGGCCGCGGCGGCGACGGGAAGACGGGCCAGCGCGGCCAGACCGATGCACGCGCCGACGAGCCACGGGCGGTCGCCGCGCGCGGCGAACAGGAACGCCGCCGCGAGGAACGGCATCGCGACGGCGTGTGCCGCATACCACGCCCGGCCGTCGACGCTCGAGAAGAAGAGCGTCGTGCCAAGCGTCGAGATCACCGCACCGATCACCGCGAGCGTCCGCGGCGCGCCGTAGGCGCGCAGGGCCATGAACAGGATGCCCGCCGAAAGACCGCCGGCGATGCGCGAGACGAGCACCTGAGCGAGAGCGCTCGAGACGAGTGGCGCCAAAGGGACGGCGAGCAGACCCGGCATCGGCGGATACGCGACACACCAGCGTCCGTCGCCACACGCCAGGAGCTCGTTGAGCCACGGCGGCGCTTCGTCCAGCCACCAACGACCGGCGACCAACGCGTGGGCGAGCCGTCCGTAGTAGTCGTAGTCGGTGAGGAGACCGATCCCGGCGACGAGGTACGCGAACGCGCCCGCGGCGCCGAGAGAGATCGCGAGCGAACGGTCGCTCAACTTCGTCAGGCCCCAGACCGTCATGTGAGGGTCAACACGCTAACCTTGCCTCGCGTTGGCCGCACGACTCCCGAGCCTGTCGTTCTTCTTTCCCGCCCTGAACGAGGAGGCGCATGTCGAGGCCGTGATCGGGTCGGCGATCGACGTTCTTCCGCGCTTCGCGGACGATCTCGAGGTCATCGTCGTCGACGACGGCTCCACCGATCGCACCGGCCAGATCGCCGCCGCGTTCGCGTCGCGCGACCCGCGCGTCCGCGTCGTCCATCACGGCACGCGCCGCGGCTACGGTGGCGCCGTGCGGTCGGGGCTCGTGTCCGCGACGAAGGACTTCGTGTTCTTCACCGACGGCGACCGGCAGTTCGACCTCTCCGAGCTCGCACGGCTCATCGATGCGCTCGAGGGCGTCGACGTCGTCGTCGGCTACCGCGTGAAACGGCGCGATCCACGGCGCCGGCTCTTCATCGCCTGGGTCTACAACCGCGTCATCAGCGTCCTGTTCGGCGGCGGTTGGCGCGACGTGGATTGCGCCTTCAAGCTGTTCCGTCGCGAGGTGTTCGCCCGCGTCCCGCTCGACCGCGTGCGCTCGAACGGCGCGTTCTTCTCCACTGAATTGCTGGTGGCGCTACGGCGGGCTGGCGTGCCAGTGCGGCAGGTCGGCGTCACGCACTATCCGCGCACCGCGGGTGCCGAGAAGGGGGCCGAACCTAAGGTGATCTTTCGGGCGATCCGCGACCTCTGGCGCCTGCGCCTGCGCCTGTGGGGTTTGCCGGTCTAGGTTCCCGTTAGCCCGTCTGTCCGGGCGGCTCCTCGCCGCGCGGAGGCTGCTGCTCTCTGAATGCATCGGGGAGTCCCTCGATGAAGTCCTTGAAGACCGCGAGGTCCTTGTCCTCTTCGCTCTCCGCGGCGATCGCGGATCGGTCGAGCACCGTGTCGGACACGAGGATGCGCGCCGAGCACCGCACCGCGAGCGCTATCGCGTCCGACGGCCGGCAGTCGATCTCCACTTCGCGCTCGCCCATCTGCAGATACAGGCTCCCGTGGAAGACCCCACCACCGTTGTCGTCCGCGACGAGATCCTTCACGACGATCCGCGTGATCTCACAGCCGAGCTTCGTGAGCACGTCCATCATCAGATCGTGCGTGAGCGGACGCTCGCTCGCGATGCCGGCGATGCGCGTCGCGATGCTGTGCGCCTGATCCGGTCCGATCCAGATGGGAAGAAGGCGGTTGGTGTCCTTCGCCTGCAGCAGGACCACATGCTGACCCGTCAACACGTGCACGCGGACCGACTCGACCGAGCACGGTACGAGCATCGTCCTAGGGTACCCCCATTCGGCTCAGCTGAATCGCACGCGCCGTGCCTGCTCACGCCGTCGGAAGAATGGCAGCAGCAGCATCCCCGCGACGAAGCCGAATACATGGGCGAAGTACGCGACCTGTTGCGCGGCTGCGTGTCCCGTCATGCGCAGCTCCGCGACGCCTTCGATCACCTGAAGCACGATGAACATCCCGATGACGACGAGCGCCGGAAGCTGAAGGATGCTGATGAAGATCCCGAGGAACACGAGCGTCGAGATGCGCGCGGTCGGATACATGAGCAGGTACGCGCCGAGCACGCCGGCGATCGCTCCCGACGCGCCGACCATCGGGGCCGGCGACACAAGCCCTTGGCCGACGGCCGCGACGACACCGCACAGGACGTAGAACACGAGGTACGGGCCACTTCCCATCCGGTCCTCGACGTTGTCGCCGAAGATCCACAGATAGAGCATGTTGCCGATCACGTGCAGCCAGCCGCCATGCAGGAACATGTGCGTCACCAGCGGCACGAACGCGGCGATATCGGCCCCGCCGCCGGTGATGGCACGAACGAACTCGCTCCAGTCGAACGAATATCGGTCGTAGAAGGCCTCGAGCGCACCCGGCTGGCGGGAGAGATAGACGACGTAGAGCCACGCGATGATGTTTACGGCGAGCAGGAGCCTGTTGACGATCGGGGTGCCGGTGGTCGGCGTCGCGTCACGGAGAGGGATCACCGCTGGATGCTGGTCGCGACGACCTTCGTACCGTGCACCGTGTAGGCGACACGCAGGGCTTCGGAAACGTAGAACGCCGTCGCTTCGGGGAGCGCGGTCGGGATCGTGAAGCGTGCGAGCTCACGTCCATCGCGCGTGAGCTGCACGACCAGATGCGCCGGCGCGTCGAGCACATAGATGGAGCCCTGGCTGTCGATCGCCTGGATCGCGCTGGCATGGGCAGCCTCGCCCTGCCACCGCGGAACGAAGTCGATCCGCGAGGCCGTGGTCACCAGCGGACTCCTGCGGAACCGCATGATGTCGCCGTTCGATGCGGCGATCCACACGTCGCCGTCGACGGCGAGAGCTCGGACGCTGTTCGGCGGCAGCGCGCTGGCGAGATACGCCGCGCCGACGCCGAACTTCGTCCCGTCGTTCGACTCGTGTTTCCAAAGCTGCCCTGACTCGGCGTCGAGCACGTACAGGTTGCTCGCGAAGACCGACAGCGCGGTCGGCGTCTTCCACTTGTCTTTGTCGGCCGGCGTGATCTCCAGGACCTGATCGCCCTCCGCCCGCCAGATCTTGCGCGCGTCATCGAGGGCGTAGAGCACCTGGTCCTGCAGCGCGATCAGGGTCGGTCCGGCGACGCCCTTCGACCCGCGCTGCATCACCACACCGGTCTGGACCGGATCGCCGAAGACACGCCAGAGCCGTCCGCCGCCGGGATCGGTGAGGTACAGGCCGTTCACGTTCCCGACCATTTGCTTGGGCGCCGCGCCGGGCACGATGCGCGCCAGGTCCACGACGACACCGTTCATGCGGTCGATGAGCGTGACGACGTCCGCGCGCATCGCGCCGATGCGCTCGCGATCCGCCGCCGCGAAGCGTTCCGCCTCGTCGAGCTTCGCGCTCGCCTTGTCGAGCTTGTCGCGCGCGGCATCGGGGTCGGGCGGTTTCCGTTCGGCGAGCCGGTGCGCGGACGCGAGGAGGTCGTCCGCGGTCACCATCGCCAGCTTGTACTCGCGTTCCGCCCGCGTCGACTCGTAGTCGCGATACGCGAGCGCGCCGACGCCCGTTGCGACGACGAGCAGCAAGATCGCCAGAGTGGTTGCGGCGCGACGTTGCCGCCGCGATCTTTCGCGCGCGGTGTCCGGATGGCGAGGGAGCGAAGCGCCACGGCGCGGCATCAGCTCCAGGCCGACGGCGACGCTCCTGCTCGCCGCGGACGCCACGGGCGCCGCGGCCTTTCGCACGGCGCCGCCCAGGCGCGGTCGAAGGCCAAAGAGCCCATCGAGCCGCGAGCGGATCGTGTCGGCGATCGCCACCTCATCGATCGGCACGATCGGTGGCGTCTCTGGCGCGACGCGCGCGGCGGCACCGGATGCTTGCGAGATCTCGATGAAGACGATCGCGTCGCTCCCCGCGATGCCGTCCGCGACGGCGCGATTGTGGATGTGCTCAGCGGCGGATCGCGGGTGAAGGGTGACGGCGGCGCTCTTCAGCGCATCAGCCCCGAGACCGTCGATGAGCGCGCCGCTCGCGAGGATCACGGTGTCGCCCGCCTCGACCGATTGGCGCCAGACCTTCGGCAGGACGTCCACGTCGGCGCCGAGCGAAGCGGCCTCTCTGGTGGTGGTGCGGTGAACGAAATCGGCGAGCTCGCCGGGCTCGTCACCGGGCAGGAACAGCCGCGCGCGCCGGACGAGGAACACCTGAGCGGCACCGACGCGCGACGCGTACAGCTCGTTGTTGACGACCACGGCACAGGCGAGGTGGAGCGCGATGCGGTTGCGATGCTCCTTGAGGCGCTGGGCCGCGCGACGGTTGGCTTGACGCAGCGCGCGCCGCAGCGAGACCTCGATACCGGCGGAGAGGTCGTAGTAGTACTCCTGTCGCGCAAGCTCCGCGAGCTCCTTCGCGAGCGCGCTCGACGCGCCCTGCGGGGAGACCTCGAAGAGGAGGTAGAGCCTTCCCTTCGTCCGCAGCGTCGCGCCGGTCTCCGGCTCGCTGACGACGATCACGTCGGACTCGCTTGCTCGGATGTCGGCGGTGCTGCCGACCTTCGTCACGAAGCTCGCTTGCGGCATCTCATGCGAGTCTCCCAGAGTCGCGGGATCAGGGCGAGGGCACGCACCGGACTCGCCCGATCCGGCTTCGCGGCGCCCGCTCGGCGAGGACGCGGAGAATCTCGGGTTCCCGGAGCCGGATCTCGCCGGCCCACTGCGCCGTCGGCACGAGGACGACGAGCGTGTCGCCATCGGTGCGCACCGCCCGCGTCGTTGTGGCGTCCACGCCGAGGACGGCGGTCGCCGCGCCCTCCCACGCCCGCACGGCATCGGCGCGCGCGACGTCCCGGTCGATACCGAGCGCGCGCAGCGTCCGATCGACGACGCGTGTGATCGGCCTCATCCGAGCTCACCGCGGCGCACCGGCACGATCGTCGCGCGGTCCGCGACGGCATCTGGCAGCGCCGTCGGGATCGCCGCGGTGAGCAGCACCTGCGCGCCGTCAGGGATGGCGGCGGCGAGCGCCTCACGACGGCTGGGGTCGAGCTCGGAGAGCACGTCGTCGAGCAGGAAGACGGGTATGTCGCCGACACGAGATGCCAGCCACGCGGCTTCTGCGATCTTCAGCGACAGGACCGCGCTGCGCTGCTCGCCGCGCGACGCGAACGATGGAAGCGCGCGGCCACCGGAGGTCACGATGAGATCGTCTCGCTGCGGTCCGACGAGCGAGGTCCCCTGCCACCGCTCGCGGTCGCGTTTCTCCCCCAGCAGGCGCTGATATCCCACGGCGCGCTCCGCCTCGGTCGAGCCATCCACCTGTCCGGCGTACGCGATCTCGAGGCCCTGCGCGCCGCTGAAGCGCTCGGTCGCGGCCCGAAACGGTCCGGTCAGCTCCGCCACCACCCGCGCGCGGCGGAGCGAGATCGCCGCGGACAATCGAACGAGCTCGCGGTCCCAGAACGCGATCTCCTCATCAGGCAGCTCCAACTCATCGCGGGCGACCCGCAGGAGCGCGTTGCGCTGCTCCAGCACGCGCGCGAGCTCCCGCAGGTCGCGACGATGTGCGCGATCGAGCTGGCCCAGCATGGCGTCAAGGAACCGTCGGCGCGCGCCCGGTGCCGCACCGAAGAGCTCGACGTCCTCGGGGAAGAACGCCACGACGACGAGCTCGCCGGCGACGTCGTCGGCGCGCTTTCCTGCCCCGTCGACCAGATAGCGGCGCGGTCGACGGCGCTCTCCTTCCGGCGGAGCGAACAGTAGTGTCTCGAGCCGGCGATGACCCTCGGCGCGCTCGACCTCGAGACGGATGCGGGCGGTATTCGCTCCCCAGCGCACCAGCTCGGTGTCGTCGTGCGAACGTGGCGAATCACCGCGAGCGACCAGGTGGATCGCCTCGAGGACGTTGGTCTTCCCCGCGCCGTTCGGCCCCACGAGCGCGGTCGTTCCGTGAGCGAGCGCGATCTCCGCGAGCGCGTAGCTTCGGAAGTCCTCGAGGGTGAGCGCGCCGACGCGCATCGGCGCTAGGCCGGGATGCGGAGCGGCATCACCACGTGGAGGTAGTCGTCGTCGCCCACGATCTTCAGGACTCCCGGAGCGAGTGGGCCACCGAGCTCGAAGGCCACCTCGCTGGCGACGAGGCTGCCCAGGGCGTCCGCGATGAATCGCGAGTTGAAGGCGATCGTGGTGTTCTGCCCGTCCACGGTCGCATCCACCCTCGCGGTGTTATCGCCCACCTCGGCGGCGTTCGCGCTGATGACGAGCGGACGGTCTCCCGACGGATCCACTTGGAAGCGGAGCATGTTGGCTGAGTCTCGCGCGAAGAGCGAGGCAAGGCGCGTCGCCTGCAGAAGCTCTTCGCGCTGCACCTTGACGGTCGTCGCGGGCTTTCCCTGGGGGATGACCTGTCGGTAGTTCGGGAACTGGCCTTCGATCACGCGCGACACGAGGTCGGCTTCGTCGGTGTGGAAGATGACCTGGCTGGCGTTCGGCGTCACGAAGATCTCGACCGTGTCGTCGCTGTCTGTCGTGATCCGCTGGACCTCCTGGAGGCTGCGGGCGGGAATGATCACCTCGATCTTCCCATCGATCTTGTCGAGGAGCTTCCCGTGTCGCACCGACAGCCGATAGGGGTCCGCGGCGGCCATCGTGATGCGGTCACCCTCGAAGGTCGTCAGCACGCCGGTGAGGACCGGCCGACTGTCGTCGGTCGTCGCGACGAACGCGACCTCCATGATCATCTGCCGGAGTTGCGACATCGTGATGCGGGTCGTCGGCTTGTCCGGCGCGACCGGGATGGTGGGGAACTCCTCGGCATCCATGCCCTTGAAGTTCGCTTCGTACTGCTCGCGCTTCAGGTGCACGGTCTTCGTCCGCACGTTCAGCGAAAGCTCGACGTCGCCCGGCGGTAGCGAGTTCACGAAGTCGGTGAATAGCTTCGCCGGTATGGTGATCGCGCCCTCGTCATGGACCTTCGCGCCCACCCAGTAGTTGATCCCTATCTCGAGATTCGTCGCGGTGAGCTTGAGGCGGCCGCCTTCCGTACGCAGGAGCACGTTGCCGAGGATCGGCAAGCTGCCGCGTGTAGAGACGGCGCGACCCGCGGTCTGGAGACCACGTGCGAGGTTCTCCTGTAGACAAGTGACCTTCACGCGGTCCCTCCCGTGCTGTGTCCTGAAGATCTATCTAAGACGGCAGTACCAGCAGTAGTGGTGTGGACTATGCCCGTTCCGAGATGCTGTTGTCGCCCTTCGCGCACGCCCACCGTGCGCTGGCCGCCGTGCCGTGTGATCGCGCGCGACGTGGATGCGCCATGGAAAGGCTGGGGACCGAGCGGGACCGTGAAACGCGCGATGTCGGAAGTCATGACGTCCGTACCTCTAGTGAACACGCTTCGGACAACCCTGTCCACAAATGGGTGCGCTTATCCACACATTCGGGAGGCTTATCCACACGCGGACCCTCTGAGAAGAGACTTGGTTTTTCGGGCGATTTTTGGGGCCCGGCTCGCTACTCGGTGTACAGCATCTCCCGGAGCGCTCCAACGTCGCGCCGGAAGTCGTCGTTCTCCGCCATCTCCCGCTCGATCTTCTCGCAGCCATGGAGGATGGTGGAGTGGTCGCGGCCGCCTAGGGCCGCGCCGATCCGCAGGAGCGGAGCCTCCGTCTCCTCACGCATGAGATACATCGCGATCTGGCGAGGAAGCACGACTTGCTTGTCGCGCGCCTTTCCCCGCAACTCCGCCACCGGCACGCCGTAATAGCGCGCGACCGTCTCCACGATGCGGTCGGGTGAGAGCGTCTTCTGGCGCGGGTTGTACAGGATGTTCTGGAGCATCTCCTGCGCGAGCTGCGTGGTGACCGGAAGCGCGTTGAGCGTGGCGTACGCGACGATGCGGGTGAGCGCCCCCTCGAGCTCGCGGATGTTGGACACGATGCGCTGCGCGAGGAAATCGATCACCGGTGGCGGGACCGCGATCGACTGCGCCTCGGCCTTCGCGCGCAGGATCGCGATACGCGTTTCGAGATCGGGCGACGAGATGTCCGCGATGAGCCCCCACTCGAAGCGCGAGCGCAGCCGGTCCTCGAGGCGCTCGATCGCCTTCGGCGGGCGGTCGCTCGAGAGGACGATCTGTTTGCCCTCCTCGTGGATCGCGTTGAATGTGTGGAAGAACTCCTCCTGCGTCCCTTCCTTACCGGTCAGGAATTGGATGTCGTCGATGAGGAGCACGTCGATCCGCCGATAGCGCTCCCGGAACTCTTCACCCTTCTGCGCGCGGATGGAGTTGATGAACTCGTTGGTGAACTTCTCGCTCGTCGCGTAGGCGACGCGCTTCTTCGGATGGCGCGAGATCACGGCATGCCCGATCGCGTGCATGAGGTGGGTCTTCCCGAGCCCCGAGCCGCCGTAGATGAAGAGCGGGTTGTAGCTGTGGCCCGGCCGTTCCGCGACCGAGAGAGCCGCCGCATGGGCGAGGCGGTTGTTGGAGCCCACGACGAACGTCGAGAACGTGTACCGAGCATTGAGGACCGCGGCCAAAGGGGCCTCTCGCCGCTCCTGGGCGGTCGCCGGCGCCGCGTTCTGGGCCGCGCCTGACTGCGTGCTCGCCACAGGCCGGTCCGAGCGTACCGAGGCGGCAGTCAAGGTCACGAAACGAACGTCGACCGTTCGTCCGATCAGGTGTCTGAGCGCGTCCCGGACCTGAAGGCGGTACTTGTTCTCGAGCCATTCGCGCGCGAACGCATTGGGAACGCCAACGCAGAAGACGTCGTCCTCTTCGGAGACGATCGCGGTGTCCTTGAACCATGTGTCGTAGTTGGCTTTGGACAGCCCGACCTGAAGCTCACCCAGCGCCGCGTGCCAGAGCTGCTTGAGGTTCAGCGGCTCCCCTTCTCGTCGCTCGAACAACAACGACGCTCCCCACAAAACGATCGAACGCGATGATCACCACACCGAACTGAAGCGAGAGATGGATAGCGCGCCGGAAGCCACGGAACAGTAGCACCGCCATCGCGAGGCGGGCAACCACGCGCTCTCGTTCATTCGCGTCGCAACTCGCGGCGCTGATATGCTGAACTTCGCATACACGCACACACCCCTTTGATCACAACATTCATTCGTCTTTTCCAGGGGAGAAGGGACCGATCGTGAAGCGCACGTATCAACCGAAGACGCGTCGTCGCGCGCGAGTGCACGGTTTTCGCGCGCGGATGAGGACAACGGGCGGTCGCAAGGTCCTCGCGGCGCGCCGCGCGCGCGGACGGAAGCGCCTGACCGTCGTCTGACGTCGCGAACGTGATGAGCGCCGCACGCCTGCGGCGATCGAGCGACATCGATGCCGTTCGCACGGAGGGACGCACTCTCCGCGAAGCGGCGTTCTCGTCGCGATCGCGGCCCAACGACCTCGGCGTCGTTCGTCTCACCGTGTCCGCGCCGCGCACGCTGGGCGGAGCGGTGATACGCAACCGCGCGCGCCGGCGGATCCGCGAGGCGTTCCGCTTCGCGCTCTCCGAAACGGGCCCGTTTCGGGGCGTGGACATGGTCGTGACGGCCCGCCGTGAGGCGCTTTCCTTGGATTTCTCGGCCCTGCGGTCGTCCGCGGCCTCGGTGCTGCGCGCGGCCTCGGTGCTGCGCGCGGCCGGTGAGGCCGGATGAAAGCGCTCGTGCTGGCGCTGCTGCGCTTCTACAAGGCCCGGGTCAGCCCCGGGCTGCCGCCGGCCTGCCGGTTTACGCCGACATGCTCGGAGTACGCGATGGAGGCAATCGAGCGGCACGGCGTGCTACGCGGAGGATGGCTCGCGACGCGCCGCCTCGTCTCATGCAATCCGTTCAGCCGCGGTGGCTATGACCCGGTGCCGGGGGCCAACGCGCGATGAGCTTCCTGCAAGAGCCATGGAACGCGCTGCTGGTCCATCCGCTCATGACGATCACCGCGCTGGCGTTCTATTTCGCGCGCGACTTTGGACTGGCGGTCGTGGTCGTGACCGTGCTCATCCGACTCGCGGTGTATCCGCTCTATGTGACGCAGATCCGCTCGCAACGCGCGATGCAAGAGGTCGCGCCCGCGCTGAACGAGCTCAAGAAGAAGTACGGGAAGGACCGCCAGCGCTTCGCCGAGGAGCAGATGAAGCTCTACCGCGAGCGGGGTGTGAACCCGGCGGCCGGATGCCTGCCGTTGGTCCTGCAGATGCCGATCCTCTTCGCGCTGTACGCGGCCCTCTCCCAGCTCGGCTGCGGCCTGGGTCCGCCGCCGAACAATGAATGTCCGGGGCTCACCCACGACCAGCTCCAGCAGGTCTTCGGCGTGTTCACTTTCCTGCCGAACCCGATCCCGCTCGACGGCAAGCTCGATACGACCGCGCACTGGCTCCCCTGGATCACGGAGGGCCTCCAGCATCCCGATCCGTGGATCCTTCCGATCACGGCTGGGATCGCGCAGCTGATCGCATCGGTGCAGGCGCTGCCGGCCAAGCCGGTGCAGAGCGACGACCCGAATCAGCGGATGTTCCAGTCGATGGCCTACACCTTCCCGCTCATGACCGTGTTCCTGGGGCGCACCTTCCCGGCGGGACTCGCCCTGTACTGGATCACCACGACGCTCTTCCAGATCGTCCAGCAGTACTTCGTGAGCGGATGGGGGCAGCTGCCGAAGTACCTGCCCTTCCTGCGAAGCATCCCGACTCCCGCGGACCGCCAGATGAGGAAGCGCGAGGCCGCCGCGCTCGCGGAAGAGCGTGCCGACATGGCCGCGCTCGAGAAGGCGCCCGAGGGCGCGCCGGCGAGCACGAGATCGAATGGACCGAACGAAGGTCGCAGACGAGGACGACGGAGGGGAAGGCGATGAGCCCACTACGTGGCGAGGAGTTCACCGGCCGCAGCGTCGAGGAGGCGATCGAGCGCGGCCTGCGCGCGCTCGGCAAGAAGCGCACGGAGGTCGACATCGAGATCCTCGAGAAGGGCAAGCCGGCGAACGTGCTTGGCATGGGAGGCGAAGACGCGCGCGTCCTCCTCTCGTTCCAGGAGGACGAACGTGCCGCGGAGCCGGAGCCCATCGTGGATGAGGCCGAAGTGCCGCGCCGTCCCGACGCGGGACGTCGCCGGGAGGAGGCCGACGAGGCCCTACCGGCGTATCCCGAGGATCTCGCGCTCGGTGTGGCCGTGCTTCAGGAGATCGTCACGAAGATGGGTGTCGAGGCCGAGGTCCGGATGGACGACCGTCCCGGCGAAGAGGGCCTCGAGGTTCTCGGCGCCGACCTCGGAGCGCTCATCGGCCGCGGCGGTGAGAATCTGGTCGCGCTGCAGCAGATCGTCAGCGCGATCACATCGAAGAAGGCCGGACGCTCGGTGCACGTGCCGGTGGACATCGAGGGTTACCGCCGCCGGCGCGAGGATCAGCTGCGGGAGATGGCCTCGCGCGTCGCGTCGCGCGTGCGTGCGACGGGTCAGGCCGTGACGCTCGAGCCGATGCTCGCGTACGAACGGCGCATCGTGCACCTCGCGGTCCAAGGGCAGCAGGGGGTCAAGACGGAATCAGTCGGCATGGAGCCGAACCGGCGCGTCGTGATCAGCTCGACCGCACCGGGCGCGCGCGGCCCGGTGCGTCCCGGCGGATTCGGCCCGCGGCCGAGCGGCGGCCCCGGCTATGGCCCGCGCCGAGGGTACGGGCCACGTCCGGGCGGCTACCGTCCCCGACCGGATCGCTAGTTGGTTGAGGCGCCGTCGGCCGTGCCTCTCGCTTGCCGACGGGACCGCCTCCTCGCCTTGGCGTCCCCTCGTGTCGATGCCGGCGGTCTCGAGGCTCGCTCGAGGCACGGCCGCCGTCGCTGACACCCACTCGCGATCCGGCCCGGTGACACGGCGCTCACTCGGCCGTTAGCCTCACTCGGTGACCGTCGCGAACTGGGCGCCGGCGCGCGTGCGCCAGAACTTCCGAATCGACCTCTTCAGCGCGATCTGCGGTGGGGTCTACGTGGCCGTGCTCGTCGCCTTCATGCCGGTGGTCGTCCGCCGCATGGGCGGATCGGCGACGGAGGTCGCGCTCGTCGTCGCCTCGCCCTTCATCGGGCATCTCTGCTCGCCCATCTTCGCCTACGCGTTCGCGCATCTTCCGCTGGTGCGCGTCGTCGCCGGTACGGTCACGCTCTCGCGCACGGTTTTCCTCGTTGGGGTGCTCGTGGCGACGACGCCGTTGATGCTCGCCGTGACGACGGTGGCCTCTTGGATCATCAGCATCGCCAACGTCGCGGCATACACCGCGCTCATGCAGGGGATGTATCCGGATAGCGAGCGCGCCCAGGCGATGGCGAGCGTGCGCATCGGCGCCGCGATCTCCGGGATCGTCGCCGCGGCCGTCGCGGGCACGCTCATCGACGCGGTGCCCGCGCAGTGGGTCTTCGCCGCCGCGGCGCTCGTCGCGCTCCCCGGCGCGCTGAATTTCTTCCGCGTCCAAAGCGATGGCACCTCGACGCCGCATGGGCGCCGGCCCGCGCGAGAGATCGCGCGTGACGTGTGGGCGGACCAACGGTACCGCCAGCTGCTCATCGCGTTCACGGTGTTCGGCTGGGGCAACCTGATGAACGTCGCGATCTATCCGCTCATGCTCGTGGACCACTTCGACGCGTCGAACTCGTTCGTCGGCATCCTTGCCGCGGTGCAGCTGGCGACGATGATCGTGGCGTATCTCTTCGTCGGCCGGATGATCGACCGCGGGTCGTCGCTGCGGCAGACCTTCCTCGCGACACTGCTCGTGCTGCTCGTTCCGATCGGCTACCTCGTCGCGCCAGCGTCGTGGGCGCTGCTGCCGGTCGCGGCGGTGGCCGGGATCACGATCGCCAGCTCGGAGCTCACGTATCACACGAACATCGTTCAGGTGGCGCCGGCGGGGCGCACGGCGGAGTACGCGGCCGCGCAGTCCTTCCTCCTGGGCGTTCGCGGTACCGCGGCCCCGTTCGCCGCGTCGGCGCTCCTCGGCTTCGTCGATACGCGCGCGGTGCTGGCCGTGGGCCTGCTCTTCATGGTCGCGGGGACCGCGATCATGGCCCGAACGCTGCGGGGCGAGGCGCGGCGCGAGGTCGCGCTCGAGGTCGCGAGCTAGCGAAGCGGTATCCCGTTCGCTTTCATCTGCGCGGCGAAGCGATCGGCGATGAGCTGGTAGCCCCCATCGGATGGATGGAATCCATCAGGCGAGACGGTCATCTGGCCGACCAGCTCCGCGCTTCCGGTGAAGAGATCTACGACGATCACACGGCCCGGCCTCTTGGCCGCGATCGCGGCGATCGCGGCGTTGTAGGCGTTGATGCGCGCGAGCAGCACCGCCTTGTCGGCCTGCGCGTAGGCGGGCACCGGGCGCAGATCGGGAACGTTGCCGATGAAGACCCTCGCCTGCGTCCCCGCGATCAGGCCGTCGACGAGTGCGCCAAGCTCGCTCGCGTACGCGGTCGGCTCGATACCCGCATTGAGATCGTTGACGGCCAACCAGATCGACACGACGGTCGGGCGCTGCGCGATCGCGCCCGGGAGCTGCTGCGCGCGTGCCCCCGACACGAGCGAACCGGAGACGCCGACGTTGATGTAGGCACTTCCCGGAGGAAGCAGCTTCGCGACGCGCGCGGGCCACGACCCGCTCGCCGGATCGCTCGAGCCGACGCCGACCGTGTCGGATGCGCCGATCGCGACGTAGCGCACGGCGACCGTCGGGATCGCTGAGGGCGACGGCGTCTGCGGCGCGGGCGTTGCCGTCACGGGCGCGACCGTGGGCGGGGCCGTGGTTGCGGGCGCGGCGGTCGTGGCGCGGGGCGCGGCGATCGTGGGCTCGGGCTTTGGGCTCGAACACGCGATGATGGCGAGCGCGAGGAACAGATAGGCACTTCTCAACGTTTAGAATGATGGTGCCTGAAGAAGGCCACGGGGATGCGTGGTTTCGACAGGGTCGGCGACGTGAGCGTCGCGAGCCGAGGAACGCCGTTCCTCCTCGTTAATCCGAACGGCAGCCAGATAACTGGCAACACAAGCTACGCACTCGCTGCCTAGTCAGTGAGCGTCCTCCCGGTCTCCCCTCCGCGGGCCGGGAAGGACGAAAGAAGCGGAGGTGCGACCCGCCGATCGGCCGGTAGGCGGGGATAAGATTTCCGGCCTGGGGGAACCGAGAGCGCGTCGGTGGGCGCTCGGATCCCCGAGACAAATAAAACGCCGACTACGCTCGTAGAAGCGACCACATCAAGGGCCTTGGACGGGGAGTTCGACCCTCCCCCATCTCCACAGGGCGCGCGGGGCGTGGTGATCCCGAAGCGTCCGGATGGCGGGTCTGAAGCGAGAGCCGCCATCGGTCGCACGTGTGAAAGGTCGCGTGGCGTTTGGGGCTCACGCTTCTTTTCACAGCGATCGAGATGTGAATGCGCCCCTGGCGCATCTGGAAGCAGCTCTGCGCGTGGTGGCCATGCGGATTTGCATGAGCGGTGGACTTTTAGACTCAGCCCGCATGACCGTACTGGACTGGCTGCTCGATTCGGACCCCGCCATCCGCTGGCAGGTGTTGCGCGATCTTGTCCATGCTTCGGCTGAGGTCGTCGCGGCGGAGCGCGCGCGGGTGGCCACCGAGGGCTGGGGTGCCAGACTGCTGGCGTTGCAGGGCGAAGACGGCCAGTGGGCGGGAGGCGCGTGCTTCCCGGCGCGGAGCTTCAACTGGCGCAAAGAGAACCAGGGCCAGCCCTGGACCGCCACGCTGCCAACACTCCAGCTGCTGCGTGATTTCGGGGTCGACCCGTGCTCTGACCGGGTGCGCCGGGCGGTGGCGCTGGTCAGAGACCACTGCAGTTGGGAGCACGCCGGGCAGCCGTTCTTCAGCGGCGAGGTCGAGCCGTGCATCAATGGCAGGACCGTCACACTCGGCACCTACTTTGATCAAGATGTGGATGGCGTGGTCGCCCGCCTACTTGGTGAGCAGCTCGAGGACGGCGGGTGGAACTGCGAGGTGGAGAACGGTTCCGTCCGCTCGTCGTTCGCGACCACGATCAACGT
>WNFU01000436.1_pt1 | contig 72396 bp, 62 predicted proteins | sample 5400121 | NCBI WGS metagenome assembly WNFU01 (sample SAMN13153360, study PRJNA577476) | soil metagenome | isolation source: 100 cm soil or saprolite under grassland replicate 1 | place: USA:California | collected 2016-06-15
TCTCAATAGCGTGCGCTCAGCGTCTTCTTGATCGAGCGGTTTTACCGGTAACGCACGCCGAATCTCCGCCGGTTGCTGGTCCTGTGGTTGGACCGGGATCGCTTTCCGAATCGTTTCGACTGGCACGGCTTTTCGAATCTCCGGAGCGGATTGTGTCGTTTCGGACGTCGGCGGATTCGCGCTTGCCGTGTTGCTCGCAGATTTCACCCCATTCGTGCCGGCTCCGCTGTCACTCTTCTGAGTTTCGACGGTTTCGGTAGCCGGCTGCGGCGTCGCTTCCGGTATCACTGTTGGCTTGAGCGAATCATACGGGTCGTCGCCAGCTATGAGCGTAGGACTTTTTATGGCGACCGGCATGACTTCACTCAGGTTTACAGCCAGCTCAGCGCGCGGCAAATCGCTGGAACCAAATTCGCGAGCGAGACGAGCCCGCGGTTCACCGTGGATGTTGCAGAGCTCGGTCGGCGCCTGGGCCTGTGTCGCAATCTCCATGTAAGTGGTGCGTCGTTGGACCGTATCGCCGTTGGCTGATTTCACCGCGTCGTAACATTTGTCCGTGGCCAGTTGCCCGGACCGCGAACAAATCTCGATCTGCTTCAGAGTGGACGGCTGTTTGATCTCTCGCGGGGGATAACTCTGGGCGGCCGCATTCATGATGTCGACCCAGACCGGAAGTGCCAGCTCGCGTCCGAACGCGCCGCGATAAATTTTCTGCGGCTTATCGAAGCCAGCCCACACAGCGCAGGTGAAACTGGAATCGTATCCGGCAAAGAGCGCATCAGTAAAATCATAGGCTGTCCCAGTTTTTCCGGCGGCCTGGAATTTCTTTAGCCCAAACTGTGTGTAAGCGGCTTTTCCTGTCCCCGATTGAAGCGCATCCACGAGGCACGAATTCACTTCGTACGCGGTTTCGGGCTTGGTCACGATCTTCCGGATGCTCTGCTGCTTCCCATTCCACACCAGTGTTCCGTCTTTTTCCTCGATGCGCTCCAGAATATGCGGCGTGCTCGGTCGCCAGCCGCCATTCGGAAAAATCGTGTATCCCATCGCGAGCTCGGCCAGCGTAACTTCGCTGCTGCCGAGGAATGTCGCCGGATAAGGGCGAAGCGGAGAACGAATACCCGCCGAGGTACAAAGCTGCAACACCGCCTCGATTCCTGCATCCATCCCGATGCGGACCGTTGCGCCATTTTTCGATTTCACGAGCGCCTGCCTGGCGGTCATTCGACCTTCGTATTGGTTGTCGGCATCCTCGGGTCCCCATTCCCCGAGAATTCCCGTGGTGCCCCCGATCATCACCGCGCGATTATCCAGTGGCGAATCTTCAACTACCGAGCCCGGATACATTCCTCGTTCGAAAGCGGTCGCGTAAACAAACGGCAACATTGCCGTGCCCGCAGGCCGGCGAGCCTGCAACGCTCGATTAAACTGGTTGTGCTCGAAATCGCGTCCGCCCACCAGAACAAGAATGTCGCCGGTCGCGTTATCCAGACCGATGGCCGCGCCCTGCAAGTACTCGGGCGCAGGTTGCTCAGCCATCTTGCCACTTGATTTGGCCTTGCGAAACGATGCTGCGTAATCGGCGTAGGTCTGATGTTTGTACTCCGGATGCTGCTCGGCTTGCTCCAAGTGTGCCTTTAGAGAATCCTCTGCCGCGCGCTGGAGGTTGACGTCGATCGTGGTGTGAATGCGATAGCCTTCGTTTATCGCGCGGTCCCATCCCACCGCTGCGATCACTTGCTGGCGGATGTAATCGACTGCGTAAGTCTGGCCTTGAGCGTTTTGCCGGCTGCCGACCGCGATCTTTTCGGCGCGGGCAGCAGCGCATTGTTCACGGCTGATGAATCCATTGTCGCGCATTCGATCGAGGGCGAAGTCGCGTGTTTCGCGTGAGTTGGCCCGCTCGGACCATGGCGAAAGTCTGTTTGGGCTTTTGATTAGACCTGCAAGCGTCGCGCACTCCGCCAGTGTCATGTCGCGTGCAGACTTGCCAAAGTAGCCGCGCGCCGCTGCTTCAGCTCCGTACATGCCGCCGCCGAAATAAATCCGGTTCAGGTACAGCTCGAGGATTTTCTGTTTGCTGAAATTGTCTTCGATGCGCTTGGCCAGAAAAATCTCCAGCAGCTTCCGGCGATATGTCCTTTCCTTGAGCGCAAAACTGTTGCGCGCCAATTGCTGCGTGATGGTGCTGCCGCCCTGGCGGACATGGCCTGCCGTCAGATTCTTGAGCGCTGCCCGAATGATCCCAAGCAAATCGTATCCGTGGTGCTCGTAAAATTTTGCATCCTCGACGGCAATGACGGCGTTGATCAGATCGGGAGCCAACTTCTCGTACGAGACGGTCTCGCGGTTCTCGACGTAGATTTGGCCAAAGATCTTCCCGTTGCGATCGAGAATCACACTGGCCGATTCCATTTGCTCGAGCTTGTTCAAGTCGAACGCGTTAGCCTGCGCTTTGAGATCGAAAACGACACTGGAAAAGAAAACTGTTACGAACAGGGCCACCACCGCCAGAATCGCGACGGGAATATAAAACCATGGCCTCAAATACCATGGCCGCCGAAAGCGATAGCCCGGCGGCGGTCTCAAATATGTGGTGGTCTGTCTCAACTGAATCGAACGACTCGGTCGCGCAACTTAGGTCGTTCAGTTGACGATTCAACGATTTAACGATTTAACGATTTAACGAATGAACACCGGCAATGCCGATCTCATCCGAATCATTCGCGGGCAAGTTGAGAAGCAAGGGCCGGTTTCGTTCGCCTGGTTCATGCAGCAGGCCCTCTATCATCCCGAGCACGGTTACTATTCGTCAGGCCGCTGCGCGATAGGCCGCAAAGGAGATTATTTCACGAACGTGAGCGTGGGGCCGCTCTTTGGGCAATTGTTGGCCTCGCAGTTCTCCGAAGTCTGGGAGCGCCTCGGCAATATGAATGATTTCGTCATCGTAGAGCAGGGGGCGCACGACGGGCAGTTCGCGCTGGATGTTCTCGAGTTCGTGAAAAAGCGGCTGCCGGAATTCTTCGACGCGTTGCGCTACCGGATACTCGAGCCATTTCCAATTTTGGGAGAGCAGCAACGCCGGATGCTCGAGGAGTTTGGCAATAAGGTTGAGTGGCGAGAGTCGCTCGAACCATTCACGGGCGTCCATTTTTCCAACGAACTGCTAGACGCAATGCCGGTACGCTTGATCAGTAAAGGAACGGAGAAATTGGTAGGTCTCGACGGGGACAAGTTTGTATTCGTCGAGCGACCGGTTGATAAAACGATGTTCAATCAAGCTGCCCTCGAGTCCATCGACCAAATCGCGGCGAACTTACAGCGTGGTTATGTGATTGCGATCGATTACGGGTTTTTGGACGAGGAGTTTGAGAGAACCGTTGAAGTCCGCGCCCGACATCGAAATCTGGATTCGCCATTCGATTCAATCGGAGAAGCGGACATTACGATGTCTGTAGATTGGAAAAGCATTGTCGAACGTGCGCAGGCAAACGGGTTGCGCGTCGCCGGATTTACCGATCAACATCATTTTCTGACGGGAATCATCTCCCGATTCGAAAGCGGCGACCGTCGTCAATCGCTTCTGGCTGATTCGCGCAAGGCCAAGCGCGAATTGCAAACGCTGCTTCATCCGGAAATGCTGGGCCGCGCTTTTCAGGTGCTGGCGCTTGCGAAAAACGTCGGTCTCGAGACGAATTCGCTGGCTGGTTTCAAATTCGCGCGCCAGCTGGGCCAAAGCGGCTGAAGATACTGGATCATTTTTTGAGACCAGGATTGTCTACTGCGCCGAAATGTAGTGAGATGCTCAGTATGTTCGCCTGGGTCTCAAAATGGCCGCTGGTTCGCCAGATTCGCGAACGAAAAGACGGGACCGGTCTCGAGGCGATGTCGGAGAAGACGCGCGCGATGCATGCGCGCATTGATGATGCTGAGGTAGCGCGCTCGATTTGTCCCTATTGCGGTGTCGGGTGCGGTCAATTGATTTTCCATAAGGACGGCAAACTGGTTTCAATCGAAGGCGACCCGGAATCGCCGATTAGCCAGGGGAATCTCTGCCCTAAGGGTGCCGCCTCATATCAATTGCTAACGCATTCGCGTCGCGAAACGAAAATGAAATATCGCGCGCCGCGCTCGAAAGAGTGGACGGAGATTTCGCTCGAGCGCGCAATGGACATGGTTGCCGACCGCGTGTGGGAATCGCGTAAGCGCACGTTTGTGCACGAGCAAGACGGCGTTTCTATCAATCACACGACTGCGGTATGTCATCTCGGCGGCGCGACACTGGATAACGAGGAAAATTATCTCATCAAAAAGCTTTTCACCGGAGGCCTGGGCATGGTCTGTGTATCCAACCAGGCCCGCATATGACATAGCAGCACGGTGCCCGGTCTGGGCACCTCCTTCGGCCGGGGTGGAGCTACCACCGCGCAACAAGACCTGGCGAATTCCGATTGCATTTTGATCGAAGGCTCCTCCATGGCCGAAGCGCACCCGGTCGGTTTTCGCTGGGTGATGAAAGCGAAGGAGCGAGGCGCTACGATCATCCATGTCGATCCACGCTTCTCGCGCACGAGCGCCCTGGCCGACATCTGGGTGCCGATCCGCGCCGGCAGCGACATCACGTTTCTTGGCGGAATTATCCATCATGTCATCGAGAATGAACTCTTCTTTCGCGCGAAGATAACGCAGACGGTTATTTCTCCGGCTGGAACGAAAATCGGCGCGCGTATGAGATGGAAAGCTGGAAATACAAGGGCGAAGGACTGAGCTACCCCGAACGGGATCTTAATCTGGAAAATCCACAATGCGTGTTCCAAAAACTCAAACGACATTTCGCGCGCTACACGCCCGAGATGGTTGAAAAGGTTTGCGGGATCCCGCCGACGCTTTTTCACAAAGTCGCAGACGCGCTCGTTGCAGCGTCCGGTCCGGATAAAACCGCGGCGATCTGTTATGCCGTCGGCTGGACGCAGCACTCCAAAGGCGTCCAGATCATCCGCACAGCCTCGATCTTGCAACTTCTGCTCGGGAATATCGGCAGGCCGGGTGGCGGTATTCTCGCTCTTCGCGGCCACGCTTCGATCCAAGGGTCGACCGATATCCCAACGCTCTATGACATTTTACCTGGTTATCTGGCGATGCCGCATGGCGGAGATGAGGAGACCCTGCAGAAATATCTCGATGTCCACACGACAAAAACCGGACTGTGGTCGAACACGCCGGCATATTTCATCAGCTTGTTAAAGGCTTATTACGGCAAACACGCGACCGCGGAAAACGATTTCGGTTATAACTGGCTACCGAAAATTACCGCCGACCATTCCTTCTTCGAATATCTCTACGACATGGCCGACGGAAAAATGGAAGGGATGTTCCTGATTGGACAGAATTCCGCTGTCGGCGCGCCTAATACCCGCTTTCAACGAAGGTCGATGGCGAAATTGAAATGGTTTGTGATCCGCGACATGGTCGAAACCGAGCCGGCCAGATTTTGGCGCGACTCGGCTGAAATTGAGCGCGGCGAATTGAAAACGGAGGAGATTGAGACCGAAGTCTTTTTCTTTCCTGCGGCCGGGCATGCGGAAAAAGAAGGCGCATTCACTAACACCCAGCGTCTATTGCAATGGCGCGAGAAAGCGGTCGAGCCTCCCGGCGATTCTCGATCCGACGCGTGGTTCATTCATCAACTGGCTTTGAGGTTAATCGCCAAAGCCAGGGCCTCCAATGATCCGATAGGAGAACCGCTGCGCGCGCTCGACTGGTGGTATCCTGAGGACGAATTCGGCGAGCCGAAAATGGAAGCGGTGCTAACTGAGATCAATGGCTGGAAAACAGAACCGCAATCAAACGCAGAAGGCGTCCTCTTTGGGAAAGATCGAGAAGGGCAACAACATCATGGTCCGCAGGTTGCCGATTATAACGAATTGAAAGCTGATGGCTCAACCGCGTGCGGCGCCTGGATTTATTCGGGTGTTTTCAATCGAGACGGCGTGAACAAAGCCAATGCGCGCCAGTCGAAGGATTATCTCGGACACGGTTGGGGCTTCAGTTGGCCGAGCGATCGCCGAATCATTTACAATCGGGCAAGCGCGAAACCGAACGGCGAACCGTGGAGCGAACGCAAAAAACTTGTGTGGTGGGAATCGGAAAAGTGGACCGGCATTGACGTTCCTGATTTTAAGCCTAGCAAACCTCCCGATTATCGACCGCGAGGGGACGAAACTGGCCTTGATGGTCAGCGCGGCGACGCGCCCTTCATTCTGCACGAGGACGGCTTGGGATGGATGTACGTCCCAAAAGGTTTGCAGGACGGCCCATTCCCGACGCATTACGAACCGCTGGAATCGCCGGTGCGAAATCCGCTTTACTCACGCGACACGAACCCGGTAGTGAATTGGTTCACACGAAACGAAAACCGTTTCGCACCGCCAGGCGACCCGCGTTTTCCGTACGTCCTCACCACTTATCGGCTGACCGAGCATCATACTGGCGGCGGGATGTCGCGTTTTCTGAGCCATCTTTCGGAATTGCAGCCGGAAATGTTCGTGGAAATGTCGCCAGAGTTGGCGGCGAAGCTGAAGATCGAGAATAGCGATTACGTTTGCATCGTGAGCCTGCGCGGCGCGATCGAAGCGCGCGCACTCGTTAGCCGCCGCATTCGACCGATGAATTTGAATGGAAAAACCGTGCACCAGGTCGCAATTCCATTTCATTTCGGAGCAGCCGGTCCGTTGCGCGGTAACGCTGCTAATAATCTGGTTGCGATCTCCGGCGAACCAAACGTCACGATCATGGAAAGCAAGGCGCTTGTCTGCAACATCATGCCGGGACGCTTGCCGCGTGGCCCCGCTTTTCTTGATTGGCTCGAGCGAAACGCGCCACAACGCGATCAGCCACCGAATTTGCATCCCGAACAACCGCCCCTAGGCGCGCCGTCCGGCGGAAAATTTTCGCGTAGTCACGGCAAGGAGGGAAAAACGCCGTGAGTAGCAACTAACGAATGAGATGATTAGAGGGCTGCGATGATCGGCGAAGGAATTCAGAGCACGAACCAGCGCCGGCACAATTACGCGCAGGAAAACGTTGAAGTTGGCTTTTTCACTGATCCGACCGTTTGCATCGGCTGCAAAGCTTGCGAGGTAGCGTGCAAAGAATGGAACGAAGTGCCTGAGGACGGTTTCACCTGGTTGGGAAATTCTTATGATAATACCGGTCGCCTCGGCGCATCTACGTGGCGCCACGTTTTGTTCCTTGAACAAGATCGACAAAAAGGAAATCAGGTCGTCGGCTCTCACTCGTTAGGCAACGGCGACGGACACCTGTCCGCCGGAGCCCCGGCGAACGCGGAAGATCCATTTCGCTGGATCTTTCTTTCTGATGTTTGTAAGCATTGCGAGGAAGCGGGTTGCCTCGAAGCCTGCCCGACCGGCTCGATCGTGCGAACGGAAGTCGGTTCTGTATTTGTCCAGGACGACGTTTGCAACGGCTGCGGATATTGCGTTGTCTCCTGCCCATTTGGCGTGATCGATCGCCGGCCACAACCCCTGCCCAATGCCGGCGGCGCTTTCAAGTGCACGTTCTGTTACGATCGACAAAAAAGCGGACTCGTGCCCGCGTGCGCCAAGGTCTGCCCAACCGAATCGATTGTGTTTGGGCGGCTGGATGATTTACGTGCGCGCGCGGCCGAACGCGTGCAGCAACTGCGACAACATGGTTGCACCGACGCCCAACTTTACGATCCCACCGAAACGTCTGTGCGGGGCGCTCACGCGTTTTTCCTGATTCTCGGCGAGCCGGAAGTCTATGGACTGCCGCCGAAACCGCAGATTCCAACAATCTATCTAAAAGCCGCATGGACGGCTGCGTTTGCCACTGCCATCGGTGCACTAGCGGCAACACTCGCAAGTTTTGCCTTATTATGAAACGCCTCGGTACGAAAAAAACCGGGGAGCGCGGGCGCCCCGCCCGCTGTGTTGTGCGCCTCGCACAACGCACACCTGCACGCGGCATCACTGGAGGACTTTTCGGCGAGGCGCCGAAAACAGCGAGCGAGGCGCTCGCGCTCCCCAATCCTAAACATGCCTAACGAATCGCGAATTGACCAATTGCGTGAGGAAGCGTGGGCAAAAGGCGTCGTCAGCGGTCGCGGCGTGGACGTCGCAAACGGCCCAATCCTGCGGAAGCCGGGTTACTATGGTCAGCCAGTTGTTAGGCCGCCGGTGTGGACGTGGGAGATTCCGATCTACTTCTTCGTAGGGGGCCTTGGCGGAATGTCAGCGGTGATCGCGCTTGGCGCGCTGCTGTTTCACCACTTGGATGTTACGCGCACAGCAATATGTGTCGCTGGGATTGCATCGGTGCTCTCGACGATTCTGCTAATTTTGGATTTAGGCAGGCCGCATTTGTTTCTTCACATGCTGCGAGTATTCAAACCGCAATCGGCCATGTCGATGGGTGCGTGGATTCTGACGGCTTTCGGAATGTGTGTTGTTCCAGGTTTGATCGCGCTGGAGCTTCAGACATTCCACATGTTCGCTGGAGCAATTGATCAAATTCTCGGCGTCGCCGCGGGAATTTTGATATTTGGATCGGCCATCTTTGGAATGTTGCTCGCGACGTATACAGGTGTGCTGATCGGCGCAACGTCGATACCGGCTTGGTTCCTGCATCACAGGCTGCTGCCGGTTCATTTCGGAACGGCGGGATTGGGATCCGCTGCTGCGCTGCTGGAATTGCTTGGGCACCGAATCGCGCCGCTCAACGCGATCGGATTCTTCGCTGCCGCCGTCGAATCGCTGGTCCTAATTTGGTTGTCGGTGGATAAACACGGAACGGCTGACCGTGCGATTCACGAACATGCTTCCGGTTGGCTGATTCGCATCGGTGAAATCTTGAACGGGCCGGTGGCCCTTGTTTTGCGGTTGGTCGGACTTATCCCTTTGGCCGCGATTTCATTTCTGCTCGGCGCCTTGGTCAGCAGATTCGGATGGATTGCTGTCGGAAGAGTTTCCGGCTGTGATCCCGAAGCCGTTTTTGCCTCGCAGAAGGTGTAGCACAGGCATCTTGCCTGTGGGGCAAGCAGGCGTCCCGCATGCTACACCAATCCGACAGGCGAGGGCGAGACGCCCGTCGGTCCAACAGCCACGATGGCTGTGCTACGCGAAGATCACGCGCTCTATATGCGAGTAAATGTTGAAGGACGGCGGGCGCAGAAAACCTATGAGCGTCTGGTTGCTGTCGCGGGCCAGATCGACCGCAAGACTTGAAGGCGCTGACACAGCGGCCACGATCGGAATTCCGGCGGCGAGCGCCTTTTGTATGAGCTCAAACGACGCGCGGCCACTGACTAAAAGCAGATGTCTCTCCAATGGCAGCAGCTCGTCGAGAAAAGCGCGCCCGACTGCCTTATCCACTGCGTTGTGGCGCCCGATATCCTCGCGCGCAATTTTCAGTTTGCCATCCATGCCGAAAATTCCGGCGGCATGAATTCCGCCTGTGCGCGCAAAATCGCTTTGTGCATTGCGCAATGCCTCGGGAAGCGACAGCAGCGTTTCAATATCAATCCGGATATCAGTCGATCGTATTGCAGGGAAATTTTGCCGGAGCGCGTCGATGTTTGTTTTGCCGCACAGACCACAACTGCTGGAGATCGTTCCGAAACGTTTCGTCGAATTCAGTTTTAATTTCACGTCGGCTGCAAGCTCCACATGGACTCTGTTGTCGCCGCTCGCTGAAACGCTCGCGATCTGATCGCGAGCGCGCACGATACCCTCCGAAAGTAGGAACCCGACTGCGAGTTCTTCATCGTGACCAGGCGTGCGCATCGTAGTTGCGATGGGCTTGCGTCCGACGCGGATTTCCAGCGGCTCCTCGATCGTCAGGTCGTCCGGCAAGTACTCGAGCTCACCGTCGCGTTTTCGCCGAATGATCTTTTGTGATCCGATGCCGCTTTCTTTCATGTGAATTGAGACGCCTCAATGGTAGCATGGCTGCAATGGAAATTTGTCACCTGTTCATTTCCCCGGGACACAATTTTGTTGGCCATCACGGCCGCGAACCCGACACGTATCCGATGATTGAAACGTCCGAAATAGAATGCGTGGCGGGGCGTGGTATTCGGGGTGATCGATACTTCGACTTCAAGGACGATTACAAAGGTCAGATCACTTTTTTTTCGCTGGAAGTTTTAGATGAACTTTGCAGCGCGATGCAGATTAAGGCCTGCTCAGCTACTCTGGCACGACGCAACGTGATCACACACGGCGTTGATCTAAACGAGTTGATTGGACAGGAATTCGAGGTGCAAGGTGTTCGTTTTCTCGGAATGGAGGAATGCCGGCCATGCTACTGGATGGACCGCGCATTCGCTCCGGGTGCAAATGAACTTCTGAAAGGTCGCGGTGGTCTGCGGGCAAAGATTCGGACAGATGGGAAATTGTGTTCGATGAAATTGTTATCCCGAGCGAAGTCAAGGAATCCCGTAAAGTTCGTTTGAGGTGATGCCGCGGGCTTCCTCGACTCCGCTTCGCTCCGTTCGGAATGACCTTAGTGCGGTGCTTCTCGCGGGCGGTGAGTCCCAGCGGATGGGCAGAGACAAAGCAACCCTGCCATTTCGCGGGAAGGCACTTTGGCAAAATCAACTCGAACTGCTGCGTAAGCTGAAACCAGCCGAGATTTTTATTTCGGCGAGGACTGATCCTAAATGGCGTCCGCACGACGTGACGTTCGTCGCAGATGTTCCACCATCACGCGGGCCGCTCAGTGGTCTCGCCGTATCCATGAACCGAATGAGCACGAGTTATCTGCTGGCGCTCGCAATCGATATGCCGTGGATGAGCAACAAATACCTTGAGTTTCTTTGGGCTCAGATGGAGCCCGCTCGTGGTGTGCTGCCAAAGATCGCTGATCGTGCCGAACCACTAGCAGCAATTTATCCGCGAGAGGCTGCGATTGAAACCGCCAAGGCATTGGCAGGCACGGATTTTTCGCTGCAATCTCTGGCCTGTGATTTGGTCGCGGTTGGAAAACTCCGAGCCATACCCGTTACACAGCAGGAGGAAAAGTTCTTTCGAAACATAAACGAGCTTTCCGATCTCGAGTCACCTTGAGCTTTGTAGCGAAGGCCACGCGCAAAATTGCAGAAATGAAATTCTTGCCCTTGCAAATTCGCCACGACTGCTCGATATGTGCCGAGCGTTTTTCGATGGGAATGAGATTCTCAATCTTGCGGGTTGCAGTTTTGTTTTCTGCGCTTCCGGTCTGCGCCTTCTCAGCAACAAACGTAGTGAATCTTTCCCACTACGACATAATGCGTCCCGACTTCGCCGCAATGAAACGTCAAGGCATCGTTGGTGTAATTCACGAAGCCACGTACCCGCCCTTCGTTCGTGACGCAAAATATTTGGATCGGCAAATGGGGGCGCTACAAGCGGGACTGCTCTGGGGAGCATATCACTACGGCAACGGAAGTGATCCAATTCGGCAGGCTGATCATTTCCTAAGTGTTGTCTCCAGTGCCTGGGCACAAGCCAATCCTGCGCTGCGACCGAGCTCAGGTGTCCTGCTCGTGCTCGATTTCGAAAAAAATGGCCATTATCCCGGGGGAACGATGCGCCCCGAACAAGCTGTCGCGTTTGTCGAACGCATTCGCTCACGCACCGGTGTATATCCCGGTATTTATTCGGGCGAATACCATCTCGGGCAGGTTCTGAACAGCGCGCGAGTAACTCCAGCTCAGCGAAAAACACTCACCAATTGCTGGCTCTGGGTTGCAAATTACTCGAAACAGCCGCGTGCAACGGCGCCGTGGAATTACTGGGCTCTGTGGCAATACTGCGGGGACGGTAAATGCGGCCTGCCGCGTTCTGCTTACCCCATAAGTATTGCCAACATTAGAAAGGCAGAACTTAACATTTTTCGAGGCAGCCGGAGCGACTTGGAGGATTTCTGGCAGCGACGCGCTTGGAACCCTTCGGGAGGAGCGCCTCGCCGGGAATCAGAAGGAACGCTGACGGCCGAGCTGTAAACGCGTGGTCGTTGTGGGAAACGGCCGCTTGTCATTTCTCAACTCCGCGCTGCGTCGTGAGATAAGCCGCAAAGCTGCCCAGCCAATGGCCGCCTTCGTAATGCTCGCCGGTCACCGCTGCAAGCCCGGCGCGCCGAAGCGCTTCTGCGGCGCTGGCGAGCGCTGGACGGCGCGGATCATCGGCACGAAGGGAAGAGAGGATGCCTTCGAGCATCCACGCTCGACTTAAGTTTAATCCGTCGAGATGCGCCAACTTTGGATCGCTCCGATCCGGTGAAATCGCCACCGGCAACCAGTTCGCCGTCGCCGTTCTCGGAATTTGAGGCAGGAATTGGCTGAGCCATTTCGCGAAGTCAGCTTGCGTCAAGACGCGACGCATGACGTCGGCTTCGGCGAGGCAGGGCGAAAGAAAATCTTCGCCCGAGGGCTCGTATGCGAGCGGACAATTCTTGTCCGCCAGATAAAATTTTCGTGCTGAATCAGCGGCCAGTTTACCGAGGCGTTCGTCATTTTTGATCCGCGCACAATCGAGAAGCAGCGCAAGCGCGAACGCGGTTTGATTGTGCTCACCGATGCGTATTGGGTGCGAGAGTTTCGGTAGCCACGTGATCAATCGCTCGATCGCTGCATCCTCAAGCGGCTTCAGGTTTGCCAACATTTCTCGCGCTTGCGGATCCTCCCATTCGCGCAGCTCGGCGCAGAGTTGCAACAGCCACGCTAAACCGTATGGCCGTTCGAAACTCGCGCGGCCTTCTCCCCGTAAATATGCCGCTTCAGCCTTCAAGTTTTCAGCGGTGAGACTTTCCTTCAAAGCGTCGCGCGCGGCTTTTGCGAATGACGCGTCTGGAAACGTGCGCAACAGCCGCACCAGCAGCCAATGTCCGTGCACTGACGAGTGCCAATCATAACAGCCGCAAAACGCCGGTGTCAGTTTCCGTGGCGGCGCGACATCTGCGTCGCTGTTCAGAACGTGACTGATCTTGTTCGGGTATTCCTTATGCACGCACTGCAGCGCCAACTTTGCGAAACGTTCGGCAGCATGAGCATCAAATGCTTCGGCGGAGGGACTCGCCTCTGTGCTTTTCTGATGAGCAGCGTTTTCACCCTGAACGCTGAGCAGGGTCGCTGCCACGACCGCGCAAATAAACTTCTGGAAAAGTGAAAGATGAAATTTGAAGACCACAGCGGCCACAATCACGCTACCGTTTGGCTTCGTAAAGATCGTTGAGCGAATTTTCCAACGCATCGCGCGGCCGTTGTATTCGCGTAGCGCAACCGCTAGACTGGCGCGCATTAGCCAGGTCGCACGATATGAATTCGCTCGACTACTATAAAATCGAAGAACTTCTGACGGATGAAGAGCGTTCGATCCGCGACCGGACGGCGCAGTTTGTGCAGAAGGAAGTGTTGTCCGAGGTCGTTCCATGCCATCGCGCCGCCAAATTTCCGGACCATCTCATTCCGCGCATGGGTGCGCTGCGTTTTTACGCGCCATACCTCAATGAGCACGGTTGCGCAGGCGTAAGCTACACGGCGTATGGCCTGATCATGCAGGAACTGGAACGCGCCGACTCCGGTGTCCGCTCACTGGCATCGGTGCAGGGCGCGCTCGCAATTCAGGCAATCCATTCATTCGGCTCGCCGGAGCAACACGCTCGATGGTTACCCGGATTGGTGTCGGGTGAGCGCGTGGGTTGCTTCGCGCTAACGGAACACGGACACGGCTCGGACCCGGGCGGGATGGAAACTCGCGCCACACGGGACGGTGATGATTATGTTTTGAACGGCAGCAAGTGTTGGATTGGCAACGCTTCGATCGCTGACGTCAAAGTTGTTTGGGCGAAGGCTGACGACGGCCACGTAGGCGGATTCGTTGTCGAAAAGGATGCGCCCGGATTCCGTTCGCGCGATATCGAGGGGAAGTTCAGTCTGCGAATGTCACGAACGTCAGAGTGTTGGTTCGAAGACTGCCGGATCCCTGCGGAGAACCGCCTGCCGAACGCTCGCGGGCTCAATGCGCCGTTATCATGTCTATCCTACGCGCGTGTCGGCATCGCGTGGGGTGTCATTGGCGCGGCGATTGATTGCTACCAAACAGCGCTGGCGTACGCCAAAGCGCGCGAACAATTCGGCCGCCCAATTGGCAGCTTCCAACTCGTGCAACAAAAACTTGTCTGGATGGCACAGGAAATAACCAAGGCGCAGTTATTGGCGCTCCGTCTTACTCGTCTGATGGAGGCAGGCAAATCGCATCCTGCGCAGATCTCGATGGCGAAACGCAACAATGTCTGGATGGCGCTGCAATGTGCGCGCAAAGCGCGGGACATTCTTGGCGCTGCAGGCATCACCGATCAGCACTCCGTGATCCGACACGTAATGAATCTAGAGAGCGTCTTTACGTACGAAGGCACACACGACATTCACACCTTGATCATCGGACGCGATATAACGGGGTTGAATGCCTTTGGCGGTTGAAAATGATGAGTGTCATTCCGGGCGGACCGATGTGGAGTCAAGGAATCCCGTTGCGGTGCGGAAAGCTGATTTCCTGGGATCCTTCGACTTCGCTCAGGATGACGTGGCCTGGAAATTGGTTAAGCTAAAGAATGAGTGAGTCTGTTTACATTCTCGGCGGCGGGCGCACGGATTTTAAGCGCAACCTGAAGAAGGAAGGCAAGACGATCCGGCATGTCATTATCGAGGCCGGCAAAAAGGCGATCGATGATGCCAAGATCGATCCCGGCGAAATTCAGGCGGGCGCGGTTGGCAATTTCAACGCGGGTCAGTTCACGAAACAATTGCAGCTCGGCGCGTTTATTCTGGAGATCGATCCGAAATTGCGCGGCATCCCCACAATGCACACCGAAGCGGCCTGCGCGTCTGGCGCGCTGTCGGTGTTGTTAGGCGCGGAATGGATCATAGGTGGATTTCATGACGTTGTGCTGGTCGTCGGCGCGGAACAGCAAAAAACGATGTCGGCGCTCGATGGTTCTGATGTGCTCGGCGCGGCTGCGGACTATCACAATGAAAAACCGGAGTACGGCGATTTCATGTTCCCGAAGTTGTTCGGGCGCATCGCGCAGATTTATATCGAGAAATATGGCGCGACCGAAGCGGACTTGGCGCTTGTGGCGTGGAAAAATTATGCGCACGCGAAACTGAATCCCCTCGCGCAAATGCGCGATGCCGATCTCACTCTCGATTCCGCGTCGCAAGTTTCGGATAAAAACCCGCACGTGGCGCCGCCGCTTAAAGTTTCCGATTGCTCGCAGATCACCGATGGCGCGGCGTCGGTTGTCCTCGTTTCCGGGAGATATCTGGACAAAATCGGCCGCGACAAAAACAAAACTGTCCGGCTGTTTGGCTACGGTCATACGACTGATTATCTACCGCTCGACAAGAAGGATGCGCCAACGTTTTCGACGGCGCGCAAAGCTGCGGAGAAAGCTTTCCGAATGGCGAACCTGACGCCGCGCGATCTCCACGGCGCCGACGTTCACGATTGTTTTTCCATCACAGAAATTGTCGCCTACGAAATTCTCGGGCTCGCCGAGCCGGGCAAGGGCGTCGACCTTGTGAAAAGCGGGGCGACAACGCTGCCGGCGGTGCGTCCAGAAAGATCCAAAGCGCCGTTCCAAATTCCGGTGAACGCGGGCGGCGGTCTGATCGGTGACGGTCATCCTGTCGGCGCGACCGGCGTTCGCCAGGTGGTCGAAGCCTATCAACAGCTGACCGAACAAGCCGGCGCGCGCCAGATCGAGAACGCGAAGCGGTTTCTCACGTTCAACATGGGTGGTAGCCTAACGACTTCGGTCGCCATGCTCTGGGGTCGCGACTGAAGCCCGGGCAGACTTGGCGTCTGACACAGACGCCGCTTACAACATTTGACCGATCACCGAAGCTCGCGATCCAGATGAAGGTTCCATTTACACTTGGAGAAGTCGGGCACTTTGGCCTGGCTGTGCGCGATCCGAAGAAGAGCGCGAGGTGGTTCGAGCGGGCTTTGGGTTTGCGGAAAGAATTCGAATTCGAAAACGGCGTGGCTGTCGGAAACGACTCCGTCACGATCGCGTTGTTTAAAGGAAAGCCGTCGCCGGAAACGATTGATCACATTTCATTTCATCTACCCAACATGGCGACGCTGCGAAAGGCGCTCGCTCATTTGAAGAAGGTCGGCGTCGATATTGAAGATCCTGGCGACGAAATCGGTCCGGAAGCCCCGGGCTCGAAAAACATGGGCCTGTGGTTCCATGATCCCGATGGCTACCGCTGGGAGCTAAGCGTGCTCGCCAGAAAATAGGTGCTCGAACGAGTGACGGCTTCCCAGCCGCCATTTTCTTTTCCGGCGGCTTTGGAAGTCGTCATTGCTTGAAGAGTGATCGCGGATTGCTCACGTTGCATTAAAGCCAGCGAATGAACAGCTCCGCGATCACCGTTGCTCAGAGTAACGCCCTTGTAACGACTTTCGATCTGTCGCCGACCGGTAGCGGTCCACTGGATGGACTGCGCTTTGCTGTTAAAGACACAATCGATGTAGCCGGTTTCAAAACCGGTTGCGGTAATCCGACGTGGCGCGATTCCCATCCCGCCGCGGTAGTCCACGCTGTGTGTGTAGAGCAACTTTTGGGTGCGGGTGCCCGTTGCGTTGGGAAAACCATTTCGGACGAGTTGGCTTTCAGTCTGCTAGGTGAGAATCACTTTTACGGCACGCCTCTGAACGCGCACGCGCCGGATCGTGTGCCGGGTGGATCGTCTAGCGGATCGGCTTCCGCCGTTGCGTGCGGGTTAGTGGATTTTGCGTTGGGAACGGATACGGGCGGCTCTACCCGCGTTCCGGCGAGCAATTGCGGAATCTGGGGCTTCCGTCCGTCGCACGGCTTCGTATCGGTTGCTGGCGTGAATCCGCTAGCGCCATCGTTCGACACCGTCGGCATCCTCGCGCAGAACGCCGATGTACTGGCAAAGGTGGCACTCGTTTTGTTGGCCGCCGCGCCGGTGTCTCCAAATAAACCCACGACGATTCATTTGATCCAAGAGGCTTTCGATCTTGCCGATGCCGACGTTCAGGAAGCTTTATCGGAGCCGCTGCAGCGGCTAAGCGAAATATTCTGCGGCGCCGTGCGGCAGTCATCGCTGCAAGAGCTGGTCGCTGACGACGCTGGACATAGCTTCGCGACATGGGCCGACAGCTTTTGCGTGATCCAATGGGCGGAGATCGAGAGCTGCCTTGGCGCGTGGATCGCTAACGCCAGGCCGGAGTTTGGCCCCGAAATAGCTGCGAGCTTTCAACTGATGAACCAACTCGACCGGCGACGCGTCGCGGAGGCGGTGCAACGGCGCGAACAATATTTTCGAAGTTTGCACGAGTTTCTCGGACCAGACGATCTCCTGTGCATCCCAACAACACCCGCGCTCGCTCCTCGCAAGGGTGATCCACCCGGACGCAGTTCAAGTGGGAGCGGCTATTATCCTCGCACATTATCGCTGACGAGCGTTGCGGGGATGGGCCGCCTGCCGCAAGTGTCGCTCCCAATAGCCGACGCCGACGGGGTACCAGTGGGGTTATCGCTACTCGCGAGGCACGGACAGGATTCGCTCTTGTTGGAAGTGGCGAAGAGTGTTGATCGAGAAACAAGTCTGTGCTGAACGACTTGTAGACGGCACCGTCACATCGCCTTTCCCAGACCGTTCATTCACGTGCGTAGCGCACAACCAGGTGCCTACATTGACACGATATTTGAGGGTCTTAACTTTTTCGTCCACCACAAAAATGAACACTTTTGCCTCTGAGAATGGGGACGGAAAAGACTTCGTCTCACACGCGCCTGGGTATTGGTCCGACGTGGCGCCGGAACTCTGGAACGATTGGAAATGGCAGCTCAAAAACAGAGTTACAACCCTCGCGCAACTCGAGAAAGATCTGGAACTGAGCGCCGAGGAGCGCAGCGGCGTTTTGCTGTCCGGGGACAAACTCGCGCTGGCCGTTACCCCGCACTTTTTTAACCTGCTGCCCGCAAACAATCCGGATGACCCGATCAGGCGTCAGGTTGTTCCGCGAATCGAGGAAACGTGGGCGTCGCCTTACGACATGGCCGACCCCTGCGGCGAAGATTCACACATGCCGGTGCCCGGTTTAGTTCACCGGTATCCGGATCGTGTCCTATTCCTGGTGACGGATCGTTGTGCGAGTTACTGCCGCTACTGTACCCGGAGTCGAGTGGTTAGCGGAGTTGGCGAACAGGAATTGCACACGAATTTCGAGGAGGTATTCCGTTATCTCGAAGCACACACCGAAGTACGCGACGTGCTTCTGAGTGGTGGGGACGCTTTGATTTTCAGCGATGACAGGCTCGAGAAGCTGTTGTTACGGTTGCGTAGTATACGGCACATCGAATTTCTGCGGATCGGCACGCGGGTGCCGATTTTCCTACCACAACGAATCACGCCCGAGTTGTGTGCAATGCTGGCGAAATATCATCCGCTCTGGATGAGCGTGCACGTGAATCATCCGCGCGAGCTCACCATCGAGGTAAAACACGCGTTGGAGCGTCTCGCCAACGCCGGCATTCCGCTGGGCAACCAGAGTGTGTTACTCGCGGGCGTCAATGATGACATTGAGACCATGAAAACTCTCGTGCACAAGCTGCTGATGTGCCGCGTTCGCCCCTATTACATTTACCAGTGCGACCTGATCAATGGCTCGTCGCATCTGCGCACGTCGGTTGCCAAAGGCATCGAGATCATTGAGGGGCTGCGCGGCCACACCACAGGTTACGCTGTGCCCCAATTCGTCATCGATGCTCCCGGCGGCGGCGGGAAAGTGCCGATCAATCCCGGTTACATTCTTTATCACGACAACGAAAAAATCGTGATCCGGAATTACGAAGGTAAAATCTTCGAGTACCCCGAGACCGGGAACGAGAACCTGCAGTTCGCGCCGCAGCGCGAGTACCACGACGAGTATCTCTACTCGTAGGTGCCATTCCGAGCAATCTCTGAATTCCTGGCAAAAGCGCATCTCGCCTTTCCTATAGCTGCTCTTTGCGCCGGCTCGTCACAGGACGCTTCTTTCGACTGTTGTGTAAACTTTACGCTTGCGTATTAAAGATCGTGGCGTGTAAAGTCCCGCACTTCGTTCCACTCCCAACCATTTCAGCTGTATGAATCAACGTTTAATTTCGGAAATTGGCCGCACCCAACGGCTTGACATTATTAACTCCCTCAAGCGCACCAAGGGCATGTCTGTCAACGAGCTCGTGGAAAAAATGGGCATGAGCTATATGGGCATCAAACAGCATTGCATTACCCTGCATCGCGACGGCTATCTGGATACCTGGCGGCGGCCGCAAAAAATGGGCAGACCGGAGATGGTCTATCGCCTTACGCGTCGCACGCACGACCTTTTCCATGCCGACAGCCATCAGTTCACGCTGGACCTACTAAAAGCGGCCGAGGACATCTACGGACCGAACGCGCCGGAGAAGTTACTTTACAGCGTTTTCAAAAAGAAGACCGCGGCGCTGAAAGCCAAGGCGAAGGGAGAGACCGTTGCAGAACGCGCGAAATGGCTTGCGCACGTACGCGATAGCGAAGGCTATATGGCTGCGTTCATCACCAACGAGAAAGACGGCGGCCCTCAAATTCTTGAGTGTCATTCCCCGCTTCTCAACGTGCTGGAGCAGTACCCGATCATGGGCCGGTTCGAGCAGGACATGTTCGAAGCCGTGTTAGGGACGCGTGTCCGTCGCGAAGTGAATCGCAACTCAGGTCTGTACGAGTGCGCGTTTTACTTCTCCGCGTGAACTAAGTCGCGGCAATAGCTTAGGCTTTCAGTCTGAACACTGCGCGGTCGCGCATTACATCGCCGCACCATCGGCGAACAATCGGATTTATCCTTTCGCTCGATGTGAATCTCGGTTGATTGGTGGCGCATGGCCCGGGCGTTTCCATCGGTGGTAATCGACAACGTGCAGCCGTTGATTGATTGCGGCCGTTCCCCGATCAAGCGCATCGTGGGCGAAGATTTGGTTGTCGAAGCCGACATTTATAAGGATGGCCACGACGTGGTTGCGGCGGTTCTGAAGTGGCGTGTTGTTGGCAAGCGGGCGTGGCGGGAAACGCCGATGATTTTTGTTGATAACGATCGCTGGCGCGGCGTGTGCACTCTCTACGATCAGGCCATTCATGAATACACAATCGAAGCATGGACAGACACATTCCGCAGTTGGCAGCAGGAGTTCGCAAAGAAATTTGAGGGCGGGATCTCCGATCTGCGCAGCGAAGCGTTGGAAGGCGCGGCAATTGTGAAAGGGGCCGCAAGCCGTGCGCGTGACCGAGCGGACTCCGTGCGGCTGCGCGAATTTGCCGAGCAAATCGCCATCGGCGCGAATGCAGAAATTTACGCCATCGCGCAGTCAGGCGAATTGGACGTGCTAATGGCAACCTACCCGGATCGCGCGGATGCCACGCAACACGACCCGATTCCCCAAATCGTAGTGGATCGTCCGGTGGCATTGTTCGGCGCGTGGTATGAATTTTTCCCGCGCTCGGCAGAGGGCCACGGGGATCGCGGATCGACCTTCCGGGAGTGCTTGCCGCGCGTGGACGACGCAAAAGCAATGGGGTTCGACGTCCTTTATTTTCCGCCGATTCATCCGATCGGTGGGACTAATCGCAAGGGTCGGAATAACGCGGTCACTTGCAAACCAGGCGATCCGGGAGTGCCGTGGGCGATTGGCAGCGAGGCCGGCGGACACAAGGCGGTGGAAGCTTCGTTAGGCACGCTCGAGGATTTTGATTGGCTGCAAAAGGAAGTGCGCAAACGCGGAATGGAAATCGCCCTCGATTTCGCGATTAATTGCTCGCCTGATCATCCATACGTCAAAGAACATCCCGAGTGGTTCTACAAACGGCCGGACGGCACGATTAAATACGCGGAGAACCCGCCGAAAAAATACGAAGACATTTATCCGATAAACTTTCGATGCGAAAACTGGCGCGAACTCTGGGCTGAGATGAAGAGCATCGTGCTGTTTTGGGCTGAGCACGGTGTGCGGATCTTTCGCGTAGACAATCCGCACACCAAGCCGGTCGCCTTCTGGGAGTATTTGATCGAAGGCGTTCGCGAAAAATATCCTGAGGCGATTTTTCTCTCCGAAGCGTTCACCAAGCCAAAGATGATGAAAGCGCTGGCCAGAGCAGGGTTTAACCAGAGCTACACCTATTTCACGTGGCGAAATTCGAAGCAGGAGTTGATCGACTATTTCACCGAGCTTACGCAGACCGAGATGAGCGAATATTTTCGACCTAACCTCTGGCCGAATACGCCCGACATCCTGCCGTTTGCGCTTCAAGACGGGGGCCGCCCTGCGTTCATGAGTCGCGTGCTTATGGCAGCGACGCTTTCGCCCCTCTACGGAATCTACAGCGGATACGAGCTGTGCGAGAATGAGGCGTTGCCAGGTCGTGAGGAGTATCTTGATTCCGAGAAGTACCAATTCAAGGAGCGCGATTGGAATGCCCCCGGAAACATCAAGGACTGGATTGCGCGCATAAACCGAATTCGGAAGCAGAATCGCGCGCTTCAGATGTACACGAACCTGCGTTTCTATCCCGCCGATAACGACGCGATCTTGTTCTACGGCAAGATGACCCCCGCGCGGGACAACATCATTCTCGTGGTGGTGAATCTTGACCCGTTTCGCAAGCAAAATTCGTTTGTCCATGTGCCGATTGAGGAATTTGGGCAGATGGGAAGCGATGAGTATCAGGTGTATGATTTGTTGAACGGTGCGCGTTACACCTGGCGTGGACGACAAAATTACGTTGAACTGGACCCCGAAATTCAACCCGCACACATTTTTCTCGTCCACCGCCGGTGACGAGTTCATAGCGAAGTCAACCCTCACCGACCCACGGAGAGACAACTAACAAAGCGAATGTATGAACAATTTGCTGAAAATGTGCCTCTAATCCTCAACGCTGGCCCTGAGACCCATTTGCATCGATGTTTCGCTCCGCATATCATTACAAAATTTCAGGCATGAAGATTTGGGTTGTGTTCTTTGCCGCGCTGGGGAGCGCGTCGCCTCTGCTCGCGCAGGAACCCACGCCGCCGCTGGTGCCCCAGCATTCGCAGACGGTGCTGGAGACGCTCGTCAAAGCGGGTCCGGTGATGATTCCGCTGTTTTTATTGTCGATTTTTTTCGTCGCGCTTGTGGTTGTTTACTTTTTGACCATTCGACGCGGGGCCGTTGTTTCAAGCGGTTACATGGCAACCGCGGATGCGCTCCTGCGTAAACGCGATTATCTCGGTTTGCTAGCCGTTTCCAACCGGCATGGGGAAGCGATCGCGCGCGTCGTACAAAAAATGCTGGATTTCACCACCAAAAATCCGCACGCGGATTTGCAGCAGGTCCGCGAAATCGCCGAGACAGAGGGAACACGCGTCGCTGCGAGTTTGAACAACCGGGTAATTTACCTTGCAGATATCGGGATGATCGCACCACTGCTGGGTTTGCTGGGCACGGTTTTTGGAATCATTCGTTCCTTCGGTGCGTTAGGTGCTGATATTGGGTCAGCGCGTTATATAGCGCTCTCGCGCGGGATTAGTGAAGCGCTCGTCAACACCGCTGCGGGTTTGGCGATCGGTATTCCGGCCATGATTTTTTACGCCTTCTTTCGTGGCAGATCGCAGAAGTTGATCTCGGAGCTCGAGGCTGCTTCGACGCACGTGCTGGCGTTGCTTTCATTGCAATACGGCAGACGCGCGGAACGAATGCCTGCTCTGATCGAGGACGAGCTCTAACTCGGCTGCTCTCATGAACCTTCGTGGTCGCGCGCCCATGCATCATCCCGGCATTCAGCTTGCGCCGCTGGTCGATGTGTTGCTGCTTCTTCTAATTTTTTTCCTGCTCACATGGAATGCGGCGCGCACCGAAAACGAGCTCGACGTGAAAGTGCCAAAAGCGTCGGCCGCGAAGGAGAAGACGGCGCCGATCGGGGATGTGATCGTCAATGTTAAGGCGGATGGCAATGTGGTTGTGAACCGCCGGACGTTGACCAGTCCCGAGCTCCAGGAATTACTGAAAAGCATGGTTCAACTGAATCCCGAACAAGCGGTGGTGATTCGCGGCGACGAAGCCGGCGCCTACAAAAACATCATCGAGGTGCTGAACATCTGCACCGAAGCAGGGATAACTAACGTAGCTTTCGCCACCGCAAGATGAACATCACGCGCGGCCCGGCCAGTCTTTTTGGACTGGCGATGCTGCTTTGGACCGCGAGCAGCGCCATTGCTCAATCGGAGCCGGAAGTGCGCCGGGCTCGTCCGGTAGATGAACCGCCTGTTCGGCGCGCGGTCCCGGCAGACGAATCAATCGACAAAGTTCTGCGCTCTTTAAAGGACGAGGTTTCGGAACCATCGTCGCGTGAAACTGAAGGGGCGGATCAGCGTCAACTCGAGTACGCCAACGGCTTGTTCACTCGCAAATTGTACGACTTGGCGATTCCGGAATATCAAAAATATCTCGAGGACTACCCGGGACGCGCTGGCCGGGCGAATGCTTATTTCTCTCTTGGCGAATGTTATCGAAACCTCCATCGCGATTCGAATGCTCGCACCAATCTACAGAAAGTGCTCACCGAGTACGGCGACAGCGAATTCGCCGGGCCAGCGGCATTCGCGCTCGCGGAGATGGCGTTCACAGATAAAGACTACGCCACGGCGCTCCCGCTTTTTCATCGTTCCGCGGCCAAATCGAAGGAACCGGCGGTGGCGCTTTCGGCGCGCTATTTCGAAGCGCGCTGCCTTGAAGCTCTCGGCAAGAAAGATGAAGCCGCCGATATTTACGCGCAGGTCGCCGAGGCGGCGAATCCAAATCCGTATCGCGAAGATGCACGAGTGACGGCGGCATCCATCTTCGCCGCACGGGGAAAAAAGCTCGATGCGCTGAAGCAGTACGAAGCGCTGGCTAACGAAGCACAGAAACCGGCGTTGAAAGCAGAGTGTGCGGTGCGTGGAGGATTGATCGCGCTCGAACTTGTTCAAGCAGACAAGGGCAAGATGGACAAGGCCATGGCGGATCGAGCCGCCGCATTGTTTCAAAAGGGGCGCACCCTGCCTGACGCGGGAAAATTCCGTGCGATCGCGCAAGTCGGTTTTCGCCGATTGCAATATCAGACTGGTCAGTATGCGCAATTGTTGGCCGACTATAGAAAGGAATTGGACAAGCTCCCTGAGGCCGCGCAGGCGGAAGTATTGTTGCTCGCCGCAAACAGTGAACGCCAACTTGGCCATCCGAAGGAAGCCGAGACGCTATATCACCAGATCACCACAAAGTACCCGGATCGCGAGGAAGCAAAGGACGCCGCTTACCAGCAACTGATCAACGTCTATAACTCAGATCCGTCGGCGCTTTCGGCGGCGGTGGATCAATTCCTCGCAACAAACCCCACAAACGAGCGCGCCGATCAAGCCAAATTGTTAAAAGCCGAGGCGCTTTACAAACAACGGAGTTACACAGATGCAGCGTCATTGTATGGCGAACTGCGCGCGTCTGAGCTTTCTCCGCGGCTGCGCGCCGAGGCGGCGTACAAACTTGGGTTGTGCCATGTCCAGACGAAAAACATTCCCGGCGTCATCGAAGCTTTCACGTATTACCTGCAGACATTTCCCGACACTCCGCAAATTCCGGCCGCCCTGGCTCAGCGCGCTTTGGCTTACGAGCAGAGCAAAAACTACACCGCCGCGGTTACAGATCTAAACATTATCCTAGCCAAATACCCGAGGGCGTACGAGCGCGAGGCGGCATTGCAGTTAAAGGCTTTGATTCTCGGGCAACAGGACAATACCAAAGGGATGGTCGACACTTTTCGACAGCTCCTGAAGGAATTCCCCAAGAGTTCTGTCGCGGCGCAGGCGCAATACTACATCGGGAAAACCGCGTTCGAGGCGAAGGATTATAAGGCGGCGTTGACCGCGCTGAATACTGCCCGCCAACTGAACAAGGAGCAGTACTACAATCTGGCGTCGGTTCGGATCATTCTTTGCCAGTTTTATTTGAGAGATCGGCCTGCGCTCAGCAAAGAAGTGAACAATTTCATCACGGACAGTCCAAACGCCAATGTGCCGCCGGAGGTTTTGGAGTGGCTCGGAATTGAGTATTACAACGAGAGAAACTTTCAAGCCGCGGAAAAATATCTCAGCGTTCTTCGAAAAACGGACAACGCAGGCAAGGTTAAACCCGATTACCTTTTTTATCTCGGCGACGCGGCTACGAAGCTGAAAAATGTGCCTGAAGCCGAGCAAGCTTTCACAAAGTATCTGCAGACTGCCAAGGATCCGGCGGGCAAAGCGAAAGTATTACTGACGCTCGGTGCAGTTAAGATCAGCGCTCATAAACCCGATGAGGCGCAGAAGATCGCCGAAGAAATCATGGCGCTCCAACCCGAGGGCCGGGTAAACGCGGAGGCGCGCCTCCTCGCAGGCGAAGTCCAGCTAGAGCGCGGGAACTTCGATGACGCCGGCAAAGCTTTTAAGGGAGTTGCCCTGCTTTATGACGATCCAGCCATCACTCCGCGTGCGCTGGACAAAGCCGCGGTGGCATTTCGCCAGGCGGGTAACACCGAGGAAGCAGACCGCCTGTCGCGCGAGCTGCGCGAACGTTATCCGAATTACGTCAGCGGGTGAACAACGAAGGATGGCTTGGGCAGCCTTCCACTATGGCCTCAATCGTTATTCCTTGGGAACGGACGCGATGCCCCAGGGACCGTCGCCGACTTTGATGCGCTTCAGTTCCTTACGCGATTTTAGATCGACAACGGAGACGTCGTTTGATGCGCCGTTGGCGGTGTAGATTTTTGTCCCGCTGGGATCGAGCGCGATTCCCCAGACGCGATTTCCCACGGGAATCGTTGTCGCCATCTGATTACTCTGCGTATCGATGATCGCTATTGCGTTGCCGCGGCCAGTTGAAACGTAAAGCTCTTTTCCATCAGCCGAAACGACGGTGCCCATTGGAAGCGAGCCTGTTGGCAGTTGAATCTTTGCCAATAGTTTGTGTTCTCGCGCGTCGACCACCGCGACATAGCCGCCGTTCTCACAAGCGACATACGCGCGCGAGCCGTCACGTGAAAATGAAACCGAACGCGGACGACCGCCCGTTTCAATGATTGCGATCACACGCTGTTGATCAGGGTCGATGGCGAACACTTCGCCCTTTTCTTCGCAGGTCACATAGACTTCGCCCGTGCTCAGATTTACGCCGACGCCTTCCGGCTCTTCCGAGACTTTTATTCTCCCGCGCAATTGCCCTGAATCGAGATCGATAATCGAAACGCTGGCGTCGTCTTCGTTCGCGATGAAGGCGAATCTTCCGCCTTTGCTAATCGCGAATTGCTCAGGGTCCGACCCTACATGCCAGCGATCGATCAATTTGCGCGCCGATGGATCGATCACTCCGAGACCGTCGGCACGTTTGTCCGCGGGCGCGCGATTTTCATCCAGGCCGGGCGCCATTCGCGGCGAACCGCTCAACGTAACAAAGACTCGCCGCCCATCGGGCGTCGCGTGAATGCCGCGCGGCCGTTTGCCCACCGGAAAAGTTTCGACAACGCTATCTGTAGCTCCATCAATCACCGTGACATCGCCTGAGCGTTCGTTGCTTACGAAAACGAGATAGCTCGGGGGTTCAGCGCGCGTCGCAGTGGCGAGAAGAACCCAAAGCACCCAAGAGACAAACAGGCGATGCATATGGGTGACGCGTACGTCTCAATTGCGGGCGAAGCAACCGCTTTCGCATTGATGTTGTAGCCGGGATCGGTGATCCCGGCCCGCGCCGGGCTGGACTACACATTCGATCTGGTCGGCTTACTGATTCTGGCTACAAATGGAACGAGTGCATAAGCATCTGCGCCGGCTCGAATGTGTGTGGGTCGATTCGCCGATTTATTTCATTACGACATGCACCTTGGGACGGCGAGCGATGCTAGTATCGAACGACATTGCAGCGATACTAGTCGCGGAATGGCGCAATGCGCACGATCGCCATGGCTGGGCAATTGGGCGCTATGTCATCATGCCGGACCACGTGCATTTCTTCTGTCGTGCGGAGCTAGATGCTAAACGGCTGCCAATCTTCATGCAGAAATGGAAGCAATGGACCAGTAAACGAATCACGCGAGAGATTGCTCTCATGGGCATCGGTGATCCGGGTCTGAAACAGCGCAGAAGGGTTTGGCAGGAAGAATTTTTTGATCATGTTTTGCGCTCGTCAGAGAGCTACAGCCAGAAATGGGAATACGTAAAAGAGAATCCAGTGCGTGCTCGATTGGTTAAGAAGTTTGATGACTGGCCATTCCAAGGCGAGATCGAATCGCTAATGGTGTAGCCTGCTTCCCGACCGGGATCACCGATCCCGGCTACAACTGCTTGCTTGCTTGGTTTTGACAAGCGTTGGACGTTCGGTTCATGCATCCGCACGATAAGCTTTTCATTCCGGGTCCAGTCGAAGTTTCCGAAAAAACCTGGGCGGCGTTTTCGCGCCCATTGATTGGACATCGCAGCGAAGATTTTCGGAATCTTTACCGCGAGATTCATCCAAAGCTTCAGACGTTGTTCGCCACAAAGCAGCCGGTGTTTCTTTCTACATCGTCGGCGTGGGGAGTGATGGAAGCATCTATTCGGAACGTAGTCGATCGCGGCGTGCTTTGCTGCATGTGCGGCGCGTTTTCGGACAAATGGTTCGATGTCGCGAAGCGATGCGGGAAAAACGCAGAACCGCTTCAGGTGGAATGGGGAAAGCATATCAACCAGAAGGATCTCGATCGGCAACTGGCCACTGGAAAATTCGATAGCGTCACGTTGACCCACAGTGAAACCTCGACCGGCGTGATGAATCCGCTCCCCGAGATTTGCTGCGTCCTGGCCAAATATCCCGATGTCGCGCTCATCGTTGATACCGTGTCGTCATTCTCTGGTGTGAAAATCGAGATGGACGCGCTCGGGATCGACGTGATGCTCACCGGAGCGCAAAAAGCACTCGCGCTGCCGCCGGGCTTTTCCTTGTTCTCAGTTTCGGAGAAAGCGTTCGAACGGGCCGACAAAGTTGCGAATCGCGGATTTTATTTCGATTTTCTGGAGTTCAAGAAAGAGCAGGCGCAATGGATGACGCCGAGCACGCCGAGCATCGGACACGTTCACGCGCTCCAGTACAAGCTGGACGAAATTTTCGAGGAAGGTCTCGAGGCGCGTTACGCTCGTCACGCACGCACAAATGCGCTCGTGCACGATTGGGTGCGCCGTGCGGGATTCGATTTTTTTGCCGAGGAAGGATTCCGCACCAAGACGCTCACCTGCGTAAAAAACAACAAAGGAATCGACGTGCTGGAGTTAGCGAGAAAGCTGCGGGGAAGACATCATTTGGTGATTGATCCCGGTTACGGCAAGATTCGCGGCCAAACCTTTCGCCTGTCGAACATGGGAGACGAGACAGAGCAAACTGTTTCGCATTTGCTGGCGTGCCTCGACGATGTTTTGTAGGAGAAGCTAATAGCTTCCTCTCCAAAGCTCCGTATGCCGGCAATTGAAGCGTCCAAACTGACGAAAGTCTATCGCACTTACCGCAAAGAACGCGGTCTCTGGGGCGCGGTGAAAGGTCTCGGGTGGCGGCGGTACGACGAAACGCGAGCGGCTGATCAGGTCACATTTCAAATCGAGGAAGGCGAGTTTGTCGGATTCCTGGGCCCGAACGGCGCCGGGAAAACAACTGTGCTCAAAATGCTTTCCGGTTTGCTGAACCCGACTTCAGGCGACGCGCGCGTGCTCGGCTTTGTTCCCTGGGAAAGACGTAACGAAATGAAACGACAGTTCAGTCTGCTGATGGGACAAAAGAATGCGCTCTGGTGGGATCTTCCAGCGCAGGAATCGCTCGAGCTGAACCGCGCGATCTATGGAATCGACCGTGAGCGGTTTAAGAAAGTCGTGGACGGATTATCGGAACTTCTGGAGGTGCGCGACAAAATGAACGTGATGGTGCGCGAGCTTTCGTTAGGCGAACGAATGAAAATGGAGCTGATAGCAGCGCTCATTCACGAGCCGCGTGTGCTATTTCTTGATGAGCCTACAATCGGTCTGGACGTGGTTAGCCAAAAACGAGTGCGCGAATTTTTGCGCATCTACAATAAGGAGCATCGCATCGTCACGCTGCTCACCAGCCATTACATGCAGGACATCGAAGAGTTGTGTCATCGGGTGTTGGTAATCGATCACGGCAAAATCTTTTTCGACGGCCCGCTGGCAGCGATCGTTGATCGTTTTTCACGCTATAAGATTCTGAGTCTTACTTTTGAAACCGAAGGAATACGCGATCTGTCCGCATTTGGCGAAATCACCGAACAAACACCTGTCTCTGTGCAATTGAAGGTTCCACGCGCGAAGGTTACGGAAACCTGCCGGCAACTTCTCAAGGCCTGCGACGTCAGCGACATAAATGTGCAAGAAGTGCCGGTAGAAGACGTGATCCGCCAGTTGTTCGGTGAAACACACGAAGATCGTCCTGGATCTGGTGTAATTGCCGCGGAAGCTGCACCTGTCAGTTAGCTACGCCGGCACCGCTTGTCATCTGAGCGGAGCGAAGCTGCAACGCAGCGGACGAAGTCCGCGAAGCCAGGCTTTCAATCTCAGATCATTTCTTTGGACGCGACGATCTGCCCAACATCCAGAGATGTTTGAAAGCCCGGCCTCATGCTTCGCATTTCGTTGCAGCGCTTCGCTCAACATGACAGGTCACGAACAACATCAGCAAAGCTCGGCAAAATGCTCTTTTCCATCGCGTCGGCGAACGTCGGATAGTGCGGAGTCCATCCCAAGCGATGTAGCTTGGCGTTGCTTACACGTTTGTTGGTGTCGCCGCGTTTGCGGGGTTGCTCGGATTTTCTGATCGGCGGCACAGGCCGATTCAGCCTCTGGGCAAGCCAGCAGTAGCATTCGCTTTGCAAAAGCGGTTGGTCGTCAACGACGTTGTAAATCTGTGCGGACATCCGTACTTCCCGGTTTAACAAAAGAAAGAGCGCGGACGCGATATCATCCCGATGTACTTGATTAACAAAGCGGTCGTTTTGCGGGTCAACGGTAGCGGTGCCCTTTAGGAATTTGCTCAACAGCGCCGAACGTCGCGGCCCGTAAATCCCGGCGAGGCGCGCTACGATCCCGCCTTTCTCGAGGATTAACTTTTCCACCTCCAACAGGATCCGGCTGGTCTCCCGGAGTGGTTTTGTCTCGCTTTCTTCCGTTACGCTCGAACCATCGCGCTGCGCATAAACGCTGGTGCTGCTTGTAAACAGAATTTTCGCCTCGGGAAAGGTTTCGAGGAGATGGCGCGCGCCGTTGAAATAAATCTGACGATAGACTTCCGCATTACCGCCGTGCGAACTGGCGCAATGGATCACGGCATCGAATGCTGCTGCGCGTCTAGCAACATCACCGCGTTGTGAGAGATCAATCACGCGGATGGAATACGGCTTTACTGAAAGCCGCGCTGCGGATTGTTTCGAGTGCACCCAACCTTCGACGTCCCAGCCGGCGGAATGAAAGAGATCAGCTGTCGCCTCTCCGACGTAACCACATCCTGCGATCAAAATTCGCGGCATGGTTTAGAACATCGCCAGGTAAATTTGGGCAGGTTCGCCACGTCGAATCCGTCCTGTGGCGGACAAGATGCCCGCCGGCCCCACAGCCAAGATGGCTGTGCTCTTAGGCGGCCGTGATTTCAATCTCGTCAAACACGTTTTTCTGAAGGGCCCGGACTTGTTTCAGCCTGATTAGTTCAAGGAGCGCGAGGAAGGTGACAACCACTTCGATTCTGGATGCAGCACCGCTAAACAAATCAGAAAAGCGGAAGCGAGTGGCGGTCGCGACGCGCTGCAAAATCGAATCGATCTTTTCCGACACGCTAAAACGTTCACTGAAGATTTCCTGCACGTCCTGGCGCCCTTCCATTCGTTTCATCACGGTTTGGAATGCACTGATCAGCTGGAAAATTCCGACTTCGCCCAGGCGCAACGGTTCCTGCAGCTCTGGCGACGATCCAGCTTCCCGGATGAAAATCCTTTCTTGTTCCAGCGCACGTAGATTGAGGTGTGCGGCGGCCTCCTTGAATTTTTTATACTCGATCAGTTGCCGAATTAATTCCCAGCGAGGGTCATCCTCCGCGGCATCCTCTTCGGGAGGCTGTTGATCGCGCGGCAGCAGGCTTCGGCTCTTTAGATAAATGAGGTTGGCTGCCATCACGATGAATTCGCCCGCCAGCTCAATGTTCAGCTCTTTGAACGCTTGGAGATACTCAAGATACTGGCTGGTGATCCGCTCGAGCGAAATATCGTAGATGTCGATCTCGTCCTGTTTGATCAGGTATAGCAACAGATCGAGCGGCCCTTCGAAGACCTCGAGCTTAACCTTATAATCAGCGTCCATTTCTGCGCGCCCGACTCTATAGGCAAGCACGAGCCAAAGTAAATCGTTTCAGCACGACTAGGCCGCCAACACAAAGCAGCCGAACGGTCGCACCTTTAATCGGACTCGTTACGCGGGAACGTTGCGATGGATCCAGACGCTGTTCACCAAGCCCAGGCCGAACATGATCATGAGCACGAACGAGCCGCTATAGCTGATCAGTGGCAATGGCACGCCGGTGATTGGCAGCATTGCGATCGTCATTCCCACGTTTTGAAAGATGTGCGTGAAGATAAGCGCAGTGACGCCTACGACGAGAAGAAGACCCAATTGGTCTCCTGCAAAAAAAGCGACGAAAAGACACGTTAGCAGGAGCAAGGCAAAGGCGCCGATCAGAACTATTCCGCCGACAAATCCCCATTGCTCGGCGACAGCCGAAAAAATGTAGTCATTATGCACAGCTGTCGCCGGCAGAAAGCCAAGCTCGATCTGGGTATTCGGCGCCTTGAACCCTTTTCCAGACCAGCCGCCCGAGCCAATTGCAATCAGCGATTGGTTAATCGCCCATGCCGAACCCTGCTTGTCGATGTCTGGATGGGTAAAGGCGGTGATCCGCTGTTGCTGGTACGGTTTTAGACCGAAATTAATGGCAATCGGGATGAACGCAATGCCGATCAGAATGATGCAAAGCAAATACCGCAGCGGCAGACCGGCAACGAACCACAACGCAAGCATCACAGGCACCCAGATAATCGTCTCGCCCAAGTCCGGTTGCATCAGGATCAAAAGACAAGGAGCGCCCGCAATCGCTCCCGAAAGCAGTAATCGCAGTGCCGGATGCATCTGGCGAAACTGGGTGAGGAACAGCGCCAACACCATAATCCCTGCGACAACCGCAAGCTGCGCGGGCTGAAAATTGATTGGTCCGAGATGCAGCCAACTGCGTGCCCCGTAAACTTTGACCCCGATAAACTTCGTCATGATCAGAAACACAATCCCGGCCAGGTACATCGGCAGCGCGCCCCAGCGAACCCACCGGTAATGGACCAAACTGGTCAGCATGAACGCGAAGACACCGACGACCACCCAGTTTGCTTGTTTTCGCCAGAAGTCGGCGGCATACGGATCGCTGCGCGTGGACGTCGCGCTGTAGATTGCCACGACGCCAAAAACGGCGAGGGCCAGCATCACCACTAATAGAAGCCAGTTTTGGCCAAGCAATTTTCGAAGAAAAGGGGTCATCTACTGTCCTTGATCGCTTTCGGTTCGGTGATCTTTCTGGAAACCTAGAACGATTATACGCAGATTGCGTTTGCCGCAAAACGTTGACTCTTAAGGAGGCGCAAGACCCGCGCAACCAATCGCGGGAGAGGTAAAATTCGTCGGTAGTTCAAGGTTTGGTGAACAGCGCCGAGCTGGTTCGGCGCTTTGCTCGGTCGGCGCAATTCAACAAATTGAACACCAGTGGTTTACAACAATTTCGCGTCAAAATTGGCGCTTCGCTTGTCACTAGATTTAGACGCCACTACATTAGTCTGTCGCGTTTACTTTTGGAGCATGGCAATGGGTAGGAGAAAGAAAACAACCAAACGAAAACTGGCGCACCCGACATTGCCGATGCAGCAGCAGTTAAACTTGCGCCACGAAGGGACGCATTTCGATCTGCGCGAGATTTTTAATGATTTAAACCAGCGGCACTTTCGCAAGCGTCTTCGCGGCTACAAAGTGGTCTGGGGACGCCGGCGAAAACATCGACCGAGAGAACAGTTCGTTTTTGGCACAATCCAGGAAGAAGATCGGGTGATTCGGATCAATCCTGCGCTGGACCAGCCGTTCGTGCCGCTGTGGTTTTTGCGATACGTGCTTTATCACGAGATGCTGCATTCAGTTGTTCCGGACGAAACGCTCTCGCTAAATCGCCGGTGTGTTCACACGGAAGAATTCAATCGTCGCGAGCGCGAATTTCCCGGTTATCGGCGAGCACGCCGCTGGGAAGACGAGAATCTGTCGCGATTCTTGCGCTAAACCCAGCGCCGTCGAGTTGTAGCCATCGGCCCGTGGCCGGTTGATCTTTCCGTTTACCTTCTCCTTGAAGCCATGCCACAGGGCTGTGGCGGGAGAAGTCTTACCGCGTTTCCGTTACTTGGGGCCGGGAGGGCCTTTCAGACGGCGATGGCGTCGTCGCTACGTTCTTTTTGATTAGGAACCAAAGCGTCGTCGCCAGGAGGAGCGAGATCAACTTCGCGTGCCAGTTTTTCAGAATCAGTCTCTTCATACTTGCTGTGCAACAAAATTTCGGCAATGCGCTGACGGAAGGTTTCTGGAGTGAAATTGCGCTCGATTCGGCGCCGGTGACAAATGGAAATAGCGCCTGTCTCTTCGGAGACAACGACAGCGACGGCATCCGATTCCTCGGTGATTCCGAGTCCTGCGCGGTGACGTAATCCCAGGCTGCGGTCCAATGTTTCCCGCTGGCTCACGGGAAAGATGCATGCCGCGGCTGCGATTCGTCCGTTCCGAATAATCACTCCGCCGTCATGCAGTGCGGCCTTTGGATGAAAGATGGTCAGAATCAGTTCGACAGAAAACTCGCCATCGATGATTACGCCTGTTTCCTCGTAAACGCGAATCGACGTGTCGCGCTCGATCGCGATCAGTGCGCCGTACTGTTTGTTTGCCAACTGCGTTACCGCTTCTGCCAGATCATGAACGGTTTCTCGTCTTTCACTCGTCAGCGAGAAAATTGGGTGTCCGCCCAATGCAGCCAAGCCACGTCGCAGCTCCGGCTGAAAAATCACGACCAACGCGATGGCGAGGAAGACAGAGAAACTCCGAATGATCCAGCCAATTACAACCAAATTAAGCAGCGTGGAGATCAGGGTCAGCGTGAGAAAAACAATCGCCAATCCCGTCAACACTTTCGCCCCGCGCGTTCCGCGGAAATAGAGATAGCCGTAATAGATAGCCACCCACAGCAGAAGGATTTCCACCAGGCTGCGCCAGCCTCTGAGCCAGAGATCAATGAGTTGGTGAATCATTTTGCCCTCTGCAGAATCGCTTCACTTACCCGCAACGCATGAACATTCTCCTTCACATCATGAACGCGGAACACGTCCGCGCCCCGCTCGCGCAACAGCGCACTTAGTGCGAGACCGGGTACGAGCCGGTCGCTGATCTCCGGCGACCCGATCAACTTGCTGAGGAACGATTTGCGCGAAACGCCCACCACCAAGGCTCGATCATGCGAGCGCAGCTGCTCTAACTGCGCGAGCAATTCGAGGTTGTGTTCGAGCGTTTTCCCGAAACCAATGCCCGGATCAAACGCAATCGCCATGGGATCAATGTTTAAACCTATGGCGCGGGCATATTGTTGTCGAAAAAATTCCGAAATTTCTGCAACGACGTCTGTGTAGCGCGGCTGGATCTGCATCGTCCGGGGTGTTCCTTGCATGTGCATGATGATGAACGCCGATTTGGTTTCGGCAACGACCGGCAGCATGTGGTCATCTCCTTGGCCGCCCGTGACGTCGTTCACAATAGAAGCGCCCGCCTCGATCGCGGCGCGTGCCACCTCTGCTTTCGACGTGTCGATTGAAATGGGGACATCAAGTTTTCGGCGTAAGTTTTCTATCACTGGAATCACGCGCCGCAGTTCCTCTGCAACAGTGACAGGTTCCGAGCCGGGACGTGTCGATTCGCCGCCGACGTCGATGATGTGAGCGCCTTCCGTTGCCATTTGTAAGCCGTGCTCTATTGCTTTGCCTGCTGAAAAGAATTCACCGTGATCCGAGAATGAATCCGGAGTGACGTTTAGCACCCCCATGATGAGCCCGCGGCGCGAGACGTCGAAGACGCGCTCACCGATTTTCCAGATCCTCTCGCGCATTACGAGTCAGACTAACTCAGACTCGCGATTATTCGAACTCCTTGTAGCGGCGCCGTGTGAGGACAGCGGTGAACTACGTTTCAGCGGCCGGAGACCGTCGCTACAGTTATTTTTTTCTTGCGTAGCGTCCGACCAGCTCGCCTTGCGCGATGACATGACCTTTCATCGCGGCATCCACTTGGTTCCGCTTCGCGCCAGCAGGCAAAGCGAGTTCGCGATCGAGCGCGAAAACCCTGAAATAGTAGCGATGCGCGCCTGACGGCGGACACGGTGACCCATAGCCGGATTTCCCGAAATCGTTTGTGCCGTGCACGCCTTTTGGCCCGCTCCCTTCCGCGATGGAATTGGTCTGCGGCGGGATGTTCCAAACCAGCCAATGGGTAAACACTCCGCTCGGCGCATCCGGATCATCGGCAACCAAGACAAGGCTTTTCGCGCCAGAAGGAACCTCTGCAATCTGCAAGGGCGGACTGGTGTCGCCGCCGTCACATGTGAACTTTGATGGAATGTTCCCACCTTCTTGAAAAGCAGAACTTGTGACCTTCATCCTTGCTCCTTCTGCCGCGAATGAAGCGATCACCGCGAGTAAAATCGCTGACGCAGCAGCAATAATCGCCTTTCGCATAGTTAGACCTCCGGTTGAAATCGCGTTAAGTCGAGACCTGACCATATTGTTTCGCGCACATGGCTCTAAACGGACGTAAGATTCGAGAACAGGTCCTGGCGCTGCTTAAGGTAGCGCATGCGTCCCCGCTTGCGCCATTGTCCGCGCAAGCCAGAGGCTCGCGCTACCTTTTCGCCAAATGACCAAGGACGGACGTAAGATTCGAGAACAAGTCCTAGCGCTTCTGGCGCGAAAAGATTACCGCCCGCTGAACAAGATCGAGATCGCTCGGAAACTTGGCGTGAGCGGCAGCGCACGAGTCGCATTGCGCAAAACGTTGCGCGACCTCGAACGCGCTGGTGAGATCGCGCGCATCCGGAAGGATCGATATGTCTTGCCGGCTGAAGCTGACTTGGTAACCGGGAAGTTATCGGTTCATCCAGCTGGCTACGGTTTTCTCACGTCCGAAAAGTCGGGCGAGTCCGACGTTTTCATTGCGGCAGAAAATGTCGGCACAGCGATGCACGGAGATCGTGTCGTTGCGCGCATATCGCCTGAACCCCCTGCCGGCCGGACAAAAGGAAGGCGCGAAGGGCGTGTGATTCGAATCCTTGAACGTGCTCACGATACCGTCGTAGGGACGCTACAGCGGTCACGGAATTTTTACTATGTGGTGCCGGATGATCCGCGCTTCGTGCACGATATTTACGTGCGCCCCGTAGCGGCAGCGCCGCAAGATCGGCGGTCGGAGACCGCCGCAACAGTTGGTGACAAAGTCGTGGTGCGCCTCGACGACTGGCAATCGCGCCACGTGAATCCCGAGGGCGAAATCATCGAAGTGCTCGGACCCGCGTCGGCGCCAGGCGTGGACTTGCTTTCGATTATTCGGAAGTATCATCTGCCGACGGAATTTCCGTCAGACGTGTTGGAGCAGGCGGAGCGTATTCCGGAAAGTGTTGATGGGCAGCAAATCGCCCGACGCGAAGATTTGCGTAACCAATTCATCGTCACCATCGACCCCGACGACGCGCGGGATTTCGACGACGCCATTAACGTGGAGAAGCTTGCAACTGGGGGTTGGCAGCTTGGCGTGCACATCGCAGATGTCGCAGCATACGTGGAGCCAGGCAGCGCGTTAGACCGCGAGGCGCGGTGGCGCGGCAACAGCGTTTATTTACCCGACCGCGTCATCCCGATGCTGCCGGAGCGGTTGAGCAACGGTGTTTGCAGCCTCAAGTCAGAAGTCGATCGGCTCACGCACTCGGTTTTTATTCAGTTCGACAAACGTGGTGTGGCCAAGAGCGCGCGCTTTGCGCGGACCGTGATTCGCAGTGCGCACCGGCTTACGTACAAGGAAGCATACGCGATTCTAACGTCGTCGCCCCAGGGCGGATTGGGCGAACGGCTTCATCTTGCCTGGGAACTTGCTGCGTTATTGCGGCGAAAACGATTCGAACGCGGCGCGCTGGACCTTGATTTTCCAGAGGTAAAAGTCCGGGTCGATGCACATGGCAAACCAGTTCGATTGGAGCGCGTCGAGAACGATGAATCGCATCAGTTGATCGAAGAATTCATGCTGGCGGCAAACGAAGCGGTGGCGCGGGAACTGAAAAAGCGTGCAATTCCAACAATCTACCGCGTTCACGAAAATCCAGATCCGGAAAAGCTGGCAGAGTACCGTGAGTTCGCGCTGAGTTTCGGCTACAAAGTTGGAGATCTGACGCATCGCGCTGAATTACAGCGATTGCTTGCCGAAATCCGCGGAAAACCCGAAGAGCAGGCGCTGAAGGTCGGTCTGCTGAAAAGTCTTAAACGCGCGCGCTACGATCCTCAGCCGCTCGGGCATTACGGCTTGGCAAAGACCAATTACCTGCATTTCACCAGTCCGATCCGGCGTTATGCCGATCTGGTTGTGCACCGAGCGTTAGGTAGGGACGGCACTCCGTTGCCGTCCGCCGCCTCAACTACCGAACGGCGGTCACGGAGTGACACGCCCTACCATATGGGCATGGCGGAAATCGCTTCTATGGCCGAACACATTTCAGCAACGGAGCGAAATGCGGCCGATGCCGAGATCGACGCAACGCAGATGAAAAAGCTCGAGTTTTTCCAACAGCAACTCGCTGACCGTAAGCCACAGATGTTTTCAGCGACCGTTGTAGACATCCGCAATTACGGAGTGATGGTCGAATTACCCGACGCTCTCCTCACGGGCCTTATCCATGTCTCATCGCTCACAGACGACTTCTATGTGTTTGAGCCGGCGAGACGCCAACTCATTGGCAGACGATCACGCAAAAGATTTAGGGTAGGCGATGGCCTGTCGGTGTTTGTTGCGCGTGTTGACCTCTTCAAGCGGCAGGTGGATTTCGCCATTGCGCTAGCGTCAGGAGAGCCTAGGAAACGGGGCCGCAGCAAGGGATCGCAACAGAAAGCAAAGGTGTAATCGCGCGGCACTGCGCACACGCGCGATAACCGGTTTGCAATCGACAGCAGCTTTCAACAGCGACTCTCGCTTTTCTCCTTAAATTGCTTGTTTTTTCTGCGCTTTTTTTGGCAGAATGCCGACGCAGTCGTTCTTAGGCAGAACGCTACCAAAGTGTGGAGCACCAGCTCATGAACGGTTCACCCGCTCTCCAAAGCGCCAATGGTGGTGCGATGGCATTCACCACCACTCACTGGAGTGTAGTATTGGAGGCGCAAGGCGAAACGCCTGCTGCACAGAAAGCACTCGAAATACTCTGCCGCACTTACTGGCGACCCATTTACAGCTTTGTCAGGCAGCAAGGCGTGGGGCCAGAGGAAGCGGAGGATCTCACTCAAGGTTTTTTCGCGCTGCTGCTGGAGCGCAAAGGTTTGTATAGGGTTCGCAAGGAAAAAGGGCGGCTGCGTTCGTATCTGCTGGTTTCGCTCAAAAACTTTCTCGCTGATGAGCGAAGCCGTGCGATGGCCATTAAGCGAGGTCGTGGCCAGCGAGTGGTATCTTTGGAACAGCTGCGCGACAAAGAGGGCGTCAATGTGGAACCTGCTGACACGTTGACAGCCGATCAAATTTACGAACGGCGTTGGGCATTAACAGTGCTGGAACAGGTGCTCTCGCGTTTGGAGGAAGAATACCGCAGGGCGAATAGGGGGCAGGTGTTTGAGCGATTTGAGAAATTGCTTGCGGACGAACCTGGCCACCTGTCGCAGGCGGACATTGCCACTCAATTAGGAATGACTGAGAACGCTGTAAAACAGGCCTTCCATCGGTTTCGACAACGGTATCGATCGCTGTTTCGAGAGGCGATTGCTCATACTGTAGCCGTGCCGGGCGACATTGAGGACGAGCTGCGGCATTTAATTGCGGTTTTGAGGGCGTAAAGACACGAATTGCACGAGGGTAAACACACGAATTACACGAATTGTCACCAATTTCAGATTGTTTCAGTCAACCGTTGGAGCCTTGGTGTAAATTCGTGAAATTAGTGTCTCGATTGGTGTGAATTAGTGAAATTCGTGTCTGGTACTGGAGTGAGTTCGTGAAAATCGTGTCTAGCGTTTGCGGAAAGTGCGGAGCAAAAATCCTCGCTGATGCGCCGCGAGGATCTTGTCCAGCATGCCTTGTAGAGACAGCTCTCGACCTGCTCCTGCACGAGGAACCTGACGGGGCGACCGAGCCGCAAGTAGCGTCACGCGGCAGTAGCGCTGCTCGCTCGACACGAATGGTGACCGACTTCGGTGACTACGAATTGCTCGAGGAAATCGGTCGAGGCGGCCAGGGAGTTGTTTATCGCGCGCGCCAGAAAAGTCTCAACCGAACAGTCGCGTTAAAAGTCATCGGCCTTGGCCAATGGGCCACCCAAGCGCATCTCAAGCGGTTTCGTCGGGAAGCCGAGTCGGCAGCCAACCTGGATCATCCATGCATCGTTCCCATTTACGACGTGGGCGAACGCGAGGGTTCCTGCTACTTCAGCATGAAGTTCATCGACGGCGGACAACTCGATGAAGTGGCAAGGCGCACGCCGATCTCGATTCGAAATGCAGCGGAACTCATTGCGAAACTGGCGCGTACGGTTCACTACGCGCATGAGCACGGCATCCTGCACCGCGACATCAAGCCGGGCAACATTCTCCTCGATGCCAAAGGCGAACCGCATCTCACCGATTTCGGATTGGCCCGACTGCTAGAAACGAAAAGCACTGTCACTCACACGATGGACGTGTTGGGAACGCCGAGTTACATGGCGCCTGAACAAGCCAGCGGTCATAACGAGCAGTTAACAAGTACGACAGACGTTTACGGACTCGGGGCGGTGTTTTATCAACTGCTTACCGGTCATCCACCCTTTGCCGGCGGAACAACCTACGAAACCGTTCGGCTGGTGTTAGAAACCGAGCCTCGGCAACCGCGTCTGTGGAATCCGAAGATAGATCGCGAGCTTTCCACAATCTGTCTGAAGTGTTTGGAGAAAGATCCGCAGCGTCGTTACTCGTCCGCTCTCGTGCTGGCCGAAGATCTTGAGCACTGGTTGCGGCACGAACCGATTCGGGCCCGGCATACCGGAATCGTCACTCGCGGTGAGAAATGGCTGCGACGGAATCGGAAGTTGGTGGCAACGGGCGCTGCCTGTCTCCTTGTGGGGGCCGCTGCAATTTGGTTCTTCCGCGGCGAGCTCGCCAAGATGTTGCCGCCAGCACCGGAGAAAAGCATTGCGGTCCTGCCGTTTGAAAACTTAAGCAAGCAAGAGACGAACGCCTACTTCGCTGACGGCATCCAAGACGAGATTCTGAGCCGTTTATCCAAAATCGCCGATCTGAAGGTCATCTCGCGCACCTCGACGCAACATTATAAAAGCGCTCCTAAAAACCTGCCCGAGATCGCGAAGCAACTTGGCGTCGCGCACATTTTGGAAGGGAGCGTCCAGAAGAGCGGCGACGCCGTGCGGGTCAACGTGCAGCTGATCAAAGCAGCCAATGATTCCCATCTTTGGGCTGAGACCTTTGATCGTAAATTGACTGACATCTTCTCGGTCGAGAGTGAGGTAGCCAAAGCCATTGCCGACCAACTGCGCGCGAAACTCACCGGTCTAGAAGAGCAAGTCATCGCCGACAAACCGACTGATAATTTGGAGGCTTATGATGCCTACCTACGTGGCCTGGCCTACAGTCTGAAGGGTGGCAGCGTTACACCCGCCAGGTCGCTTAGCGCGCAGAAATATCTCAGAGAAGCGGTGCGGTTGGACCCGAAATTCGCCCTTGCTTGGGCCCTGCTGACATACGTGGATGCGCGCGGTTACATCACAGAGACGCTTCAGCCAACACTCGCCCTCCGTGAAGAGGCGCGGCAGGGAGCCGAGGCCGCGCTCATGCTTCAGCCCAGTCTCGGCGAGGCCATCTTGGCCAAGGGTCATTACCACTACGCGTGTCTGAGGGATTACGACACCGCCGTGCGTTACATCGAGCAAGCACGTCAGTTCCTGCCGAACAGCAGCCAGATTGCTGAATTGTTGGCTTATGTCGCAAGAAGGCGGGGCCAGTACGACCTCAGCGAGGCGTACTTCAACGAAGCCGAGCGGCTGGACCCGCGCAACGCTAACGTGTTCAACCAGCATGCAGAGTCCTATATGCATCTTCGTCGTTTCCCCGAAGCGCTGCGGAAGCTTGATCAAGTTCTTAATATCACGCCGGACGATGTTGATACTCTCGCGGAAAAGGCGAGTATTGCACAAGCCGAAGGTGATCTGCCGCGTGCTGCTGCGCTTCTAGCTCCACTCCGTCCAGGCGCTGACCTAAACCAGGCTTTGGAAACACAAGTTTACCAAGCTATCCTGGAGCGCCGCCCCGCAGCAATTATTCCCCGGTTAAAGGAAATACTTGCCAGGCCTGATCCGGCGTTAGGTTATTTCAACGGCGAACTGCGCTTTTGGTTAGGCTGGGCGCAAAAAGTCGCTGGCGACCATGCCGCGGCCCAGGAAAGTTGGCGACAAGCACGCAGCGAACAGGAACCATTCCTCAAAGAACAGCCAGAAAATTATCAGCTGATGGGCGATCTTGCGCTGACCAGTATGAGTCTCGGTGACAAGGCCGCCGCGTTCGCTTTGGCCGAGCGGGCGATAGCTGCGAATCCGATCGAAAAAGACGCTCTGTTTGGTGCTAGGTCAATCGAGATCCTCGCCCGGGTGGCTGCGCAGATGGAAGAGCCCGACCGCGCTATTACGGCTTTACAGAAACTGCTCTCGATACCCGCCTGTGGTGCGCTGGCCGAAATCACCCCGATCACGCCTGCCGTGCTTCGGCTCGATCCCATGTTCGACCCGCTACGCGGCCATCCGCAATTTCAAGGGCTTTGCAAAGATAAGCAGCCGTGAATCCGCGCAACTTTTTCGCCGAGCACCGAAGTCAATTTAACCACGGATTACCCGGATAACACGGATAGAAAAGGGTAGCGCGTTCGGTGGCTGCCGGACCCGGCTGTGCCCAATCGAGCCATCCGATTGTAGGGCGTCCGCCGCGGCGGACGCTAGCCAGGAACCCCTCCGCGACATCCTTGTCATCCGCGGTCTTCCCAAACCTTCCGCGTAACCTCGCGCCGGTTTTCCAGTAGTACACCTGTGAATGGCAAGAAATCAGTTCTCAATGACGAGAAATCAAAGACAGCCAAACTAACTAGAGAAAAACAAGACAGAGGAGCAACCCATGAAAACAAGAAACACGCCAACGCTGCTAGTCGCTATCGTCGTCGGTTTTAATCGAACTCGTTTCTTCCCTATCGTGCCCATCGCGACCGCAGCCACGCTTATTGCGGCAGCTGCAATAATGGCCGTCGCCGGTCAGCGGGATCCGAGTAGCCCGGGCGCTGCGGCAAGCAAGATCGCGCCGTGGGTGGTCGAGCACACCGCCAGCGGGCAGCAGGCTGAATTCATGGTGGTGCTAGGTGATCAAGCGGACCTGAGCGGGGCTGCCACGATGCGCACAAAGAATGAAAAGGGCAGCTACGTTTACGATACCTTGCGGAACAAGAGTCAGGCCACCCAAGGACCAATCCTGCAATGGCTTCGGGAACGCGGAATCGAGCATCGCTCCTACTACATCGTCAACGCGATTCTAGTGAAAGGCAGCCGCGAGGTCGCGAAGGCATTGGCTAGTCGCCCGGATGTGGCGCGCGTCGAAGGCAACCCGCGCATCAAGAATTCGCTTCCTCAACCGGGCCCGGCTGTAGAGCGGCCTTCGCAACCTCAGACTCCGGCGACAACCCAGCCGGGTATCAATTACACGCATGCGCCTCAAGTCTGGGCGCTTGGTTACACTGGCCAAGGAATCGTGATTGGAAGCGCTGATACTGGCGTTCGCTGGACGCATAATGCTCTCAAACCTCACTATCGCGGCTGGGACGGAGTGACCGCCGACCACAACTACAACTGGCACGACTCCATCCACGACAGCGTAGGCAACCCCTGTGGTAACGATTCGCCGGAGCCTTGCGATGACCTTTTCCACGGGACTTGGACCACTGGCACCGCGATCGGTGACGATGGTGCCGGCAGCCAGATTGGGATGGCTCCCGGTGCAAAGTGGATTGGTTGCCGAAACCTGGACCACGGGTTTGGCTCACCTGCCAGATACATCGAGTGCATGGAATGGTTCCTGGCGCCTTACCCCATAGGTGGTGGACAAGGCGACCCGACCAAAGCTCCTGATATTACGAACAATTCCTGGTTCTGTTCGCCGGAAGAAGGCTGTTCGCTTGACACCTTGCAAGCCGCTGTGGAAGCCCAAGCAGCGGCTGGCATCATGATGGTAGTGGGCGCAGGTAATGAGGGCCCCAATTGCTCTACGGTGCAACATCCGCCGGGAATTTACGAGGCATCCTACTCAGTTGGGGCGCTGATTACTGGCAGTGATACCATTGCTTGTTTTAGCAGCCGGGGACCGGTCACTGCGGACGGAAGCAACCGGATAAAACCCGATATCACTGCTCCAGGCGTTGGCATCCTCTCGGCTACCAACGCCTCCGATAGTGCGTATGTGAGTGGAAGCGGCACATCCGCGGCGACTCCGCATATCGCTGGCGCCATGGCCTTGCTCTGGTCGGCCCATCCGGAGCTGCAGAACCAGATCGACGCGAGTCGCGCGGCCCTGAATAATGCCGCCGTGCACATCGCTTCCACCCAATGTGGCGAAGCAGGACCGCCGAACAACGTCTATGGATGGGGCCGAATTGATATACTTGCCGCTGTAACCGGCAGCACACCAACGCCTGCGCCGACGCCCCAATGCGGTACGCCCTCATGGGTGGAGCGGGCGCCCATGCCTTATAATGCGGCGGGCGTCTTTGCCACCAGCGACGGCACCTTTGTCTATGCCGGAGGTGGCTTCGATTCGTTTGGTACTACCCACAACGAGTTGCAGCGTTACGATCCGGTAGGCGACTCGTGGACACTCTTGGCGCCATCGCCTGACCAGCACTCCGTTTCTCAAGCGGTATACTTTAACGGCAAGATCTATAACATCGGCGGCTTTGGTGCAGCCTTCCAGCCGACCGACACCACTAGGGTCTATGATATTGGCACGAACTCCTGGACTACAGGCGCGCCGATGCCCGCTGCGTTGGTCGGCATGGCCACCGCGTTGAGGAATGGGATTATTTACGTAGCCGGCGGCTTAAGTGACGTGGGTGTGGTAAACACGCTTTATGCCTATGATATCGCCGGCAATAGTTGGGCCACACTCGAGTCCATGCCACAAGCGTTGTGGGCGCCCAGCTTCGGGATCATCGACGGCAAGCTGTACGTAGCCGGCGGCAGCGACTTCATTACAGAACTGAACACGTTGTACATCTACGACATCGCCAGTAACACGTGGACAAGCGGTGCAAACGTGCCGTTGGCCGGGTATGCGGCTGGCAGTGCTGTCTTTCACGGGAAACTCTACGTATTTGGAGGATCCAACACGCTACTCAGCACGCAAATCTACGACCCGGGTCAGAATACCTGGACCTCTGGGCCGAACATGAACACTGCCACATGGCGGTTCTACGGGACCGCAGTGGCCAATGACAGTATCGTGGCCGTTGGCGGAACGAACGAGTGTATCTCTGACTCTGAGATTAGCGCAGTTGAGCAGTTGGTCACCATCCCGTGCGGTCCGAGGCCTCATCCGACTCCGCGACCTCATCCAACACCGCGGCAGCCGTAGGAATTTTCGGCGCGTGATACTTGTTCAACGCAGTTATATGCTGGGATGCAAGTCCGGCAGGACATGGTCTTGTGCAGGCCGACGCGGCGCTCGCCGCAACTCCGTTGCCGTAATCGCTTCTCCAGGCAGAAAAGCATCCGCCGCATCAGCGCGGGACGTCACGCCGCGATCACGAAGGCAGATTCTTTCAAACCGGCGCGGTTTTGGGTAAAGGCAAGAATCACGACGCATAAAGTAGTGGGAAGTGACTTTCTCGGTCAGCCATGCGTTTGTTAAAATGAATGGCCGACAAAGTCAGCAAACAGCCCGAGAATGTGCCGGGACCGTGGTACGTGGACGCGAGCTGTGCATTGTGCCGGATGTGTTTGGGGGAGGCGCCGAATCTGATCACCTACAATCGCGACCAGACTGCGGCTTATTTCTTCAGACAACCCAAGACGCCTGAGGAAGTCGATGCTGCGCAGCGCGCAATGGAAGTTTGCCCGACGCTCGCGATCGGGAATGACGGCTGAAGATTTGCGAGAAGAACGGATCGCCGCTACAAATTGGGCTCTGCTATGACTGAAGCCAGCGCGACTGTTGCCGCCCCGCCGTACTCGCGGATAAACCCTTTCCCGGCCACAATGCTGGTCAACCGCCGGCTGAGTGGGGCGGAATCGGAGAAGGACACGCGTCATTTCGAGCTCGATCTCACCGGGTGGGGATTGAGCTTTGAGGTGGGCGATTCTGTCGGCGTGTGTCCAACGAATGATCCTGATCTCGTGGATGGAATTATTCGAGCGCTAGGCGCCACCGGCGATGAAAGCGTTCCGCGGCTGAAAGGCGAGCCAACAACTTTGCGAGAAGCCTTGCTGCGCGATTACAGCATCACCCAGCCAACACCAAAGTTTTTGAAGGCCATCGCCCACCGCGCCGACGCTGCGCCTACGCTGAGTTATCTTCTGGCTCCGGATCGCAAACAGGATCTCCAGACATATCTCTGGGGCATGGAAGTGGTTGATTTTCTCATCGAGCATCCGTCCGTGCGCTTCACGCCGGAGGAATTTGTCGGGCTGCTCTCGAAACTGCAGCCGCGACTGTATTCGGTCGCTTCGAGTCTGAAGGCGTTTCCCGATCAAGTGCACCTGATCGTGGACGTCGTTCGTTACGAGAGCAATGGTCGCCTGCGCAAAGGCGTGGCCTCGTCATTCCTCGCCGAACGCGCGGACCACTTGCCCGTGCCGGTTTTCCCAAGCAACGCAAAACATTTTCATCTGCCGGAAAATCCCGACACACCGATCATCATGGTTGGACCTGGCACAGGTGTTGCCCCCTTTCGAGCGTACTTGCAGGAACGCCAGGTCACCGGCGCGAAGGGAAAAAACTGGCTCTTCTTCGGAGCGCAACACGTGAACTGCGACTTCGCTTATGAAGAGGATTTCGACACGTTCATGAAAGAGGGGATTCTCACGCGGCTCGACTGCGCTTGGTCACGCGATCAGGCTCACAAAATCTATGTGCAGCACAAGCTGGCTGACAATGCGGCCGAGATCTGGAAATGGATTGATGCCGAGGGCGCGCAGTTTTTCGTGTGCGGTGACGCGCGTCGCATGGCGAAGGATGTGGACGCAATCTTGCGCAAGATTGTCCAGGAGCAGGGCGGCAAGAGCGTCGATCAGGCCAACGAATACGTCGAGAAGCTGAAAAGCGAGAAGCGCTACAAGCGGGATGTGTACTGAATGACGAAATCCGAATGACGAATGACGAAACAGAATGGTTGCGCGCTGTTTCGGGTTGGTCATTCCTTCGTCATTCGACATTCGTGCTTCGTCATTTTTTTCATCTGTGGCATAGTAAGAGGGAAAAGTTAACGCCATGTACGAGAACACTGAATTCACATTGAGCCGCGACTGCGATGCGATCCAGATTCCCAGTGGCCAGAAGACGACCATTCCGGCTGGGACGCAGGGCGTCATCACGCAAAGCCTCGGAGGTAGCTATACGATCGCAACTTATCAGGGCCTTGCACGAGTGGCGGAGAAAGATCTGGACGCGCTCGGGTTGGAAAAGCCGCAGCCGCAGCAAACGCAAAAATCTGCATCCACCGATGGCGAAGTTTCAGAGGAAGACGTCTGGAACCAACTCCGGCAATGTTATGACCCCGAGATCCCGGTCAACATCGTCGATCTCGGTTTGGTCTACGATTGTCGGTTAATCAAAAAAGATGGTGGGACGCGCGTCGAAGTAAAAATGACTTTGACCGCGCCGGGTTGCGGAATGGGACCGGCAATCGCACACGATGCGCAGAGCAAAATTCTAAGCATAGACGGCATCGATGAAGCCGATGTGCAGCTCGTTTGGGACCCGCCTTGGAACCAAAACATGATCAGCGAAGCCGGCCGAATGAAGCTCGGCATGATCTGAACCGTACGCCGTGTCATTCTGAGCGAAGCGAAGAATCTCTGATTAGTTACTTGGGGCAACCCCAAGCGAACTTGAGATTTTTGAAAGCCTGGCCTCATGCTTCGCATTTCGTTGCAGCGCTTCGCTCAACATGACAGAGACAGGTGTAAAACAAAAATTGCAGTCAAATTTTCAATCGTGCATTGACAGTACGCGCTGCGGTTTTATAGTCGTCGCCCCCGGAACTTTTATACACACATCGATATGCCATTAACTGAACTCATCCTCGCCGAAAGTGTTCCGGGGCTTGGCGCCGAGGCGGACGTGGTGAAGGTGCGTCGCGGTTATGCGCGCAATTATCTTCTGCCGCGCAAAATGGCGTACGAAGTTACACCGGCGGCTTTGCGCCAGCTTAATGCCCTTAAGCAGAAGCGCGCTGAACGCGAAGCACGCGAGTTGAACGAGGCTCAGGAAGTCGCGCGCCGCATCGGCAAGACGCGGTTTGTTTTTACATTGGAGACTGGCGAGACCGGCAAAGCATTTGGATCAGTAACGGCACAGGACATCGTGAACCGGCTGAAAAACGAAGTCGGCGCAGAGATCGATCGACACAAAATTGTTCTGGAACGCCCGATCAAAGACACCGGAGAGCACGAGGTCGCCATTAAGCTGCATCACGACGTGACGGCGCAACTTGTTTTTCAGGTGAAATCGGCAGCAGAACCAAAGGCTGATGCGACGACTGCCGCTGCGCCGGAAGAATCTGACAAGAAGCAACGACGAATTTTCCGCAGGAAAAAAGAACAGCCAAAACAAGAAGACAAATAGATGGCAACTCCACCGTCCGCATGGACAGGAGAGAAGCCTCGTAAAGCGGGAAATGGCGCTGGCCGAGGTTCGGCGGCGCGAAGCGGCGAAAAAGTTGTTCCCATTTCGCCAACAGGTTCTGCGCAGGATGTTCACCGAACGCCGCCGCATAGCGTGGAAGCAGAGCAGGGCGTCCTTGGTTCAATGCTCATTTCCCCGCGCGAAACGATCGCGGAATGCGTCGAGAAAATTAACGAAGAATATTTCTACGTCCCTGCGCATCGGACGATCTATGAGGTGCTTGTCGAACTTTGGAACGCGGGACAGGCGATCGATCTGATCACATTCACACAGGTGTTGCGAGATCGGAACCTTCTCGACAGCGTCGGCGGTGCGGCGTTTGTCACGAATCTGTTCACGTTCGTTCCGACCGCGGCCAATGTGCAGTACTACTTGGAGATCGTTCGCGACAAATACATTCTGCGCGAGATCATTTCCGCCGCCACTGAGAGTGTCCGTCGCGCTTACGAAGAGCAGGATGAGGTCGACAGTCTGCTGGACGAAGTGGAACAGAGGATCTTCGACGTCGGCGAAGACCGGTTCAAAGGTCAGATGCTCTCGATGAAAGATCACGCGATGCAAGCGATCGAGACGATCGAGAAACTCTACGAACGCAAGGGCAGCATCACCGGAATCTCAACCGGTTTCGTCGAGTTCGATCGCATGACCAGCGGCCTGCATCCTTCCGAAATGGTCGTGATTGCAGCGCGGCCGAGCATGGGGAAAACCGCGCTCGCCATGAACATTGCCGAATATGTGGCGATCAACGAAAAGCTGCCCGTAGGCGTGTTCAGCCTGGAAATGAGCAGTCAGCAACTCGTGCAACGACTGCTTTGCTCGCGCGCGCGCGTAAACTTGCAGAGGGTCCGCGACGGCTTTTTGGGCGAGCGCGATTTTCCGAGCCTGACTGCTGCAGCGTCAAAATTGGCGGAGGCCAGAATCTTCATTGATGACAGCGCCAGCCTCAGCATTCTGGAACTGCGAGCAAAAGCGCGCCGGCTAAAGGCGCAGCAGGATGTGAGCCTCATCATCGTAGATTATTTGCAATTGCTCAGGTCAACTTCGCGGCGCGCGCAGGATAATCGCCAGCTCGAAATCTCGGAAATTTCTGCCGGGCTCAAGGCTTTAGCCAAGGAATTGAAAATTCCCGTCATTGTCGTGGCGCAATTGAACCGGCAACCAGAACAACGCTCAGGTGGCAAACCGCGTTTGAGCGATCTCCGCGAATCGGGATCCATCGAGCAGGATGCGGACCTGGTCGGTTTACTCGTTAGGCCCGAGCTGTACGAGGAAGATGAGGAGGCGCGTGTGGAGAAGGCGGGCGAAGCGGAGTTGATCATCGCCAAGCAGCGCAACGGCCCTGTCGGCGAAATTCCGCTCACATTCCTGAAGGAATACACACGCTTCGAAACTCGCGCCCGCAACGTGAGCGAACCAGAAGAAGCGTTTTAGGGTAGGGGCGGTTCACCTGAACCGCCTGGCGTGTTCTCATCGCAGCCGAAGCAGGCGATTGAGGTCAATCGCCTCTACCTAAGCGATTTCGCTGCTTCGATCACGTGCTGAGCGTCGATGCCGCGTTCCTTCATCACTTCGGCGCCGGGCGCGCTCATGCCGAAGTCGTGCAGTCCGACGACTTTTCCGTCGAGACCGACATATTCGTACCAAATCTCAGTCACCCCGGCTTCGATCGCGACGCGTTTCCGGCATTCGTTAGGCAACACTTCTGCACGGTATTCTTGCGGCTGGCGGTTGAATCTTTCAAAGCACGGCATGGAAACGACGCGGACGCTGACGCTCAACTCTTTCGCGGCGGCGAGCGCATGCTGTAATTCGCTACCGCACGAGAGGATGATCAGGTCGAGTTTGCCGCTTTCCCTTTTTGCGATGTAACCACCACGCAGCACTCCTTCGCGACGCAATTTTGGATCAATGTCGTTCAATATTGGAACGGTCTGACGCGTGAGCGAGAGCAGAGTCGGTCCATCGGTTCGCTGCATCGCCGCTACAAATGCGCCTGCGGTTTCTTCGGGGTCAGCGGGCCGAATCACGTCGATGTTCGGCATCAAGCGAACGGAGCTGACGGTCTCCACAGGTTCATGCGTCGGGCCGTCCTCGCCGACGCCGATCGAGTCGTGGGTAAAAATGTAAACGTTGGGAAGCTTCGCGAGTGCGCTGAGCCGAATAGCAGCGCGGCAATAATCGGTAAACACCATGAACGTCGCACCAGAGGCGCGGAACAGCCCATGATACGAAATGCCGTTGAGAATGGCGCACATGCCGTGCTCGCGAACGCCGAAACGGATGTTGCGTCCGCCGAAATTATCGCGATTGAAATCGCCGCCGTCCTTGATGTAATTCATTGTCGAACCGTACAGATCGGCACTGCCGCCGATTAACAACGGCATTGATTGCGCGATCGGCTGCAACACTTCGCCACCGGCTTTGCGCGTGGCCAGCTTCGCATCTTTGGGAAAGTCCGGAATTTTCTCGAGTAGATCAGCAGGAACTTTTCGCGCAAGGCCGTCATCGAGCAGCTTCGCTTTGTCGGGGTTTTTCGCGTGCCACGCATCGTAGGTTTTTTCCCAGCGATCATACTCAGCAAGGAGTGTCTTTTTGTGCTGGGCGAAATAGTCATACACATCCTGCGACACGAAATAATGCTCGTCCGGCAAGCCGAGCGCCGTGCGGGCTGCATCGACGAATTTTGCGCCCGCTTCGCCGTGCGCCTTGTATGTCCCCGCGACTTCGGGAATGCCTTTTCCGATCAGCGTATGTGCGATGATGAACTGCGGTTTGCCGTTGTCGCGGCGTTTCGCGACGTCGAATGCGTCTAGAAACTGTCGCATGTCCTGGCCCTCGATTTCCTGGACATCAAAGCCGTACGCTTTCATCCGCTGTCCCGTGTCTTCGCACTGCGTAAGCTTTGCTGGGGCGTCCAGCGTAACGGCATTGGAATCGTAAATGAAGATCAGATTGTCGAGGCCCCAAACGCCGGCGAGCGCGCACGCCTCGGATGCAACGCCCTCCTGCATGTCGCCGTCACTGCACAAACAGACCACGTGCTGGTCGAAAATTCTGTGCTCATCGGTGTTGAATCGTGCCGCAGCCATGTTCGTCGCCACGGACATGCCAACCGCGTTGCCCACGCCCTGACCGAGCGGTCCGGTGGTGCATTCCACTCCCGGAGTCTCGCCAAATTCCGGATGTCCCGGCGTTTTGGAATGTAGTTGCCGAAAGCGTTTGATTTCCGACATCGGCAAGTCGTAGCCGCTCAGGTGAAGCCAGGTGTAAAGGAACATGCTGCCGTGCCCGCCGGAGAGCACGAAGATATCGCGATTGATCCAGCGAGGCTGGTCCGGATTATATCTCAGCGCATGACCAAAAAGCACGGCGCCGATTTCAGCGCAGCCGAGCGGAAGCCCGAGATGCCCTGATTGCGAGGCTTGCACTGCGTCCATGCACAAACCGCGCGCCTGATCCGCTGCTTTCGAAAGTATTTCGATGTTCAAATTCATGCTAGGCTTATAATCGCAGGGCAGCCATTCGTCATTCGGATTTCATTCTCAACAATGAATCAAACCACTCTCGTTCAAATTGCCGAGCGACTGGAACGTTTGGCAGGCAAACTTCCCGAAAAAATTCGGCGCCCAGTGCTGCGGGAATTGATACCACTAAAGCAATTATTCCTTCAGCAGCGGCGACCACGATTTCTCTTCATCGGGTCGAGCAAAACGCCGATGCCAGAAATCATCGATGTACTTTTTGCTCCGGACTCGCACGAGGGCATGAATGTGACCCTTACGCCGGTGCATCGTTGGACGGAGTGGACAATTCCCGGTCACGGAACCGTCTCGATTCTGGACGCGCGCGACGCCGGCGATTCTGCCCAAACGCAAATTCGAGAGGATCTCAGGCGCGAACCTGCCGATATCGTGTTCTTTTTCGATGACGGCGAATCGAATTTGAGTGAAGCCATCGACGTCCCGCCGGGTGAGACGAAAATCATTGGGCTTTCGTTGGGGTCCGCCAGACGAGTGACGGAATTGGAACAGGCGCTCGATGCGCAGCCCGGTGTCCACGACCGTTTGCTGACGGCAGTTCGCATCGCGGAAAGGCAATCCGCAGAAACGCGACGGCTGATGTCGCTGCTCGCCGCAGAGTTGCCAAACCAGGCGAAGATCGAGATGATTCGCATCTCGCGCGATCGCCACGCGCAGGTTCATGTCGCGCAAATGTTGATAAAATCTACGACCGCGATTTGCGCCGCAATCGGCGCACAACCGATTCCGTTGGCAGACCTGCCGGTTCTCACGACGCTGCAAGTTTTGATGGTTTCCGGAATCATGTACATCAGCGGCAGGGAACGAAGCCTGCGGGCTGCGACTGAGTTCATCGCCGCACTAGGAGCAAACGTCGGCGTGGGCATGCTCCTTCGCGAGGGTACGCGCGCGATGCTAAAGTTTTTCCCGGGGTGGGGCAATGTGGTTTGCGGCATGGTCGCGGGCGCAGGCACATATGCGGTTGGTCGCGCTGCCACGGCGTACTTTCTCGAAGGGGCTTCCCTAAAAGAGGCGAAACAGACGTATCTAAAGAGCCGAAGAAAACGGTCGCGTCGTGCGCTGCCATCGCATGAATAAGGACGCTGTCGTCGGCGATTACACGCGTCGGATTCGGCACTTTCGGCCGTGCAAGAAACGGGCGTGAATAACTTGTGAACAAGTTTGTCGTCTCGACGCATTTTGTTCACAGAATTTTGTGAACATGCCTGCGAGTTTCCCTTGGTACCTCGCGCGGCACGGACCGCACGTATGAAGCTTTCAGAGATACGCGCGACGCTGAAAGAAATCGGCGTCTCGCCGGCCAAAGCTCTCGGCCAAAACTTTCTGCACGATCAAAACCTCGCTCGCTGGATTGTCGATCAGACGCAAATCACTGCGGAAGATTATGTGGTCGAAATCGGGCCCGGCTTGGGCGCGTTGACCAAGTTTCTTCTGGAAAAAGGAGCGCATGTTCTGGCGATCGAAAAAGATGCGCGACTTGCAAAGTTTTTGCGTTCGCGTTTCGGGAACGAGCGACTTGAAATCGTCAACACTGATGCGCTGAAGTTCGATCCACGCGTTTTGTTCGCGCATCGCCGCGTAAAGTTGATTGGGAATCTGCCGTACAACATTTCGAGTCCGTTACTCCTGAAATTCCTCGAACATCCAGGTCCTATCTCATTGTGTGTGTTGACATTACAGAAGGAGATGGCCATGCGACTTTCCGCGTCACCGTGCACGCATGATTACGGGGCGTTGACGTTGCGCGTCCAATTGCATCATTGCGTGAAATATCTGCGCAGCGTTCCTGCAACTGTTTTTCTCCCACGACCTGATGTCGATTCCGCAGTGGTGCGACTCCAGCCGCGCGATCCGGTTGAATTGCCCGAGCACGACGATGAGTTGCTTTTGAAATTGATCCGGCTCGGGTTTTCTCAGAGACGAAAACAGCTCAGGAAATTGCTACGGGAATACGCTCGCGACTGGAACGCGCTCGCGAGCTGTCTGAACATCGGTCCGAATGCACGAGCGGAGGAATTATCATTGCTGCAATGGATCGCTCTTGCGAATTGCATCGCTCCGCCTCCGTGCCAGGGGATGTGCTCAACGCCTAACGAGCAGGTCCCGGTGGTCGATAATAATGACCGAATCCACGACTACGCAAGCCGCTCTGAAGTGCATGGGAATAACTTGCTCCATCGAGCTGTTCATATCCTCATTTTCAATCAGTTCGGGGATGTGTATTTGCAGCAACGCTCCCGTTGGAAAGATCGGCATCCGTTGAAATGGGACTCGAGCGCTTCCGGCCACGTGACTGCCGGCGAAAATTACGATGAAACAGCGCGGCGCGAGCTAAAGGAGGAGTTAGGCGTTGATGTTCTGCTTGAAAGAATTTTTAGGCTCACCGCTTCATCGCGTACCGACCACGAGTTTATCTGGGGCTACCGCGGCGTAGTTTCAGGAGATCTTGTCCCTAACAAGTGTGAAATTGAGAGAGGCATATTTTTTGCGCCGGCAGTGATTGATGGCTGGACGTCGGCGAGGCCCGACGATTTCGCGCCAGGATTTTTAGAATGCTGGAAAGCGTACCAGCGGAAAGTGTATTCCGAGCGCGAACAGTCTATCCACCCAGAAACTTTCTCCGCGGCAAACGGCGCAGCATCGACTGCCTGAACTTTCGAGCGGCGCGTCGTGCGGCTTGTTTTCCGCCAAATAGGTTGTCGCTGAACATCTTCGTCACCACACGATCGCCGCGGAGGAAGTGGACCTGAAAGCCATGTGTCTGCTTCTTCGCGCGCGGTTTCGTGTCGATCCGGCGAATGTTTTCTTCCGATTGAGGATTTGGACGTTTTCGTCGTGGCATAATTGACTAACAACAAGCTAACGAGTCATCGTCAGATTTCAACGAGCCAATGAAACAGCGCCGCGCAGCGCGTCCGGCGATGGCAGATTCCAGGCCCGCCATTTGTTCTCGTACTCCCCGGTGGGAAGCAAGGCATAGCACGGATGTCGCTTCGCTCGCAACCAGGTAATAATTTTCACGAGGTTACCCTGCGCCATGGTCGTGCAACCGGTCGTAGGCCTGTTGACGCCACGCCGGATGTGAAAAAAGATGGCGCTACCCGCTCCGGGCACAGGCGGATCGGAATTGTGCCGGACCTCGATGAGCCAGTGATAGGCAAAATCTCCCGAGCGCATTTTTTCGTGACTGTAATTGTCCGGCGGATTTTTCGGATCAATTACGATGTGGCGATTGTAATTCGGCGAACGCGGATCATCGCTCCAAATGTCTGCGTCGGTGACTTGATGATACGGATAGTCGGCGCCAGCCGGCAGGTGTGCGTCGTATCCAAAGACCTGTCCGATCTCGAAAATTCCCGCGGGCGCCCGGCCGTCTCGTTCTTTCTTGCGAGGGGCGGGCTCGTTTTGACCTGAGATTCCTGTCCCCCACGCGAGACCCTTCTTGCCGAACAACACGGGAAACGGCCCGACGACAACCTTCCAATCACCGCCGCGCGGGCGCTCAAACAATCGCAGCTCGCCGCGCGCCGAATTCCACGTCGGTGCAATTCCCACCATGAGCTGTGTGCAGTCTTCCGGAACACCGTCGGCGTACGCCTTGACGCCAAGCAGCAGAAACAAGCAAATCGCGAGGCTGCGCAAGATGGACATAAGTTCTACAAGGAAGTCATTTTAAGTATTCCGCCAGTTGTTTCCACATCCGCGGCAACGGCGCACAACGATTCTTGTTTGTCGGCTCGCACTAAGTTGAGCCCAAACTTGTATCGTTTATGAAAACATTATTCTCATTCGGAGGCATCATGGCCATTTTGGGGTTGGCCGTGGCTTCTACGTTCGCCCAAACCCAGAGCACTACCAGTAGCAGCACCACTTACATCCAGACCAGTAAGCTTATCGGCAAGAAAGTGAAAGCATCCCAGGGAGACGAAATTGGCGTAGTCAAAGATGTCGTCCTCGATGGCAACGGCTGCATCGCTTACACTGTTCTTTCCACTGGCGGAGGCGGCGGTACGCGGGTCAGTGGAGGCGGCAAAATGGTTGCTGTCCCGTGGGCTGTCTATTCGCCGTCAACCGATCTGAACGTTCTCACCGTAACTGTCGATAGAGATCGCATCTACAACGCGCCGGTGTTCGATTATGCTCGCATCGAAGAATATTCGCGGCCTGATTATATTACCAACGTGTATAGCTACTATGGGGTAAGCTCGGGAGCGGCAGTTGGGGTTGGAGTTTCTGGCGGTACTTCAACGACCACAACGGGCGCAGCCACGACAACAGGTGCCGCGACAGGCGCAGGAGCTCAAGCAGGCGCAGCAGCTAACCAAGCCGGCGCTGCATCGCCGGCACAATCGCCAATGGGAGCCGCTTCACCTGGCCAAGGAGCACCGAGTCCCGCCGCCACAGCAGCGGGAAGAGCCCACCCGGGTGCGGCCGCGGCCGCGGGCGCAGCGGCGGCCAGGGCGCGTGAAACAGCTGCTCCGAGCTCTCCCGGCCGAGCCGGTACTTCACCATCAAAAGAACGAACGCCGAGTGCGAAACAAAAGCAGCAGCAGACGCCAAGTAGTCGCAGCGAAACCGGAACGCGATCTGAAACTGAGCGAGCTCCATCTGAAGGAGCGACCACGGGAGAGAAAACAAAGGGATCAACGCGTGAGCGGTCACGAAGTCGCGAAGCCACGACTCCACCAGAACGACCACAAGAATAACCAATTTGGACTGACGGTTTCGGTAAACGCTGCAGCAAATCAGCCCGGCACGTGAGCGCCGGGCTTTTTTGCACCCCAAAATGGGAACTATGTCGTTCTGCCTTCTACGGCGGCGGTATCGGCTGGGAGATATTTCACCCCGAGAAGCCATGTGAGGCCCGACGCGAAGATAATTGCGGACACAAACAGAAACGCCACATGCATATTCGCGTGTCCGCCAATGTACCCGAGCAGCCAAAATGCCTGCACATCGCCAAACGCATGGATCACGAAAATGTTTGCAGCAAACGCTGTCGCGCGGACGGCCGGCAGCGAAACATTCGCGAGAGCCGTGTTTGACGGGCCGGTATTTAAGAACAGGAAAAAGATCGCCAGGAACATGGTGATCCAGGCACCAGGAAACGGAATGTAAAGAGTGGCAACGAAAAGAGGACACGCCATCAGCATTCCAATTCCTGAGACCCAGAAGTACGAACCGGGAAGACGCGAGCGCAACCGATCGGCAATAATTCCTCCAAGTAGCGTCGAGATCAGGCCCGCGACTACCGTGATCAGGCCAAAAATCGTCATGCCCACGTCAGGACTTTGATTGCGAAAACGCAGATATGCCGGTACCCAGAAGCCCAAACCGCCTGTTACAAAAGTCATTAACGTCTGCGCAATGCAGTTGATGAGATAGGAGCGTGTGCGGAACAGGTCCAGGTAGTCGCGTACGCTGCGGCGCGCTGATTTTTGTTCCAGATTATTTGCTGTGACGCGCGGATCGCGTTGCCAGAAACACAGCAGGCCCAGCAACAAACCCGGCGGAGTAACCAGATAAAATGCCCAGCGCCAGCCCAGGTGAGCACCGACTAGTCCACCGATTACGTAGCCAAGCGCGCTGCCAACGGGGATCGCCGTGTAAAAAATCGCCATGACCCGGCCGCGTCTCTGGATTGGGAACAGATCAGCTAAGATGGTCGGGGCAGCGGGGCCATAGCCGCCTTCCCCGATTCCGACCAAAACGCGAGTTGCAAAGAGAATGGCAAACGTCGCCGCCAAACCGGAGCCGCCGCTGGCCAGACTCCACAAAATCACAGCAGAGCCGACGATGATCCAGCGCGAGAACCGATCGGCGAGCAGACCGAGAATCGGCGCGCTGACCATGTACGTCACAAAAAACGCATCGCCGAGCAAACCGGTCTTGGTCATGGCGTGTACGTCGTCAGCTGAGAAAAAAGTTGCGCGAATATCAGGTTCGAGCGCGGCTAGAATTTGCCGGTCGATGTAATTGAAAAGATTAATGGCCAGGAGCAGAAAGAGTGCGCTCCGCGCGCCACTCAGCGGCTTTATCCCTCCAGCTTGCATCAACAATTGCCGATTGCAGTTTGCCCCGCACCGATTGTAAATCATAAACCATGCGGTCCCCATCCACTGCCGAACGCGCGCTCTATTTCTTTGGACGACCGCTGATGCGCTCCTTTTATCGCGTGAGTGCGCTGGGTCTCGAACATCTGCCGGCCGGCGGTTTTCTTCTCGTGCCCAATCATATCACTTGGGTGGACGCCCTCATCCTGCAGTTCGCCTGCCCACGTCCAATCCGCTACGTCATCGACCAGGAATATTATCGCAAGCGCATCTTGCATCCGATTCTGCGCGCGATTGGTTGCATCCCCATCAGCAAGCGCCAGTCGCATGCTGCAGTTCGCGCCGCTGCGGAAAAAATCGCCGAAGGCGAAATCGTGTGTGTGTTCCCGGAAGGTGAGTTGGAGCGAAGGGGGACGCTGTTGCGTTTGCAGCGCGGTTATGAAGTCATCGCGCGCCACGCGAAGGCACAGGTCGTTCCGGTCTGGCTCGATCAACTCTGGGGATCGATCTTTTCATTCCAGGGCGGGAAATTTTTCACGAAGTTCCCGAAGCGAATCCGGTACCCTGTTACAGTGGCCTTTGGAAAACCACTCGAGGCAAAAGCAGCCGACGTCGCGACCGTGCGCGAGGCGTTGCTCAAGCTGGGTGAATTCTGTTTCAGCCGCCGGCCGTCATTGGATCGACATCTTGCCGAAGACTGCGTGCGCGGTTTGAAGCGCAGACCCTTCGCTACAGCCGTGGTCGACGGAACAGATCACACGCAACTGAGCCGCGGAAAATTGCTCGGCGCGGCGGCAGCGTTTAGTCGCTATTTGCGAAAGGAATTTCCTGACGAACGAATCGCGATCGTTTTGCCCGCAAGCAAAGGATCGATGGTTGCCAATTTGGCCGTGATGCTGGCGAACAAAGTTCCTGTGGACCTGAATTTCACAATAGGACGCGCGGCTAATGAATCCTGCTGCAGGCGAGCCAACCTGCGGGTCGCAATCTCAGCGACGCCATTCATCGAACGGCTGCGGAAATCTGTAGCTGCGACGCCCCCGTCGCAGAACCTCGGCGGCGAGGGCGCCGCCGCCACGAAAGATTTTCCGTGGCCCGAACGCGTTTTGAAGTTGGACGAACTGATACCGCATATGAAGCGCCAAATTATTCTGTGGTGGCTCCTGTCGATCATCCTACCCGCGCGTTTGCTTTTGCGGTTGCTGAACATTCCCAAAAAGGGCGGGCACGTCGAAGCAGTGTTGCTTTTTACGAGCGGAACCACTGGCGAACCCAAAGGAGCGGTGATGAGTCACCGCAACGTAATGGGAAATGTCGCGCAATTCCGCGAACTGCTCGACGCGAAGAAAACGGACGCGATTCTCGCGTCGCTGCCGTTCTTTCACACGTTTGGATCGACTGTCACACTTTGGTATCCGCTCATCGAAGGTGTGCGCATCGTTACGTATCCGAATCCGTTGGACCCGGCGAAATGCGCGGCGCTGATCGACCGATACAAGCTGACTTTCCTGCTGCTGACACCCACCTTTCTGCGCCTGTATTTGCGCAAAGCCGAACCGGAGCAGCTTAAGACTCTACGTCTCATCATCACCGGCGCCGAAAAATTGCCGCTCGAACTCGCGAGCCATTTTGAGGAACGTTTCCACAAAAAGGTCTTCGAAGGCTACGGGCTTACCGAGACAGCGCCGGTGGTGAGCGTCAATTTGCCCAATCCCGAGCCGCCCAAGCCAGGCGAACACGTGCAACCGTCGAGCCGTTTGGGAGCAGTTGGCAGATTGGCACCAGGTATCGCCGCCGAAATCCGTGAACCGGAAACTGATCAGAAACTTTCGTTGTACGACAGCGGGATGCTTTGGCTGCGCGGCGTCAACATTTTCGAAGGATATTTGCACGACCCGCAGCGAACCGCGGAAGTCCTGCGCGACGGCTGGTTGAAGACGGGTGACATCGGTCGGTTCGACGAAGACGGTTTCCTTTATATCGAAGGCCGGCTGTCGCGATTTTCAAAGATCGGCGGCGAAATGGTCCCGCACGAGGCGATCGAACACAAAATAATCGAGCTAATGGAATTATCCGGCAGGGACGAACGTCCCATCGCCGTTGTAGGCGTGCAGGACGAATCCAAGGGCGAAGCGCTCGTGCTGCTTAGTGCTGTAGATATTGACGTTTCCGAGCTGCGCAAAAAATTGCAGGAAGCAGGTGTGCCAAACTTGTGGATTCCAAAACACCTTCAGCGCGTCGAAACAATCCCGGTCCTGGCGTCAGGCAAACTCGATTTGAAAAGGTGTCAGGAAACCGTGGCTGAAAGGTAGCGACCGCCGAATCACGGATGAGTGACGGAATCTTCTTCTTTCATTCGCCAGGGCGAAATTTTTCCAAATAGATCGCGTGTCGCACCAGCGATATCCTCGGCTTTTGACACGCCGCTGTCGATCAGCGCGCGGCCAGTGCTTGCCCAAATCTTCCTCACAACCAGTGCGCCGTTTTCACGAACAATTCGTCCGAGATGCTGGACAGCAGCAGCTGTAGCAGATCTGCGAATGGCTTCAGACGAATGGCGCGAAGTGAGTTCGCAATAGCGCCGTGCGACTTCGCCCACGCGTAATGTGAGAAACGCGTTCGCGGCGCCGTTTGAAACGCATTTTACCAGGAGCGCTGAGATACCGCTCAAACCTGGAATTCCGCTTTTGAGCGCCGGAACTACCGACACCGCAAGCGGTGCGACCATTTCTCCGAGGTCAAGGGATTCAAGTCCGCTGGCGACGAAAGCTGTGCCGCCAACATTCGCGTACAACCGCAGCAGTTCGCGGGGCGAAGGCCGCTGCACGTAAATGCGCGCAATGCGGCCGACCATTTGAATTTGTGTGAATAGCACGATGAGCCCGTCGAGCCTGCCATTTTGCATTAACGCGGTGCTGAGAAAAACTGTGCTCGCCGTTCTGCGTACAATCAGATCCGCTTCCTTGGACAGGTGCGCAATGGCGGCCTCAACCTCGGCGCCTGTTCCTAGTGGCAACTCGCGAGTTCGCGGATTATTCGCCAACCGCGAGCGCAACGTCTGCAAATAAGCCTCGTGCTTTGCTCCCGACGTTTCCTTCGGCGGCACGAGTGCTGGCGGCAACTGCGCGTAAGCGATCACGCAATAGAGCGCAAGAAATCCCGATGCCAGACAAAGTCCCCAGAACACAACCGTACCAGCGACCGGGTGAATCCTGTCAGCTAAGGAGATCAAACTCGTCGCACCGGCGACGATCAGCGACACCATCGAAACCACGCCTAGCGCGAGAAGCACTAGGATGATTCTCCTTAGACCCGAATTTTGATCTGCTGAGCGATCTTAATCAGGAAATCAGGAATTGTAGGGCGTCTCTGCGAGACGCCAGGCGTTTGGCACAAACGCCCGCCAACATTAATCTGTGGACAATAAATCTGATTGTATCCCGGGATGAAAAATACGTTCGTCGTAATTTCTTCGGTTGGTCCTAATCGCGATCGATCGAAAGGCACCCGCGAGCAGCCATTCTGGAATGAGCACGCAGCTTTTATCGATCAATTGGTCGACGATGGATTCATTCTGATGGGTGGCCCTTTAGTCGGTCGAGACGGGTTGCCGCAAGGCGCGCTCTTGATCGTCAACGCGCAAGATGAAAACGAAGTCACACAAAAACTGAAGGACGATCCCTGGTTCGAGCGCGGCATCCTCAAACTGGAGAGTATCAAGCGCTGGCAAATCTTCATCGACGTCCGCAAGTAGGTAACACTCGGGGCACTGGCGGCTCGCGAGATGGATTTCCAGTTCGCACGGCAGCCGATCGCGCGCGAACGTGACGTCATGCGATTCGCTCGATCAGCTCTCCGTTATTTGAGCCTAACTACGCTCGGAGTCGTGTCCGTCTGCATAACGCGCGCTGATGAAAAGCCTTTGATGCAAGCGGTGGTCGCCCACCACGAATACGGCGCACCCGATGTGCTGAAGGTTGAACAAATGCAGCGACCAGAACCGAACGATGATGAAGCGCTCGTGCGCGTAATCGCCAGCAGCGTCAATCCAGCCGATCCGCTTACACTCAGCGGAAAATACGCAAAGGAATTTGGCACGCGTTTGCCGCTGATCCCGGGCTATGACATTGCCGGCGTCGTGGAAAAAACAGGCGCGAACGTCACCAAGCTCAAAGTAGGCGACGCGGTTTACGGTTATCCAACTTTCGGCTGCGGCTGGGCGGATTACGTGGCAGTCAAGGAGTGGGAAGTCGCTGCGAAACCTAAGTCCCTCAACTTTGTGGAAGCCTCGGCGGTCCCAATGGGTGCGTTGACTGCGTGGCAGGCGTTAGTGGATGTGGCGAAACTCCAGCCCGGCCAAACAATCCTCGTTCACGGCGGCTCCGGCGGAGTCGGTAGTTTCGCGGTGCAGATCGCAAAAGCGCGCGGTGCGCGCGTTATTGCCACTGCCTCAACACGAAACCAGGACCTTCTCAAGCAGCTCGGCGCGGACGAGGCGGTGGATTACACCGAAACGAAGTTCGAAGATGTTGCCAAAGATGTGGACGCCGTGCTCGATCCAGTGGGCAAAGAAACACTCGCGCGTTCTTATGTAGTGCTAAAGAAAGGCGGCATCGTTATTTCACTGGTCGCGCGACCTGATCCTGCCGAGCTTAAGAAACATGGAATCCGCGGCGCGGGAATCTCCGTGCATCCCGATGCCGAGGATCTCACTGAGATCGCGCAGTTGGTCGACGCAGGAAAAATCAAACCAATCGTGACAGAAGTTCTTCCGCTGACGGGTGCGGTAAAGGCGCAACAACAAGCCGCGACTCATCACACGCGCGGAAAAGTTGTGCTGCAAATCGCAGACGAGCCGAAAGGATAACCGATCGGTTTTTGATCGGCCGCTTTCTCCTGCCGGCAATAGTTATAGCGCTCCGTGAAGAATCTTTTCGTCGATAGCCAGGTAATCAGTCCGCGGCGGACTAAAAGTATCGAGCACGCGCGTCGCGGAGAGCGTTTCGACGCCATGCGGAACATTGCTCGCGAGATAAAACGAATCGCCCGCTGAAAGCTCATGCGGTACGCCTTCGATAATCAGCCGCATTTTGCCTTCGAGAATGTGAACGATCTGCTCCTGCGGATGCGAGTGCGCTGGCATCCGACTCCCGGCGGCTAATGTGGCGAGCATCTGATACATCGTGTTGCCGTGTGCGACGGTCCGGCGCGTGATTCCTGGACAGATTTCAATCGTCGGATTCTCTCGTTTCATATGCCAGAATGCTACGGCGGGGTTCGGATGATGCGAATATTTTGGAGTGAAAGTTCCTGATTTGTTTGACGCTTATGACTTGTCACCCGCCACCGATCACTGGCAACATGCCGCCATGAAAACCTTTACGTCATTAATCACAATTCTGTTCGCAACAGTGATCGCGACTTCCTCATTCGCCCAAACTCCTGCCACGTCGCCCCCAGCTGCATCGACGGTGTCTGCCGCCCAACCGGCAAGTGCAACCGGTCAGCCGCCGAATCCTCAGGAGATGATGAAGCAGATGATGGAGATGTCGAAGCTCAACGAAAATCACAAGCTCCTCGCGGACATGAACGGCAACTGGAATTACACCATCAAAATGTGGATGATTCCCGACCCGAACGCCAAGCCGCAGGAATCCAAAGGCACTGCCACTCGAAAGAGCGTAATGGGCGGCCGCTACTTTGTGATGGATGTAAGCGGCAAAATGCAGATGCCCGGAGAAGACGGCAAAATGAAAGACATGCAGTTCAAAGGCATGGCCGTCGAGGGCTACGACAACGTAAAGAAAAAGTTCGTCAGCTCGTGGATCGATAGCATGGGCACGGGCATCCAGGGTTCCGAAGGCACCTACGATCCGGCGACGAAGACGTTCACGTTCAACATGGAAATGGAAATGATGCCCGGAATGAAAACGCCAGTCCGCGAAGTGATAAAGGTGACCGACAAAGATCACATGCTGCTCGAGTGGTACGAGAACCGTAGCGGCAACGAAGTGAAGACGATGGAAATCGCCTACACCCGCGCGGGCAAGAAATAGCGGGTGCCAATTTCCAAATGGTAGGGCGCGACCGCAGGGCGCGCCGACTTTGCAAGCGGCGGTCCCTGATTGCCGAAATCGTAGTGTCTGTGCCTGCCACGCCATAATTTTCTGCGAAGGCCGAGCCACACGCCATCGGTCTTCAGTCAGACGAAAGAACGAATCTGTTTCCTTCGCAGTCATTAAAAGCCTGCCGCGTTTATGGTTTACCTGGACCTTTACGGCCAGGCCGCACGAAATAAATGGCGCCACATCAGCGCCAGTGTGCGCACAATCGCGGACGCAACAGGACTCTCCAAAAGCGCCGTCCACGCGGCACTCACACATTTGCGGCGTCGACAACTAATCGCGACGACCGCCGATCACGTCACTGCTACACCGCGCTCTTCGCCACTGGCGCAGGCGATAACAAAGCAGCAATTGCAGGTAGGGCACCCACTTCAGTCACCACCGCACTCTCGGCTGGCCGCTTCACCGATAATCTATCTCCGCAATCTGCGGGTGATTTTTCCCGCGAACTCAAATCGAATCGCGAAAACCGCGGTCGGGATCGCGCGGACTAATTACGCCGGCCATTCGTTCCCAGACCGAGCTTACTGCGGGACGCACTGTGTCCCACGGCAACGCTGAATCGGGCTTGCCCTGCTCGTACTCGACGGCTACGGAATCTTCGACTTCGCCGAATTTCTTGCCTGGATTTTTCAGGTACGAACTGTAAGCGGTGCGATACGCGTGCTCGAATTGCTCGTAAGGGTGATCTTTCCCATACGGTTGTTTGGAATGTTGTTCGCGCCAATACGCCGCTTCATTTTCCGGGTACACCCACTGGCCTCGATTACTATTGTCCGCTTCCGAACGTCTTTGCATAGCTAATCCCCCTTCTACTCCTCCTCATTAGAAGTTCGCCGGCCGCCAGCCGATCGGCCGCTTTTTTTGGACTGATCGCAACACGAACCAAACTCGGCGCGAAGAGAAGTTTACCCGCCGTGTGGGCGGGCAATTACGCCGCTCCATGTGGTGATCAAGCATTGGAATGCTCTTCTCGGGATAATTGGATGAACGCAGACGCGCGCCGAATTGCGAATCGTCTTTAAGGGTTGCGCTGGGAATCACAACACGGGGAGGCGAAATGATCAAAGGAAGTCAATTAGTCGGGCGTGCTGTCATCGATATGGAAGCCGCAGAGCGGCTCGGCAAAATCAAGGAAATCATCGTGCAACGTGACGGCGAGCGCGTGGCTGGTTTTGTCGTCGTGCATGGCGAAACGATTGTCGCAACCGGCGGAAAGCGGCGGATGATCCCCGCTTCCGCTGTGCATTCGATCGGGCCTGATGCAATGACTGTGCGTGGATCTGCGATGCAAGAACTGGCTGAACTCGATAACCTACCACGAATGTCTGACATCATCGGTCACAAGATGGTCACGCAAAGCGGACGACTGCTCGGCATAATCGACGACATGCTCATCAATCGCGCAGATGGGATAATTGTCGGCTTTATCGTCGGCGAAGGCGTCCGCAGCAAGCTGGAGAACATCTTCAATCCGCAGCGTTCCCGGGTTCACGGCTACGTGCGCGCCGAAGCTGATCTTCACGTGGGCAAGGAGCTGATCGTCGTACCAGATGACGCGCTGATCGAAGGAGAGCCCGGCGCGCACGAAGGCGATCAGAAACCGCCGACAGCGAAGACAGACGAATCCGACTCGCACGGCTGGGAAGAGCGCGCTTCCGCGGAATCGACCCGACCAAGCATTTGGACGCGACGAACGGACACGCCTGCGCCGACTCGATCGGAAACACCCGCAGAGCCCCGCCTCAAATCTGAAACTGCACGACCGCTTGAGAATTACCGACCCGCCGAAGAAGCAAGGCCTGAAACTCCACAGCCGGATCGCGAAGAAGCCGTCACGACCGCGCCGAAAGACGATTCCCATCCTTGATTACTTTGCTGCTGTTGTAGCGTCCGCTGTCTCAGCGGAAACTGTAGGGCGTCTCTGCGAGACGCCAGGCGTTTGGCACAGCGGGGCGGCGGGGGCGCAGCGGCACAGATGGGGAAGCCCGACAGGGCGAGCTTCGCGGGCGCGAGCGAGTCAAACGCCTCCACAACAATGCCTGTGTTCCTGAGCGAAGACTCCGAATTGCTTCTTCATTTCCTAGGCAGAAGTCGGTAGCGCTCTCCCTACGCGTCGCAAATCGTCGAGCAGAATCTCCATATCGCGCAAAGTCGTCCGGTAGTTTAATACACAACCGCGCAGCGCGAACCGGCCGCCGAGCGTGGCATTCGAGAGATACGAACTGCCGTCCCGTTGCAGAGCGACTAGCAGGCGCTCATTGAAGGCATCGATTGCTTCAGCGGGTTGATTTCTGAGCTGCGCCGGCACGTGACGAAAACAAAAGATCGATAGCTCGACCGGCGGGACCATCTCAAAGTCATCGCTGGCTCGCACCATCGATTCAAGATGGCGCGCACACGCAAGATTGCTTTCGATCGCTTCGCTCAACCGATCGAGGCCCACACCTTTTAACAGCATCCACACTTTGAGCGCGCGGAAACGTCGGGACAGTTCCGGCCCGTAGTCCCAACATACAAACGCCTCCTCTGCTTCTTCACCGAACATCCGAGTGTACTCCGCCTCATGAGCAAAAGCGGCGCGCGCAGCCTCTGGGTCGCGATAAATCACGCAGCCAACATCTACCGGCAGATAAAGCCATTTGTGAGGATCCAACGCGATCGAATCCGCCTGCTCCATACCCGCGAACAATTTTCTCGCTGAGTCCGCTAGAATAGCGAGCGCACCGTAACTTCCATCAACATGCATCCAGAGGTGGAACCGGTTCGCAACTTCTCGAATCTCTCGCAACGGGTCCACCGCGCCGGTATCCACGGTTCCAGCATTGCCGACTACACAGAATGGAACGTAGCCGGCTTCCCGGTCTGCATTAATCTTTGCAACAAGGTCGTCCACCCGCATTCTGAAGCGTTCGTCGACCGCGACGTGCTGCACATTCTCACGGCCAATTCCCAAAAGCGCTGCTGCCTTGGTGATGGAAAAATGTGTCGCGCTCGACGCATACATGCGCAGGTGGCCTAACGAGTCATATTTCGTATGCCGGGCCGCGGCTAGCGCAGCGAGATTGGCCATCGATCCGCCACTGACAAAAAGGCCGCCGGCTTCAGGATCGAATCCCAGAATTTGACGGATCCAATCGATCGTCATGCGCTCGAGTTCCACCGGCGCCGGCGCCGAACGCCAGATGGTGAGATTGGCGTTCAAGGTCGAAGCGAGCAGATCGGCGAACGCACCGATCGGCGTCCCAGGCGATTGCACATACCCAAACATGCGGGGATGCGCGTTCTGGCGGCTAAAAGGAACGATCGTGTCGCGAAATACTTTCAGCAGCGAATCAAAATCGGTTCCCTTGATCGGAAGCTTCGAGTCGAGCCCGCTTCGAATCTCCCGTGAAGAGGTGTGCCGATACACCGGACGATCGCGGAGCCCGCCGAGATATTCGATTATGAATCGAGTAATTGAATTTCCCCAATGACGTATCTCGTCGGCAGACGGCTCAAGCATGCTTCACGTATTACACCTGCAAAGAATGACGCGTGCAAATTGCGATGGTAGAGCGCGACCGCCGGGCGCGCCGAGTTCTGCTGTTCATTTCCAAGCCTTCTCGCTCTTCTCTTCGTAATGTTTGAACGCCGCGTCCAGACCGCCAATCACTTCGGCAGCAGTTTCGAAGAGCGCCTGCGCTTTCGGTTCATTTATTTTGTTAATGTCGCCGCGCAGATGTTCGATCAGTTCCCGAAATTCCTTCCGAACATTCGCGGTGTGCGCCCGCGGATCTTTCGATTCAATCGTTTGCATATAATGCGTTCGCCGATCGAATCGCGCGCAGACGCATCAGATTCAGGAATCCTTCTTACTTTTTCCTCCCCCCCTCTTACCATCATGGCGATGCCGATTATTGTTTTTGCGCTGCTGCTTTTTGTTCTCCTCGCCTTCGCCGGCGTGATTTTGCTTTCCCTTGCTTTGCGCTATCGCGCCGGCACTGCTCGACGGCAAGCACGGCGCTGGGTCGCCAGCCTGAATGTGTGGATGACCAGCTTCTCGGCCGTTTTCTTTCTCTCTTTCACCTTGCTGCTCTCCTTCTGGGTCGACTCAGCGTTTCGATTCGCCCTGATTGGTATGGGTTGTGGAGGGATTCTCGGCTTGGTCGGCCTGGCGATTACCCGTTGGGAAAGCCAACCGGAAGGACTTTTTTACACCCCCAGCCGCTGGTTTGCGTTGATCGTCACGTTGGCGATTGCCGCGCGTTTCGTCTATGGGTGGTGGCGCGCTACGCACTCCGGCAGCTATACTCCTGGCGATCAGCATTGGCTGATTACCGCCTCCGGCACGCAGCTTTCCCTGGCAGTCGCTGCCGGATTGATCGGCTACTATCTGGTGTACTCCGTTGGAGTGCGTCTGCGCGTCGCGCACCACGAGCCACGGCGATCTAGTTAAATGAATTAGGAAAGGAGGAAAGCTTTTATCTGCGAACAAGGGTGAATCTCATCGTGGCAGACACATCTGACGTTTTTGTTGATCACAAATGCCCGTCTCCCGATTGAACAGAATTATTTTCCTGGTTTCCTCGCTTCCTGATTAATTTTTTCTAATCGGCTTTCCGTTCGGTGACCGCGATGATTTGCAGATCGTCGCCAGCGGCTTCCAATATGAGGCTCTTGTTGGTCTTGCCAGTTACACTTCTGTTGCCGTTGCGCAATTTAAATCCCAGCGGAAATGTCACCCGCACCCGGTTCTCACTTTGCGGTTCGACGTTAATCTTGCCTGCGACCCAAAAGTGCCGCTCCGGCCATCGCTCGTCGTAGCGTTTTAAATCCTCCCGAATCTTTTCACGATCCATGACCCCTTGATCGTAGTACTCGACGCGATCGGCATAAAACTCGGCTTCGGCGCCCACATTCTTGTCAAGTCCGGCCAGGACAAACGCGGTCACATAATCACGCAGACGATCCGTGCTGAACTCATCGGCCGAACCTGTAGCCGGCGGCGCTGATGCCGGTTCGCTTGGTTCCGCGACTGTAGCCGGGGGCGCTGACGCTGGTTCCGTGGTCTCTGACGAGGTTCGCGCGGTAGGCGGTGGCGGTGACGCCGGTTCCGTAGTCTCTGCCGAAGTTCGCGCTCTGGCCGCGGGCGCTGACTGCGGCACTTCTGTGCTGATTGTTGTTTCGTCGGCACCCGGTGACGACGTCTCTCGCAGCTTCGTTGATGTTCGCCGCTCGCGCTTACGCAACTGGCGCCACGTCTCGGAACTCTGCTCGGTAGCGGCTGTGCTTGGGCCAACCGCGGGCTTCGCGCCGAGCGCTTTGCTTGTTTCCGCATCAAGCTGTCCCGTGATAGGCAACCCGTTGCGAGTCTGATAACGGCTCAGCGCTGCGCTCAAATCGCCGCTATATGCGCCGTCGACTTCGCCAAAATAGAAACCTTCGTCTCTGAGTTTTGTCTGCACCTCTCGCACGTTGTCATCGGCGCGGACCAACCCCGCGAGCGAAAGGCTGATCGTAGCGGCCAAAAAAACAAAACGCATTCTCACATGACTGTATCGAAGATCAGTCGCGGTCCGCTCTTATACGCCTCACGAGCTATAACAAATGAATCAGGAAAACAGGAATTCAGGAGAAAGCGTGCAGCAGCATCCGCTCTCTCCGCGGAATGACTCTCGGCCATCCGGAAAATCAGATACGGAATGGCTTGTGGAATTCGAGTTCGATCTGCAAAAGAGCGAAAGGAACAAGGTGAAGTACGGGATTGATTTTGTCGAAGCGCAAGCGATCTGGAGATCGAAGCACGTCTTTCTCAGCACCAAAGATGCTTTCGAGAAGCGATACTTGGTGATCGGCACAATCACCCACGACCATTGGTCTGCGATTATCACCTATCGCGGAGCGCGGATTCGGATTATTAGTGTGAGGAAATCGACGCCAGCGGAGATTCACACGTATGAAAAGCTCGCGGGGTAACAAAACGACAGCCCAAAATCTCGAAGAGAGATTCGATCGAGGCGAAGACGTTCTCGATTACTTCGATTTGCCGAAGGCACGCGTGGTTCATCCGCAACCGAAGAATGTGGCTAGGGAAAAATTAGCTCATTCGGTAAAGAGAAATTCAGATCGGCGTGCAATGGTTCGCGAGAAATCAGCGCGCTATCGGAAAAAGAAATAGCGAAATCCTTTCGCTAGGCGCTGGGATCAGTTGGTTCGCTTCGCAGCTACTTTTCTTTCCTTCTGCCTCCGACTTTTCCGTCCCTAGCTGAGTGCCGATTTAGTTGGTTTTCGGCAGAAAATCGAGTTGAACTCGTGGAGTCGCCTCAACCCTACGTCCCAGGTGGCCTCAGTCGCTATTTCCGGGATCGATGCGATACTCTTAGATGTCCAAACGATCTGGTATCTCTTTCACACGTCGCGCGCCTGACAACCTTACCGAAGAGCTGGTTGCTGTGCTTTCGTCGAAGGCCTCTTTCGAATTCAAGCCGTTATTCGAAATTATTTTGCTCAATCTGCGGGAGCGAAACGCAGCCAATGGCGGCGAAGAGCTGCTGCGCTTGCGTGCTTACGAAAAGCTTCAAGGCCTTGTCCACCAGGGCGCGGTCAACCGGACAGTCACAGGTACCACGAAGAAATACAAAGGCGTTGCCAAGCGAATGGTTGTGCTGCGCGCTGATCTGAAAGCCTTGCGTGCCGCCTGCAATGAGCGCGCTCTTGCCAAGGCTGCCGCGCGTAACTGATCGCTGACTTCTGACATCGGGGTCTCTCGATGCGGCTGGGGATCGCACGCGCCTCGCGTGCTGGTTTCGGCGCCTCGCCGAAACGAACTTTTTATAAGCTGATTGCGATTCGAGCTGAAATTCTAGTCCTGTATCGTAAGCCGCCCTCGACGGGCCGTGGTCCCGCGACTGCGGGATGAAGAAGCGTCACTTCCTCCAGCCCGCTGCTGCAACGGAACCAATGTCCCAAGATCGACACCAGATGTGGGCGAAACCGTTTTGTCGACAAGCCCTTCGGCCGCTGCTTTCAGTTCCGTCCATCGCGACAACGGATAGGCGGGCGCAAGGACGATGTGGCGAAGTATGCTGCGCCACTCCACCAGCGCTCGTTCGATATCGCCGTGACGCAACAGTTCGTTGGTGAGCTTGTGCTTGGAGCGCGGATCAGCCACCAGCGCGCGCACCACTTCCGATGCACCGGCGCCGTATTGCACCGGCACGCCCATGGTGAGGTAACCTGGATAATCGGCCCGGCGGTAGACTCGCTGACACAAAATGCCGAGCCGCCCGCCCATCGGCGCGTCCTCGCCGGCGAAACGCGGACCGGCGCGAATATTGGCCAGATCGAAAACCAATTCGTCGATCGGATAGGTTTCGTCTTCGAGCGCGACCGCCACCGCCAGACCTTCGCCGCCGTGGAAAAACGAGAAGATCATTCCCCGCGTCGTCGGTGTGCCATCGGGTTCAACCAGTCCAAGATGTCGCCACGCGTACGTGGGCGAGTTCACGATCGCAACGGTTTGATCATGCTCCAACTGATCGCACGTTCGACAAACATCGGGCAGATTCTTGCGCTCCGGCGGATCGATTAACGCCTTGCCAGCCGAATCGATGTGAGCGTTGACCGGCACATTGGCGTAATCGAGCTGGACCGAGAGCAGCTTTCCGCGCATGATCCAGTCGACGATCGTGCCCGGCTTCACCAGTTCGTCGAGCTGTGGCCGGATCTCAGTTTCAAATTGTTGAGTAACGATTCCGCGCCGCGCAGCCAAATCTTTAATTGGACGTTGAGCGTTGAACCTTAATTGCCCGTGCGGCTCGCACCGTTGAGCGTTATTCTGCTTATCGCCGATCGCTTTCTTTAGCCATTTCACCAATGCCACCTCTCCCGAAGCGAGCACCGTCGCGACCGGCAACTCGCGCCCATAATGGTTTTGCTCGCGCAGCCGGCAGAGACTTCCCGTGCCGACACCCTCGAGCATACGCGGCAGGGTCAGTGCCCGCCGCCACCGATCGTTTTCGCGCACAAAAGCGCGACCGAGCGTCACACTTTCTGCGGCCGGTTTCGCTTCCCATTCTTCCCGAGAATTCAGCATCTCGATCATTCCCCGCCGGACGAACCGCGCGCGCTCATCGGTTACCCAAAATCCACACGGCCGCGGCCCGCTTTCGAGTGAGTGTTCGACGCCGAGCGGCACGCGTTGCACGCTGAACAATGACTGGGTCAGTTGCACCGCCGCTGCGAACGGTTGTTCGCCGCGCTGTTTGGCCGCATGCATCACGCTT
>WNFU01000413.1_pt1 | contig 72302 bp, 57 predicted proteins | sample 5400121 | NCBI WGS metagenome assembly WNFU01 (sample SAMN13153360, study PRJNA577476) | soil metagenome | isolation source: 100 cm soil or saprolite under grassland replicate 1 | place: USA:California | collected 2016-06-15
GCGGGAAGCCCACCTCGAGATGAGGCTTCCCATCCCCTCGAGGGAGTAAGGGCCGTGGGAGACCACCACGTTGATAGGCGGGACGTGCAAGCGGAGCAATCCGTTCAGCGGACCCGTACTAATTGCCCGAGGTCTTGATCTGAACACGTGCAAGTCACTATGGAGTTTTGAGGGTGCGCCGAGGGCGCCCCTGACAAGCTTTCGGCGGTCATAGCGGCGGGGGTACACCTCTTCCCATTCCGAACAGAGCAGTTAAGCCCGCCAGCGCCGATGGTACTCGGAGGGCAACCTCCCGGGAGAGTAGGTCGCCGCCGAATTAGATTGGCCCGGAGTCTTGCGACTTCGGGCCATTTTTCTTTGCTGGATACGATCCTCCAGATGGAGCTGCGCGACGAAGAGCTCTTGCTGCGGCCGCCCACCGAGGCCGACGCGCCCGCGGTGACCGCCGCGTGCCAGGACCCCGAGCTCGCCCGCTTCATTCCCGGCTTTCCCAGCCCCTACGCCGAGGAACATGCCCGTGCCTGGATCGCGGCCGGCGGACGTACACGAGCGTCTCGAACCTTTCTGATCGTCGACGCGACGACGGACGATCTGTACGGCGCCGTCGAAGTGCGCCTGGGCGAGACCGGCTCGATCGGCTACTGGGTTGCAAACGGGGCCCGCGGGCGCGGCATCGCCACGCGGGCGACGACGCTGCTCGCCCGGTGGGCCGTGACCGAAGGCGGCGTGCAGCGGCTCGAGCTCACCACCCACCCGGACAACCTCGCCTCACAGCGGGTCGCCGAGAAGGCGGGCTTCACGAGGGAAGGCGTGCTGCGGTCGCACGCAAGGTTCCGCGAGGGGCGCCGCGACTCCGTCATGTTCTCGCTCCTTCCGGCGGATCTGGCCTAGGCCGCGCGCAGCTTGGCGCGCCAGTCGGGATCGAGCTCACGCAGCCGCCGCACGCGCTGCCCGAGCGGCGGGTGTGTGATGAACATCGCCGCGAGGCCTTGCTCGGCAAACGGGTTCACCGTGTAGAGCGGCTCGGTGGCCGGGCTCGCGCGGAACTCGACGAAGCTCCCTGCCTGCTCGAGACGCACCAGTGCGTCCGCGAGGCCGTGCGGCGACTCGCAGATCTCGGCAGCGGCACGGTCGGCGGCGTACTCCCGCGCCGGCGAGAGCAGCAGGTGAACGAAGGCGGCCGCGATCGGGCCGAGGACGAAGAGGAGGACGCGCTCGAGCCAGCCTCCGAGCCAGCTCATCTCGATGAGCACGCCCGCGAGAACGGTGGCGGTCGTCTGGATCAGGACATCGCGGTTGCGCACGTGCACGAGCTCGTGGGCGAAAATTCCCTCGAGCTCGGCAGGCGGGGCCGCAGACAGAAGGCCCTCGCTCAGGGCCAGGGACGACCCTCGGGGCCCGCGTCCCGCGGCGAACGCCCGTGGATGCGCGTCGGGCAGGAGGTAGAGGCGCGGAGGAGTTACGCCTGCGCGGGCGGCCAACCGCCCGACCGTCGACCGCAGCAGCGGGGCCTCGGCCGCGGCGAGCTCGCGGGCTCCAACCATCCCGAGCGCGACGCGGTCGAGGTACCAGTAGACCGCGGCAGCGGCGAGGAATGCGCAGAAGATCGAGATCGAGGCGAGTCGGTAGCCCCCGAGCCACCACCCGGCAAGCCCGAGCCCGCCGCACACCCCGACGAGCAGGAGCCAGGCCTTGAGCAGATTCCTGGCCGTGGGAAGGAATCCCACGCTAGGAATCTTCGCGCTCGTCCTCGGCGAAGCCGCGTGGCGGCCAGTCCGGCTCCGGCGCGTCGCAACGGCTCGTGCAGTGGAGCGAGGCGATGTTCTGGAGCGGGATCAGGATGTGCCCGTTGAGCTCGATGTGGGGCACCTCGTCGACTGCGCAGTACGCGGTGAGGACGCCGTCCTGGTAGTCGCCGCCGAAGAGCGCGACCTCGATCTGCTCGCCCTTGTACTTGCTCGTATAGTCCTCCACGCGCGCCCAGTCTAGTTGCGGCGGTCAGCCCGCCGGAGTCGGTGGCTGGACCGCGGCCTCGCGCCGCTCCGCCTGGTCGCGGGCGAGCAGCTCGTCGATCTCACTCGCGGGGCAAAGCTCAGTGAGACGACCGTCCTCGAGGCAGACCGCCGAGAGCCGCGCGTTCGGCTCGACCGGGCGGAGCCGGCGGTATGCGTGCACTTCAAGGGCGAGCGCGGCCCCGTGGATCGCTCGAATCGGGCCCCCGTGCGAGACGACGAGCACGCGGCCGCCCTCGTGTTCGGCCGCGATCCGCCGGAGTGCAGGGAGCACGCGGTCGACCATCTGGTCGTACGTCTCGCCGTCCGTCCAGCCGGGGTATCCCTCGAGCCAGCGACGGAACCCCTCCGGGAACCGCTCTTCAGCCTCCGCGCGCGTCAACCCCGACCACGAGCCGACGTCGACCTCGGCCAGGTCGGGCACCGCGATTACCTCCAGCTCCTGGCTGCGAGCGACCTCCTCAGCCGTCTCGCGCGCGCGGCGCAGGTCGCTCGAGTAGACCGCGTCCAGCTCGATATGGGCGAGGCGGGCGGCGAGAGCGCGCGCCTGCTTGCGACCGCGGTCGGTGAGCGGGCGGTCGGCTCGTCCTTGCCAGCGTCGCGTCGCGTTCCAGTCGCTCTCTCCGTGGCGCGCGAGGAGGATCGTCGTCACGCGCTGTACGCTAGCGCCCCTTGGACCTGGGGCTTCGCGACCGTGTCTGCGTCGTCACCGGCTCGACGGGCGGGATCGGGCTCGCCGCAGCTCGGATGCTCGCGGCCGAGGGGGCGAAGATCGTCGTGTGCGGGCGTGACCCCCAGCGGGTCGAGCGGGCGCGCGCCGAGGCGGGCGCCGCGCTCGGCATCGTCTGCAATCTCGCAGAGCCGGGCGCGCCGCTGGAGCTCGTCGGCGAGGCGACGCGCGCGCTGGGGCGGGTCGACTGCCTCGTCAACAACGTCGGCGACGCCTACCAGGCCGACTTCGAGGAGCTCGCCGACGCGCAGTGGGAGGCGATGTGGCAGCTGAACGTGATGAGTTACGTGCGCGCGATCCGGGCGGCGCTGCCGGGCATGCGTGAGCGCGGCACGGGCGTCATTGTCAACGTCTCCTCCACCTCCGGGAAGCGACCGTCCACGGCGATGCCGAACTACTCGGTCACGAAGGCTGCGGTCCTCTCGCTCTCCCGGCTCGTCGCGGATCTCTACGCGAAGGACGGGATCCGCTGCAACGCCGTCGCGCCCGGGCCGACTGCTACCGAGGCGTGGCTCGGGCCCGGTGGGCTCGCCGACCAGCAGGCCGAGCGCAGCGGCAAGACCAGGGATGAGGTGCTCGAGGCTGTGGGCAAGGGCAGGCCGCTCGGGCGCCTCGCCGAGCCCGACGAGATCGCCGCCGTGATCGTCTTTCTGTGCTCGGACCGTGCCAACTATGTGACAGGTTCCGCGTGGAGCGCGGACGGCGGAACCGTCCCGATCATCCTCTAGTAGACGCGGGGGACCCCTGGTTCCCCCGCGGGCCCCCTCCTTCAGAGCGGGGTCGAGCTTCGAACTGTCGGGCGGAGCCGCCTGAGGTTTTCTGGTGCTCGCCGAGGCGATCTGCACTTGAGCCTTCGCCGGAGTGAATCCGGCTCCGGCGGCAGATGTGGGCTGGGACCCAGATCGGCGCAGCTCTGGCTCGCCGCTCCAGGGTCTAGAGTCAGGGGCAATGCCAGAGGTTGCTGGGAGAGTTGCCGATGCCTTCGAGGCCCGCGTCCGCGAGCACGAGGAGAGCTGGCTCTCGCCGCTCGCCGTCCGCTCCTACGAAACGCGGGGCCGCGCGCGCGAGGAGCCCGCCTGCCGTGTCCGAACGCCGTTCCAGCGCGACCGGGACCGGATCCTGCACTCGAAGCCGTTCCGCCGCCTGAAGGGCAAGACCCAGGTCTTCATCGATCCCGCCGGCGACCACTTTCGAACGCGGATGACGCACACGCTCGAGACGACGGCGATCGCGCGCGGCGTGGCGCGGGCGCTGCAACTGAACGAGGACCTGACCGAGGCGATCGGGCTCGGTCACGACATGGGCCACACGCCGTTCGGCCACGTGGGCGAGGAGGCGCTCGACGAGTGCCTGCGCGAGCGGTTCGGTTTCCGCTTCCGCCACAACGAGCAGTCGCTGCGGATCGCCGAGTCGCTGAACCTGACCTGGGAAGTGCGCGACGGCATCCTCAAGCACACGGGGCCCGTTGAGCCGGAGGCGCTCGAGGGGAGGATCGTCCGCATCGTCGACCGGGTCGCCTACATCAACCACGACATCGACGACGCGATTCGACACCGAATCCTGCGCCAGGAGGACCTGCCCCAGGAGGAGGTCGAGGTGCTCGGCCCCACCGGCTCGAAGCGCATCGACACCCTCGTCCACGACCTCGTCGAGGCCTCGGCTGGGGCGAGCGACATCGTCCAGAGCGAGGAGGTCGGGCAGGCGATGCTCAGCCTGCGCGACTTCATGTTCGCGCGCGTCTATCTGGGCCCGCACACGGCCGAGGAGCACGAGCGGGCGCGCGCCGCCGTTCGCAGGATCTTCGACCATCTCGCCGAGCGCGGCGACCCGCCGGCCGAGATCGTCGACTACCTCTCGGGCATGACCGACCGCTTCGCGCTTTCGTTCGTGGACTCCCTCTGACGTGGCCCGGATCAAGGACACGTCGGTAGACGCGGTCAAGGCTGCGGCGAGCATCGTCGATCTCGTCGAGACGCGGACCCGCCTGCGCAAGGTCGGCGCTCGCTACACCGGGCTGTGTCCCTTCCACCAGGAGAAGACGCCGTCCTTCTCCGTCTCGCCCGACCGCGGCACGTACCACTGCTTCGGCTGCGGCGTCGGCGGTGACGCGATCTCGTTCGTCCGCGAGACCGAAGGCCTCGACTTCGTCGGCGCGATCGAGTGGCTGGCCGACCATTTCCACGTGCCGCTGGAATACGAGGAGTCGTCGCCCCAGGCAGACGCGCAGCGCCGCCGGCGCGATCGGCTCTACTCGCTGCTCGACCACGCCACGTCCTTCTACGAGCGTGTGCTCTGGTCGGAGTCCGGGGCAGCTGCGCAGGAGTACCTGGTGTCGCGCGGCCTGGGCGAGGACGTCTGCCGCGAGTTCCGGCTCGGGCTCTCGACCGCCGGGGAGACGCTCGCGAAGAAGGCGCGCGACAAGGGGTTCACACAGGACGAGCTCGCGACAGCAGGGCTCGTATCGCGCCGCGGCAGCGACTACTTCCAGCGACGACTGATGTTCCCGCTCGCAGACGCGCGCGGGCGCGTGATCGCCTTCCAGGCCAGGAAGCTCCACGAGGAAGATCCTCTGCGCGGCAAGTACGTCAACTCACCCGAGAGCGAGCTCTTCCACAAGTCGAACGTGCTCTACGGGTTCCACCTCGCGCGGGCGGCGATCGCCAGGGAGGAGCGCGCGCTCGTGGTCGAGGGGAACACCGACGTGATCGCGCTACGCCAGGCCGGGCTCCAGCCGGTCGTCGCGTCGATGGGAACTGCGCTCACCGAGCGGCAGCTGAAGGAGCTGGCGCGGCTGACGCAGCGCCTGTTCCTCTGCTTCGACTCCGACGCCGCCGGCGAGGATGCAACTCTGCGCGGGATGGAGCTTGCGCTGCGGCAGGGGCTCGACGTGCGTGTCGTGGCGCTCCCGAAGGGGAGAGATCCCGCCGACGATCCCGCGGGCTTCGCGGAGCGGCTCGGTTCAGCCGAGGCCTACGCCGTGCATCGGGTGCGGCTCGAGCTCGATCGCGCCGAGGACCGGCAGCTCGCGTACCTCCGGGTTCAGGACGTCCTGAACGGGATCCCGGAGTCGCCGGAGCGACACGACGCGTGGCGGCTCGCGAACGACCGCCTCGGCCTGACCGTTCAGCTGCGTGCCACGGGTGGCGCGGCGAGCGCGAGCTCGCTCGCCTCGCCGAGGCTCATCGACGCCGGCGAGCGGCTCGAGCGCGACGCGCTCGCTGGCTGCGTCGCCCACCCGGAGCTCGTCAGGATCTTGGCCGAGATCTCTCCCGACCATTTCGACGTCGACCTCAATCGCCGGCTGCGAGCGCACCTGGTCGAGGAGGGCGAGGAGGCGGACGGGGAGCTCGTGCCGCTCCTCGCGGAGCTCGACGCGCGTGCGGCCGCGGATGCGATCGACGAGGCCACCGGCAAGGAACTGCTCTTGCGCCTCCGCGAGCGCCATCTGCGGCGGGAGCTCGCGGTCGCCGATCCGGAGCGCACGAAGGAGCTCCAGGAAGCCCTCCAGCGCATCCGGACTGCGGTCAGCGAGCTCGTCTAGGGCGCCGGGCCGGCCGCGCGGCTTGCTCCAGGCCGTAGCTACAATCCGGCGCGCCGAGCACCGTTCCCCGGTAGCTCAATTGGCAGAGCATCCGGCTGTTAACCGGAGGGTTGTTGGTTCGAGTCCAACCCGGGGAGCTTCGAAAGAGCCCGCAAACGGGCTCTTTCTCCATCGAAAGGGCGAAAGGGTTTCAGCGAACTTTTGCCCAACTTTTGCCCGGGTCACCGACGTGACTTGATTGCTTTGGCGCGGATCGTGGCATGGTCTTGAGCGAATGAGGCGTTGGTTCGGTTTCACAGCTGCGCTTGTCATACTGGGCGTTGGGAGGGCTTGGTGCGTCCCGTGCGTTATGTGCCGCCCACGCCGAAGAGAGCCCACAGGTGCAACGACGCTGAGGTCCGGCTCTCCCGCACTGAGCCGATAGGCGTCAACTCGGCGGAAGGTCTGTACGGCGTGGACGTCCGCAACGTAGGTCGGATGATCTGCTTCCTCGAGGGCCGTCCGACAATCGAAGTGCCGCGCCAGGCCTCGGCTGCAATCTCCGTCGAAGATTCGAGCACCGTTGTCATTCCACTCCCGCCGCCGATCCCCGCGGGTTTTCCTCGGCGAGGCGCCCGCTTCGGGCTTCCTCCCGGAGCGACGGCGCATGCAGGTATTGCCGATCTCCGCATCTGTCAGAACCGCCTGGACGACACAACGGTTTCTGTTCTCGCCACCCTGCCTGGCGGCGAGAGAGGGGTGCAGCTTCCTGTTTCGGCGTGTAGAGGATCAGGGGCAACGCTCGTGGTCGGACCGTTCGCGCCCCCTGACCAGCCGGTGCCGACGAGGCATCATTGGCCACTCGCGATCAGCCTCGAGCTGCCGAGCATCATCGAGCCTGGAGAACGGCTTACTTACCGGGTCCGGTTGACGAACAGTAGACGGCGAAGCTTCCACTTCCCCGCCGGCGGCAACTGACCTGAGTTCGATCAGATGCTCACGGGTACCGTCGACAATCCTGTCGACATTCTCAACTGCCGCCCGATGGGAACGCTCCAACCCCATGAGAGCGCCGTGTTCGCGATGCGCTTCGAGCCATTCCCGGAGCCGAAGGCCGGTCGTCAGACGCTCGTCTGGCACCTCGACGACGGCACAGCCAGAGGGATCACCGCCCGCAAGCAGCTCGAGATCGGTACGAAGAGCGGCTAGTAGTCGCTACCGCCCTGGCCGCGCGACATCCGGCCTGAGGCGGTTTACCGGAGGGTTGTTGGTTCGAGTCCAACCCGGGGAGCTACGAAAGAGCCCGAAAGTGGGCTCTTTCGTCGTCTGTGGAGGCGCTTGCCGAGCCGAAACTTTTGCCCGACTTTTGCCTCTCCGGAGGCGGCTCCCTGCTTGGCCTGCCCCAATGTCTCGCGACGGCGTCCGCCGCACGTATCTTCGTCCGCGTGGTCCTTCTCCCCGTGAACCGAAGACAGATTCCGCCCGAGGTGGTCTTTGAGTGGACCTATCGATTAGCCGGCGTCTCACTCGAGCGGCAGGAAGCTGCGCAGGAGCGGCTCGCCGGGTGGAATTTGCCGCACGCCGCCTCCGAACTTGCCCCAGTCAGCGCCGATGGATCCCTTGGAGCAGTGCTGTTGGTCGAGAGCGTCGACTTGTTGACGGCACGAGGTATCGACGAGCGGAGGCTCATCGCGAAGATTCGACGGGACCCAGACGTTTGGCCCGCCTGGGCGGAGATCCGAGCGGCTGGGCTGTTGGCCCGATTTGCACCCGATGACGCGCAGCTCCTTCTTGAAGCGGACCGAGCAGCCGGTCGTCACGCGGACTTCACGTTTGCGTTCTCCGGCGACGAGCCGCGCCACTCGATCGAGTTCAAGGCGGTCGGGCTTTCCGACCCTGAGGTCGAGTTCAGCGAGAGGGTGGCGCCGATGCTTCCGGGGCTGCTCCCGCGACGGGGCATCAACACGATGCACGTCGAAGACACTGACTTCGAGTTCAGGGTCCCTCGCGAGGTACGGAGGCACCACAGGCGCGAAGCAGAGCGGCTTGCCGACAACGTGTTCCCTACCGTCCGGGGGATCGCAGCCGCCGTGATCGTCGGCCACGGGACGGAAGAGGCGTACACGAGACGTCTTGCAAACCGATTCCGTGAGGCTCTTGATCAACTGCCTGCGGGTGATGCGTGTTGGGTTGCCTTCCACTGGAGCAATGGCGCCCCCATCGAAATGGTTCAGCGTGCTCTCGCGGCGACCGATTTCCCCGACTACGTCGCGGGCGTCACGCTTATGGGCTCAGTCGCAATCCCAGGGCGGCTCAACGACTACCTAATGTGGTTCCTGGCCCCCTTTTCGGACGAGGGGGAATCGCAATGGCATTCAGATGCGAATCTTGCAGAAGCCCAGCAACTGTTTGAGATCGTGAATCGGTGCGGTGGCCTACGGCTGTCGTATGTCCGGGTGCCTTGGCAGGGTGCCATGCACGACTTTCTTCATCGGGCCGGCCGGCGGCGCATCCTTCCTTTCAACCTTGTCATGGCTCCCGACCCACCTGAGCTCGTTCCGCCCCGGGGCCGACGCGCCTAACCGGAGCCACGGCCGTATCACGAGCCCAAGGTCGTATTGGAAAACAGCCTCGCCTCACCGCGGTCCGCTGCTCCCGGAAATAGCACCTGCGCCGCGTGGATGTAGCGCTCGGTGATCGCGCCCTGGGAATGTCCTGCCTTGAGCTGGACGTAGGCCATCGGATTCCCGGCCGCAGCCTCGTGAGTCAGAGCTGTGTGCCGCAGATCGTGGAACGGCCGAAACGGCTTCGCAATACCAGCGTGAGCAAGCGCGGGGCGGAGGTAGACGCGAGCGAGCTTGCTCGGGTCGAGCGGCGTCCCCTTCGTCGGATGGCAGAAGACGAGATCGCGCTCGTCGCGGAAGGCCGTCTCCTGCCAGCGCTGCGCGAGTAGCTCGCGAGTGCGCGGTCCAAGCTCGAGCAGGCGCCGTGAGGAGCGGCTCTTCGGCGTCGTGAAGCGACCGTCGACGAATGCCTCGCGCACCTGCACGACCCCGTCCAGCATGCGCACGTCGCTCCAGCGAAGCGCGAGCAGCTCGCCGCGGCGCATTGCGGTGCCGAGCCCGACGAAGGTGATCGCGCGCGCGAGCTGCCACCAGGGCCGCTCCTCCCTACTCGCCTCCTGCCCCAGCTCGCCGTAGGCGCTCCAGAGGCGCGCGATCTCAACCTCGCTCAGGACCTGCATCTCCGGCTGCTCGCAGCGCGGGCGCTCGGCGTCGTCGACCGGGTTCGTGCGGATCAGCCGCCGGCGCACCGCCTGCTTCAAGACGAGCCGGAGGTCGGTGAGCGTGTTTCCGACGGTCTTTGCCGAGAGGCCTGCCTTCAGCTTCGAGGCGACGTAGCGGTCGATCAGCTCCGGATGCTGCTCGAGGTCGGTCAGCTGGTAGCTGCCGAAGAAGGGGATCAGGTGCCGGCGGATCGAGATCGTGTAATTCTTGACGGTCGTCGGCTTCAGGTTCCGGCCCGGCAGGTACTCCTCGAGCCAGCGCTCGGCGAACTCGTCGAAGCGAACCCGCTCGGGCTTCCGGTAGCCGTCCCGCTCGACGTCGACAAGGCGTCGGCGCAGCTCGGCCTCGGCCCGCTTCCGGCTCCACTCGGGCTCACGGCCGAGCGTCTCGAGCACACGGCGCCCGGCGGCGTCTCGGTAGCGGATCCGCCAGACGACGCCACGTGTGCCCTCGTAGCGCCAGACACGGCCCCATTTGCCGCTCTCGCAGTCGTTGCGGGCGCTCACGGCCTCATTCCAAGCTCGTTTCCCGCGAGATGTCCAGCCGCCGCGGCGCGAGCGCCGGACCTCCTCGCTGCTCCTCGAGCCAGGCGTCGATCGCGGAGCGCTCGTAGCGGCGGTAGCGACCGAGGCAAACGTGGGGGAGACGTCCGGCGCGGGTCGCCTCGCGCACCCAGGAGGTCGGCACGGCGAGTAGCTCGGCGACCTCGGCCGCCGTGAGCAGGCGTTCGCTCATCGCTCGACCTCGTTCCCCCAGGCGGCCCAGCCCGGCCGTGGCGCGCCGCGCGCGAAGAGCTCCAGCTTCGAGGCGCTCGGGTACATGCGCTCGATCCGCTCGTAGGCATCGATCGGCTTCTCGGAGTGGCGCCTGCGCGTGGCCTGGATCACGGAGTCGCAGCGATCTTCCGGCTCGGGCGGCGAGAAGCCGCCGCGGATGCCAACAAGCAGCAGCTCGTGCCGGTTGCGAAGCCAGGCGCCGGGCCCGATCGAAGGCTTGACCCAGACGAGGTTCGTCTTGTACTGGAAGCCCCAGGCGCGCATTACCTCGAGCGTCTCCGGCAGCAGCGAGCTGACCGCCCACAGGAAGAGGACGGCATCCTCGGCCGCCGGCACCTTGAGCGCCCTGATTTCGGCGAGCGGCAGCGTCGGGTAGTGGTTCTCGGGCGCGTGCGGGCTGTCGGGATGCCCGAGCTGCCAGGGCGGATCGGCGTAGATCAGCGCGAACGGTCCCTCCGGCAGCGGGGGCGGCGCCGGCAGCTTCTCGTCCCGCAGCCTGCGCCGGACCTGTCGAGCGGCAAGCGGCGCCGATACCTGCCCGTGCTTGACGCGCTCGAAGAGGGCTCGGTCGTGCTGCTCGACGGTCGCGGCGTCCTGCACGGTGCGGGCAGAGACGCCGGCCCAGCCGCTGGCGAGCTCGCGCGTCTTTCCCCGAGGTGGCAACGTTGCCACCTCGGTCATCTGGGCGAGGTTCGCCCGCTGCCGCTTGCGGGCCCCGGCCCGAAGCTGCCGGTACTGCCTGAGCTCGACGACGAGCGCCGCCCGCTGCGAGGCGCTCAGCTGCCGGCGCAGGATCGCCGCCCGCAGCATGTAGTCGAGCTCGTCCTCGACGGCGAGCACACGCACGGAAACCGTCTCGAGGCCGAGCTCGCGGGCGGCGCGCAGCCGCTGGCGTCCGTCGAGAACGACGCCTGCGGCCGTGATCTCGATCGGCTCCTGGAGGCCGCGGGCGCCGACGTCGGCCCGGAAGGCCGCGTACTCGCGCTCGGGCATGAGCGGGATCAGCTCCGCCTCGCGGTGCGGCGAGAGCTGGTGGGTGCGCCGGCGGCCGGCGGCGGCCGTTTGGTGCTTGCTCGGTCTCGACATCACTCGCTCCTTTGCTCGATGGCGACAGCGCCTATCGGAGCCGGGGCAAGCGAGATTTCAAGTTTGCGTTACAGTTTCTGTAAGGATTCTGTAAAGGTCTCGAGTGGCAAAACGTCGACGCCGATACTCCTGGGCGCTTGAGCTCAAGTCCGGCGACCCGGAGCTGCGGGCGCTCTCGGGGCGAGCGGCCGACGGCGTCGACTACGCACGCTCGTTCGCGGAGGACGCGCGCGAGCGCTCAGCCGCGGCGCTCGCCGGCGAGCCCCTGGAGGAGCCGCTCAGCGCCGCCGATCTCGCCGAGCCGTGGGTATCGCCGGTCGAGGTGCACGCCGCGATCAAGCAGGCCCGAATCGAGCTCTTCGGCAAGGACCTGACGAACTCCGCGATCGCCTACCGGATGAGGCAGCGGCGCGAGCGGGAGCAGCGCATCTGCGCCGAGCCGGAGTGCGAAGGGACGATCTCGCGTCTCGCGCACGGGCGGCGGCGCTACTGCGCCGCGCACGGCTCAGGCCGCGCTCGCGTGGCCCGCCACCGCCGCAGCCGGCGCGCGAGCGCAGAGCCGGGTTCGTAGGCGTGCGCATCGCCTCCTCGCTACACCGGGGACCGGTGCGTCTGGGCGGCGTGCTCGCATTTTCGCGCTGATCTCACGCAGGAAACACCTGCAAGGCGGCTTTTCCGAGTTTCGGCGGTCCCGCCAGAACTACGCGCGGGTCTGCGCCCGGGGTGCGGAGGCGAACGGCTGCCTTGCCATGTACCCCCCTCGAGCTTCCGCCGGCCGCCGTCTTCTTTTCCGCTGCAGGTCGTGCGATTGCTATTGCCCAAACGCGAGGGACTCCGCCTCTACGCTGACGCAATTAGCCTCCTCTAACCCGGTCGCGCAGTTCCGGGAGCTCTGGCGCGTGCTCGAGTCAGCGTTCGCCGCTCAGGACGACCGCCTCGTAGCACTTCTCACGGAATACCGGCCGGCCCAGGAGATGGGCTTCGACCGGGACGAGCTCAAGCAGCTCCTCATCATCCGCGGTCGCGCCAGCCACGGCACCTCCCGCCGAGGTCTTGATGAAATCCTCGCCGTCGGGCGCGAATGTGGAAAACAGGTGAACCGGTTGAAGTCGCTCGTCGAGCGCGTGATCCTCACGAAGAAGACTTGGGGCGCTCCAACGACGGAGGTCGAGGAACTGACCCCGGCGATTGGCTGGGTTGGGCGAGACAACTCGATCACGATCTTCACGCGGATTGGCGGTACCGGAGGTGTTGAGATGGGGGAGCCAGCCCCGAGGGCTCTTCGTGTATCATCGAACACACGTTCGTCGAATGCAGGAGGCGCCATGAACCGACGTGAACGCCATATCGTTCCGAATCCCGAAGGTGGATGGGACGTCCGCGCCCCCGGTTCGGATCGAGCGAGTTCACATCACGCCAAGCAGTCTGAGGCGATCGATCGAGCCAAGGAGATCCTCGGAAATTCGGGTGGTGGGGAAGCGGTGATCCACGATCGGCACGGGAAGATCCGCGACTCTGACACCGTGCCGCCGGGTCGCGATCCCTTCCCGCCTCGCGATATGCGGCACTGAGTTCTCGGCCGGCAGCCCATTACTTCGGTTGTTGGGCGGGCGGGGGAGGGCACCGATCGATGACAGAGGACTCGTTCGAGGAGCTTCTTCGACCGGACGAGCGAACCCTGCGCTTTTCCCCTTTCGGGCTAGGTGGACGAATGAGCCCCGAGGATTCAGCGCGCTTTCTCCGCGACTCGATTTCGCGAGCCACGCTGGGACCGGACGTACCCGAAGACGTTCGCGACAACTTCGAACGCGTGCGACAGCTCCATCTGTACGGCGTCCTGGAATACGAGTTCTTCTCTGCTGCGAGCGACCTCGCCTATCTCGCACTCGAGGGAGCACTCCGCGTTCGCTTTCTCTCGTACTACACGGACGGCGTTCCGATCGGACGAGATGCCGAGCGTCGGACGCTCAAGGTCTCATCCTTTGACGAGGTTCGGGCGGCCAAGAGCAAGCGGTGGAAACTGGCGACGGGGGACGAAGCTCGCCCGCTCCCAACGACCCTGCGGGACCTTTTTGCCTGGGCTCGACGTGAACAGCTTCTTCCCGGCGAGCGCACATTGGTGGTCGACCGGGCGCTAACCGCGCTTCGAAACTTCGCGGCTCACCCGGCCGGCTACACCTTGCACATGCCCCCCGAATCGGCGCGAACGCTTTGCGCCGTCGCCGAGATAATCAACCGACTTTGGGGAAGCGACACTCCAGGCGGGCGACTCTTTCCACCCCCGGATATCCCAGACCTCGAAAGAGATCAGTGATGACGTCCTACTGAGACGGTGCTCGAACAGCCCCTTCCTGTTGGAAGTGCGACAGCCGGCGAGAGATGGCTGCCGCTCCTACGCGGCGATCATTCGTCGTCGGCTGGAAGGCGTCTCGTTGCTTCGACGACGAGCTGGGGATCATCCCCTCGCACTCGGCGGATGCGCCCGCTCTCGATGTCCTCGAGCTCGACCAGCGGAGGCGTGACGCTCATCGGCGTGATGCAGACGACGACATGGAGGCGCCCTCGGTAGCTGACGATCGTTCCGATCTCGAACACAGTCGCAAACACGCGCCCAACGCGTGCGCAAGTAAGGAATCGGCCGCTTCACCTGCTCGATCGATCCCTAGTTCTGAGGCTTGGCGGCCTGACGCTCTCGGTGTCCTCGTCCCCTTCGTGAGGGACAGGGCGCTTCTACCCCAGAACCGATAGCGGACGTGGCAGCCGCACTCGAACGGAGGGTTCTCATCGACACCGTCCTTCCCATCGTCTTCGCCTTCGCGGTGATGGTTGGCTTCGCTGTAGGCAGCGACCGGATCGCCGAGCGCAAGGGGTACAGCTTCACGCTCTTCGCCTTCCTGGGATTGTTCCTCGGCATCCTCGCCATCATCGTCGCGGCCCTCATCCCAAGGAAGAAGGCCGCCTATGCGGGAGGCGTCGATGCGTAGACGCACGATCGTCGCTACTCTCGCCGTCGTCTGGGCCGCCTTCGTCATTCTCCGGTCTGCTGCCGGAGGGTTCTCCTTCAACGGCGGCGCGTACGGGCAAGGCCAGATGGCTGCCGTCGTCCTGGCGGCGGTCGTCCTGATCGTCGCTGGCCGCGAGCTTCTCAAGGCCCGGGGGCACAGCGCCTCGTAGCCCGTACCGGCCGGGCCCGCTAGAAGGAAGAGCGTAGACTCGGCGCGACCGGAGTCGCTGGCGTCCGGCACCCAGTTGGGTGCCTTCGCGGCCTCGGTCTGTCAAATGGCCACGCGGGCGGCGCCCTTTTGGGGGCGCCGTTCGTGTCTGCGCGCGGGGTGCGAGGGCACATGCACCACAGGCCCATGCACCCTCGGTCGGGCTCACGGCGCCCTCCGCGGAAACGTCCAAAACTGGATTCTTCGCGCGCGGTGCTGCGCAGCGGGTAGAGGCGAGGAATCACCACGGACGCATGTACCCCCACCGCTTCAGGTCCGCCGCGTGCGCGACCAGCTTGCAAAGGGGGGCAGCCGCCTATCCGAGCGCGCGGTGCTATTGACCTCTCCGGCAATTAGGAGCACGCTGTCGCCCTATCCGTAAGCGCGAGGACGTGTTGCCGCCTCGGCGAGCGAGACTAGGTCGGTCGTGGCAGGAAGGGCACTCGGCTTCGACAACCCAAGTCAGGAGAACGCTATGACGCGGTTTCCAAAGATGGGTCTCATCGTCCTCGCCGTAAGCGTTGCGGCGCTTGCCGGCGCATCCGCAGCCCGCGCCGAACCAGGGCTGACGACGCTCGTCTCGATCGCTTCGACGGGCGAGCAAGTGATGGGCGCTGGGAGCCAGCAGCCGTCCGTCTCCGCCGACGGGCGTTTCGTCACGTTCATTACGGACGCGTCGAACGTCGTCCCAGGCGACACGAACTTCGCCTTCGACGCCTTCGTTCGCGACCGTCTGACGAACGAGACGACGCGCGTGTCGGTCTCCTCGACGGGCGCGGAGGGGGACCAGGGGGGCGGAGCGACAGCGATCTCCGCCGACGGACGCTTCGTCGCCTTCACCTCGGGGTCGACAAACCTCGTGGCCGGAGATACCAATGAGACGTCCGACGCCTTCGTCCACGACCGCCTGACCGGTGTGACGGAGCGCGTGTCGGTCTCCTCGACAGGCGCCGAGGGGAACCTGGGAAGCGGAGCCACATCGATCTCCGCAGACGGGCGCTTCGTCGCCTTCGTCTCGTACGCGACCAACCTCGTCGACGGAGATACGAACAACACATTGGACGCATTCGTCCACGACCGCGTGACGGGCGTGACGGACCGCGTGTCGGTGTCCTCGACTGGCGAGCAGGCGGACAGGTTCAGCGAGGGGGCGGCGATCTCCGCCGACGCACGCTTCGTCGCCTTCCAATCCTTCGCGACCAACCTCGTCGCCGGAGACACGAACAACGGCTTCGACGTCTTCGTGCACGACCTATCCACGGGAACGACAGAGCGGGTATCGGTTTCGGCAACGGGTGCTCAGGGCGACTTCTCGAGCTTCGCTCCTTCCATCTCTGGCGAGGGGCGCTTCGTCGCCTTCTCCGCGGTGGCAACGAATCTCGTCGTGGGCGACACGAACGGAACTGTCGACGCCTTTGTTCGCGACCGCGCGAGCGGCACTACAGAGCGCGTCTCCGTCTCGACCGCCGGTGCCCAGGCGAACGAGAGGTGCGACCTCCCCTCCATCTCCGCGGACGGGACGAGGGTCGCGTTCCAGTCCCTCTCCACTACCCTGGTCGAGAGAGACACCAACGGCCTCGACGACATCTTCGTCCACGACCTGACGACTGGCGAAACACGACGGGTCTCGGTCTTCACCCCCTCGCCCTTCTCGCCCGGGCTGCAGGGGAACGGATCGAGCCAGAACGCCGCCATGTCCGCCGACGGGACGCTCGTCGCCTTCGACTCGAACGCCCGCCTTGTCCAGCCCGACACGAACGGGTGGCGAGACGTGTTCGCGCACGAACTCGGATAGGAGACGCCGAGTCGCGTCTAGGCCCGCGCAATTTGAAAAAGGGAGGCCGACATCGAAGCGGGGTGTCGGCCTCCTCCTTCAATCACACCAGGGCGCCTGCCGGGCATCCCCGAACGGCGTCCGAACTCGCGCTCAACCGCGACGGCCCAGGTAGAGATGCTTGAGCAACGAGCTGCGGCCTAGAGCTTCGCCATGCTCTTGGCTAGCGAACTTCGCGCGTGAGCGCGTTCAGGCGCTTCAGTGTCTCCTGCGCCTCGAGCTCCCGCTCCAGCTTGAGAAGCAGCTCGATCTCCTTCAGCGAGGGCAGGTCGCCTGGCTTTGTGAGCCGTTGTCGATGGCGGTTGACGAGGTCGCGAATCGACGGCTCCGGCTCGTCCCTCCGGAGGACCTTCGTCAGACTTGACGGGAGAGTGCACCTCGACGGCCGGGTCGCGAGTTGAAGACGGGGGTGCGGGGCGGAGGATGCGCTCGACACGCCCTCGGTAGCGCGCATCGCCGAACACGAGCTCGGCGATCTTCCGCTCGCTGCCTTGCTCAGCGGCCAGCGAGCGAACCCGCTCGACCTGCTCGGGCATAGCGGCTCGGGGTCGTCCTCCGCGTGACATCGGTCATGACAGTGCCTCGAAACTCAAGAAAAAGCGAGGCCAATTTCGCGGTCCGGCGCGGAAGGCGGGCAGGGGTGGATCGGAGCCTGCCTCCAGAAAAAATCGCGCGGAGTTTGCTTGGGGTGGCCTCGTCGAAACCCAAGGCCTCACGAGCCAAGAGGAGAGCCGCCGCTGGGCTGATATCCGCCCGGCGATTTGCTTGACAACCGGTTACCAGGGTGTAGCGTCGGGAGTGGTCATCTGACATAGGGCTCCGTTCGTCGGCCCGGGCGCCCCTCGAGAGGAGGAGGCGCCTTGTACCGTTCGATCCGGACCTCCGCCGAGCCGGGCGAGTCCCTGTCCCGACGAGTCGCGCCGCTTGCCACCCAGGGAGCAGCGCTTCTTCTCACCGCCTTCATCGTCTTCTTCTTGCGCGTGCCGCTTGCCGCGGAGACGACCGCGGAAGCGACGCCACCGCCACCGCCGAGCGAGCTCGTCGAGTACCGGACCGTGAGCTCGCGCACCTTCGACAACCACGACGGCACCTACACGACCGCCGCCTACTCCGGCCCGATCCACTACCGCGACGAGCAGGGGCGCTTCCAGCCGATCTCCTCCGCGCTCGTCGCCTCCGGCGAGGCGGGCTATGCCTACGAGAACGAGGCGAATCGCTTCCGAGCGCTCTTCCGGCAGGCCTCGGGCGCCGACTACCTTGCGCTCGAGAGCTGGGGCGGCCGGCGCTTCCGCCTTCGCCTCCAGGACGCCGCCCAGTCGAGCGCCCAGACCCGCCCGCGCGGCCTCTCCTACCCGGCCGTCTTCCCCGGGGTCGACCTTCGCTACGAGCTGCAGCCGGACGGGGTCAAGGAGACGCTTCTGCTTGCCAACGCGCAGGTGCCGACCTCCTACCGCTTCCTCCTGAGCACACCCCAAGGCGCCCGCATTCACGCCGTTCAGCAGAGTGACGGCTCCTGGGCGCTCTTCATGGCCCCGTACGCGCGCCCGGCGCTCGTCATCGAAGCGCCCTGGCTCTCCGAGCGCGGCGACCCCGCACCGGCGGCGCCGCACGCCTCGCTCGACCTCACAAGGGTCGGGCAGGACTTCCAGCTCGACCTCAGCCTCGACGGGGCCTGGCTCAGCGATCCGCAGCGCCAGTTCCCGGTTCGGGTTGATCCTTCGCTCACGATCCAGCCGCCGACCCAGGATGCGAGCTTCGACTTCGCCTGCTTGACCTGCGCGGGGGTCGCCAGCGACCGGCTCCCAATCGGCAAGAGCAACATCTCCCCATCGCCGATCTGGCGCTCGGCTCTCCAGTTCAGCCTCGCCGACATCCCGGCCGGGGTGACCGTCTCGAGCGCGACGCTCAAGCTCTACTTCGACGGCACCTGCGTCCCGATCACAGGCGCCACCTGCGGCGGAACGAGCCACCAGGTCGATGCGCTGCGGATGACGAGCTCCTGGTCGAAGAACTCGAAGACCTCGCAGCTTTTCTTCACCGACCCAAACACCCCGCTCGCGAGCTTCACGCTTCCCTCCGGCGCCGCCGCGCAGTGGATGAACTGGGACATTACCCCGACCGTCCGGGACTGGGCCTTGGGCAACCTGCCGAACTTCGGCCTCCTCCTCAAGCGCGCGACCGAGCCGACCGCCTCCAGCGGCCCGAAGCCGCCGAGCCGCGGCTATGCGCCCGAACCAACGCTCGGCCCGAAGCTCGAGGTGACCTACAACGGAAACGGCGGCGAGCTGCTCGCGCCGGAGACCCTTCATTCGAACGGTGCCGAGCTGCGCTGGATCCCCTACTCGGGTCCGGGTGCTCCCCAGTTCACAAACTACGAGGTGCACCGCTCGACAAGCCAGGGCTTCACGCCCTCGTCGACGACGCGGCTGACGACGATCAAGGACGCCGCTGTTACCTCCTACCGCGATACGACCGCGAAGGCTGGCACCACCTTCACCTACAAGGTGCTCTCGAGCGGCGTCGAGACGAACCGCCAAACGGTGACGCTGCCCGCTTCCGGGCAGGCACTGAAGACGCTGCGGCCCGACCCCCAACGGGGCCATGACACGTACTTCACCTACCGCAGCGACTTGATCGATTGCACGAACCGCGGCGCCTTTGACCGCGTCAGGATCGGCACCGACGTCAACTCGATCTGGCGCTCGCTTCTTTGGTTCGACGTCCACGACATTCCGCCCTCCGCGACGGTCAGCGCAGCGACGCTCTCTCTTTGGCACCCGAATGTGTCCACGGCGGCGGTGACCGTTCGCAGCCACCGCGTGACCGCCGCTTGGGACGAGGGGAGTGGCGGGAATGGCGTCGACGCCTGCAGCGGCGACGGAGCGACCTGGTACGAGACGAAAGGCGGCGTCCGCTGGGCAACCGACGGCGGCGACTTCGACCCGACCGTCGTCTCCTCGCTCGCGGTTCCCTCCGGACAAGCGGCCAGCTGGAACGCCTGGACGCTTACCTCACTCGTCCAGCAGTGGATGAGCGGGACGAAGCCAAATAGCGGTGTCCTTCTCAAGCTCGACAACGAGACGATCGTCGCCGGCAAGTACCTCGACTACTACTCGAGCGACTTCGCGGTCGCGCCGACACTGCGACCGAAGCTCTCGATCACGTATGCAGACGGCAGCCAGCCGATCGCCCCGACAGTCTCGATCGGGAAGCCGGCTCCCTCAACTCAGGTCAGCGGCAGCTCCGTTGAGATCACCGCCGGTGCCTCCGACGACCGCCGTATCGATAGCGTCCAGTTCTTCGCCGACGGCAACTCGATCGGCACAGACGCGAGCGAGCCCTTCTCGATCAGCTGGAACTCGACGGGCGTCGGCAACGGTTCGCACAGCCTGACGGCCCGGGCGACCGACGATGCTGGCAACCAGACGACCTCGGCCGCGGTCAGCGTCAGCGTCGGCAACGCCACCCCCCCGACGACGGCAATCACCGCGCCCGCGGCCAACGCGACCGTGACAGGCACGGTGACCGTGGCCGCGAGCGCGAGCACCGGTGTGACGAAGGTCGAGTTCTATGCCGACGGTGCGCTCTTTGCGACCGACACGACCTCGCCCTACAGCGTCTCCTGGAATACGCTCGATCCGGCCCTGCCTGCCTATGACGGCTCGCATGCGCTGACGACGAAGGCCTACGACGCCTTTGCGCAGGTGACGACCTCGGCCCCCAGAAGCGTGACCGCCGTGAATACGACCGGCACGCTCTTTCGCGCCGGCTTCAGCTCGAGCGCCTTTCCGGTTGGCATGGAGTACGACCCGTCGGGGCCCCCGCAGGAGCAGTATCCGATCGACGTTACGGTCACGAACCTCTCCGGGACAAGTTGGGCTACAACCGGTCCGAGCGCGGTCATTCTTCACTACCGTTGGTTCACGATCGGTTCCACGACGCCTGTCACCGACAGCAGCGACTATCCGCTCGGCACCGTCCCTATCCCGCCCGGAGGCCAGGCGATCGTGCACGCCCTCGTTACGCCGCCTACTCTGCCGCCGGGGCTGGCGCGCGCCGACTATCGGCTCCGCTTTGATCTCCTCGACGGCGCAAGTGGCTTCTGGTTTGCTGCGAAGGGGAACTCGCCGCTTGAGCAGCCGCTCCCGGTTGGCACCCTGAGCGCCGAGGAGAAGCTCGGCATCGAGCCTTACTTCCAGTACGACAGCGAGGATCTTGGCGCCGGCATGCAGAATCTCGTCAACGTCGCGACCGGTAACTCGGTCATCCAGTGGACCCCCTTCCAGGCGCCGGGCAGAGGCCTCTCGACAAAGCTCGGACTGACCTACAACAGCATGGAAGGGGACTGCCAGCCGGTCCGCTGCCCGGTGGGGCCGGGCTGGTCGCTCGCCGTTTCCAGCTTGACACGCTTTGGCCACCAGCAGTTCACCGTCGACTCGCCGGGCCAGCCGCGCGCGGTCACACTGAGGGACGACGACGGGACAACGCATGTCTTCACCTCAACTGACGGAGATCACTGGACGGCGCCCGCCGGCACCCATCTCTACCTGCGCAAGGTAGGGGCACAGTGGGCGCTCACGTCCCCCGACCGGGTCACCTATCTCTACACGATGGACGGACTGGGACAGCACGGATTCCCAGCCACAGTGACGGACGGAAACGGCAACCAGCTCACGTTTACGACCAATTCGCCGGCGGAGGTGTCCCGCGTCGCTGACGACGCAGATCGCCAGTCAGTGCCAGACCGCCATTTTGACCTCCTGTACAACGGCGACCACACACTGAAGTCGATCAGTGATCACCTTGGTCACAAACTGCTCTTTACCTACGAGACGAACGAGCACCACCGACTGAGTGACATCACCGAGGATGGCGGGACAAACGCAGACGGCACGCTCCTTCTACCGCGCGCGTTTCACTTCGCGTATGAGGGATCGGGACCGCCACAAAACCGCCAGCTCGTGAGCGTCCTCGATCCGCGTTCCCATACGACGACCTTCGTCTACAACGGCGACGACAAGCTCGTGAGCCGGACGAATCGGCAACTCAACCCGCCGACCACGTTTTCCTATCCGGGCGCAAACCAAACAATCGTTTCCGCGCCGCCCAACCGCCAGACGACGTACACAAGCGATGGCGAGGGCAAGGTCACAGAAATCGCACGCCAGATTGGCACGCGCAGCGAGACGACGACGATGGCCTGGACGCAAACCCCGCCTCTCCGCCATCTCGCGCGCGTGACCGAGCCACACGAGCTGGGTATTCCAGGCGCCTACACGAAGTACACCTACAACCTGAACGGTCTCATGACTGAACAAGCGGTGCTCGTCGACCCGTTCGGAGCGGGGGAAGGCGATGACCTCCTCAGCCGCACGCTTTCTGAGTACGACGACCTGCCTGTACCGGGAGGCGATCCCAACGTGCTTGCGATCAGCCAGCTCAGGAAGCGAACCGACCCGAACGGGGCGGCGACGCCGGCCGGCGGCGACTACGAGTGGAATTACACCTACGACCCTGCCGGCAACTTGAGGACGATTACCGACCCGACCGCCGCCGTCACGACGAACAACTGGAACACGAACGGGACGCTCGCCTCGGTCCAGGACGCGAACCACCACACGACGAGCTTCCCGAGCCACGACGCAAACGGCTTCGCGACGCAAGTCGTCGACGCGAAAGGGCAGACGACCCGTTACAGCTACGACGCCGCCGGCCTCCTCCGCTCTCGCCAGGATCCGCTCCACGCGAGCGACACCGGCACGAACGAGCGCGAGTACATGACCGTCCTCGACTACGACAGCTTCCATCGCCTCGGCCGCCAGAGCTCGCCGAAGTCCACCCGTTTTCGGGGCCAAGAGCTGATCTGGAGTAGCACCGAGTACGACCCCAACAACAACGTCGTCGTCGCCAGACAGCCTGCGAGCTTCGCCGGCGGAGGCGCCCACACCGATACCGAGTACGACAACGTGGATCGGCGAACGATCGTCACCGGCCCCGACCGCTCGAACGGGCTCGAGACCACGCGATACGAGTACGACGAGGCGGGCCGGCTCTGGCGGACGACGCTGCCGCGCGGCTTCTACACGCAGAACGCAAACGACTTCGTCACTCAGAACGCCTACGACCAGCTCGACCGCATCCTCACCGAGACCCGCTTCGCGGCCGACGGCATCGCCACGCGAAAGACGGACTATTGCTACCGGTACAACACCGGCGACCTTCTCTGGATGATCGCGCCGAAGGCCGACCGCTCGCAGCCGTTCCCGAACTGCTCGGATACTCCGCCGCCGACACCGCCTGCGTACACGACCCGCTACACGTACGACGCGGCGCATAGACAGCTAAGCGAGACGGAGCCGCTCGACGGCCCCTCGACGCGCACTCACTCCCAGGCCTACGACCTGAACGGAAACGTGACGCAGGAGACCAACGAGCTGGGGACAAGCGAGACGCTGGTGTACAACCAGCGCAACGAGGTGGTGCAGACGATCGAGACCTTTACAAGCTCGCCGCTAAGGGAGCTGACAACAGCGAGCACGTACGACCGCGTAGGCAATCTCATCTGCCAGGCCTCGCCGCGGGCCTGGGACAGCGGCAGTCGCTGCGATCCCGAGGCGCCGCCCGACAGCGAGCCGTACATCAGCGAGTACCGCTACGACGCCGTCGACCAGCTCGACCGGATCGCGCTACCCGACGACAGCAACAACATCCGCACCTACATCCATCGCCAGTACGACGCGAACGGGAACCTGACGCTGACGACGCTCCCGGTCGAGAATCCAGAGCTCAGCTCTCCGCCGACGATCGGAGACGATAAGAAGACGACGATCGACTACTTCGACCCCGGCTGGATCTACTCGGCCTGGGACCACGTCGCCCCGATCGTCTACTACGACTACCGGCCCGAAGGCTGGCAGTCGCTGCGAGCCCCACTCTCGCCGGCCAACGAGAACGCGATTCTCTGGAAGCACTACGACGACGGCCTCGTCAGCGGGATCACCGATACCTACAACAATCCGGGAGCGACCTACACGTACGACGCGGACGGCAACCTGACGACGGCTGTCGAGCGCCGCGGGCGCACCCGCCCGCTACAGACGCCATACTCGATCTTCTCCGACTACAACGGCTACGACGAGCTGACTGAGACGCGCCAGAAGCAGGACGCCGACGCAGGCTTCCGCTACACCGACTACCGCTACGACCCGAACGGCAACGTCGAGAAGCGCTGGGACAGCGGCGCTGCGCCAGAGGTCGGGCGCGAGCAGGACTTCACCTACGACGAGGCCGACCAGCTAACAGGGGACCACGACTGGGGAGCCGACCGGATCTACAACACCTCGGACGACCAACAGGTCCGCTTCGCCTATTCCCTGACCGGCTGGCAGCAGCAGCGCACGATCGAGCGATGGAATCCAGCCGGACTGGGATCGTGGGTCCTGAAGCAGACAGCCGATTCGACGTACTACGACAACGGCGACTTGAAGACGCTCCAAACCCGCAATGGCGCGACTCCTACGCCCGCTCTCCTCGAGTCACACACGCTCGAGTACATCGACACAGGCATCTACCTAAACGGCAATCGCACGAAGGACACCTTCCGCCTCCAAGGTACGAATGGGGCTACCTGCGAGAACGAGGACTGTTCGGCGAGTTACACCTATGGCCCGCGCGAGAACCTGACGACGGAGCAGACGCGGCGGCCAAGCACGGGTTCGGCTCAGACGAGGAGCTACGGCTACGACTTCGCGATGAACCTCAACCATGAAGTCGATGGGCCGGGCGGTTATGAGTGGTGGTACGTCCACGCGGGGAACCGCCTGACCGAGCGCCAGTATCCCCAGTACCAGGCCGAGCGTCGCTACTTCTACGACGAGCGGGGCAATCTCAACTGCGTCACGACCGCCAACGGCAGCAGCGGCGACTGTTCACGAGCATTCGGCGCACCGACTCCTCCGAAGCTCCTCGAGAGTGACACATGGGACTATCTCAACCGGCTCGACCATGCAACCCGCTTCGGCAACGGCTTGACGAGCGACGACGCCGACTACGAGCACGACCCGCTCAACCGGGTTGCGAAGGAGACCGAGACCCATTCCAACGGAGTGGGCAACCGGCGGACCTGCTTCACCTATTTGGGGCTGTCGAGCGACGTCAGTCAAGAAGCCTGGGTCGCTACGGCAGATCCTTGCACGACAACGCCGATGACGACCAGGAGCTACTCCTACGACGCGAACGACGAGCGCGTCGGGATGACAAAGACCGGCGGTGCGGATTCCGGCGACTATTACTATGCCCGCAACGTCCACACCGATGTCTCCTTGCTCGAAAGGGACAACCAAACGACCAAGGCCTCCTACGTCTACAAGCCCTACGGGGCAGAGGACGGCCTCAGCGATGGCGACCCAGAGGGTGCGGACGCGCTCAACGCTTTCCGCTTCAACGATAAGCGGCTGGACTCAGGCTCAGCGACCCTCGATATGGGTGCGCGGCGGTATAACTCGGCCATCGATCGGTTTATCCAGGAAGATTTCTACACCGATTCCTTCGAGGATCGCGATCTGGCAACTGACCTGTATACGCAGAACCGTTACATCTTCGCTGCCGCCAATCCCACCAACCATGTTGAGATAGACGGTCACAGGTTCCCTATAGACGAGTTTGTGAATTTATTTGATCCCAATAGACACTCATGCAAGTTCCGGCAGCATCTCGAGTACACACCGGCGGACCGCCTCATAGAAGCATTCGGGCAGACAAAATGTTCGCACGTAGCCATCATTGTCGCGACACAGTGCATAATTAAGCGGCGCTATCTTGAGGTGCACTGGCGGGGCCGCCCGTGGTGTGACCGTCCGAGACTAGATGTGATTATGGGGTTCTACTTGGAGTGGTCGGACACGGTTACCATCGGTCATTACTGCAGTTACGGCGTTTGGGAATACGCACCCCCGGATGTCGATCGACATCTTTTTTCCCGATTTTGGGTTGTTCAATGTGCACAGGACCGGCCGGTTCCACTCCATCGGCTGTCCACGATGGTGAGAGCTTTTTGGCGAAAGCCCTCTCTCGTGCTGGGAGCGCTCGTGCTCTGCGCCGTTATTGGTGCGTTTGTAGTGTCGACCGAAGGGACTTCACGTGATCTTCCGTCTGCCACGCCTGCGATGACCTCTCCGGAGGATCGCATCAGGTTTCCGGACGACGAAAGCGAGGCGCTTTTTGTCGCGGGCGCGGGTCGGTCCGGTGAAACACTCATGGAGAAGCTCGGTCTTTTCCGACGGCCGAGCACTCGCGCGGACGCGCTCTCCCAGGCGGCTTCGCGAGATCTTGAGCATGTAGCCCGCATCGCTCAGGCAGAGGAACCGGGCGGAATCGAACCGCACGGGACGATTGGAATTCTGCTCGTCGACCACAGTCGCCTCGTGATAAGTCGACTCGGCTCAATAGGTGCAGCTTTCTACGCAGTACCAACAAGCGGCGGTTTTGTCTGTTACTCCGTAACCAAGGGTATTGGCGGTGCGTGTGTAGCGTCCCTCACGTCAGGTGCTTCCGTGACGATTGTTCAGCCTGACGCCGACGGGCCGCTTTTCATCTACGGGCTGCTACGTGATGGAATCGGCGACGTGACAATCAGACTTGAGCACTCTGCTGAGCACGCAGTTATCGGAGAGAACGGCTTTTTCCGTGAGCTAACTGGCGTACCGCTTGAAAACATACGGCGACTTGAAGTGACCGCCGAGACCGGCGCGCGAGACGTAATCCCGATCACGGAGCTCTTGAAATAACCGCCGCGGTATGCCTTACCGACCGGTGAAGGGTAAGCGGTCTGCTAGACAAGGCCTGGTAATGAATGTACGTTGCTCCAATCGGGAGGCTGGGTTTGCCCCGACTTGCGGCAGCTGCGTTGGTTAGTGGCACACATACCGAATGTTCCTAACGGCATCGGCTACCACTCAGACCGTGGGGCAACCGCCGGCGCGAGCGAAGTCTCGGAACACCTAAAGTATCCTCTCTCTCGAACGAGATGAGACCCTGACACGCTTGCGCATCGCCGTGGCCGTCGTCATCGCGGCAGCTCTTGCGGCGGCGCCCGCGTCCGCCATCGACTTCCAGCCCTATCAGGCCTTCTACGTCGGGTCCTGGCCTGAGTCAGTCGCAGTCGGGGATGTGACAGGGGACGGTCGCGGCGACGTGCTGCTCGCAACGACCCAATGGAACGATCCCGCCAACGACTACAAGCTGTTCTTCTTCCGGCAGCTACCGGACGGCTCGCTCGCCTCCCCGATTCGCTTTGACACGGGCGGTCACGGAGACCGACTGGGGATGGCAACCGGCGATTTGACTGGCGACGGTCTGGCGGACGTCGCGCTCGGCGCCGGCGGCGGCGGAATCAACCTCTATCGCCAGAGCAACGGAACGATCGTTGGCCCGGAGATCATCCCCGGCACAAGTGGCGGCGACGTCGAGATCGTCGACATGAACGACGACGGCCGAAACGACATGGTCATCGATGCCGGCAGCAATGGCGTCATCCTTGCGAGGAACGACGGCGCCGGCTTCACCGTCCTCCAGGTGACGCCGCAGTGGCCGCAGACGGAGATCGGGGTTGGCGATCTGACCGGCGACGGTCGTCTTGACGTCGTCGGCTTCAGCACCGCCTGGCTTCGTGTCTACCCACAACTCGGTGATCTCCGCTTCGGGCCGCCGGTCACCTATGAGTCAGACAACGCAAACTCCGGTGACGGGATCGAGGTCGCCGATTTCTCCGGCGACGGCCGAGACGACGTCGTGCTGACGATCGCTGGCAATCAGCCCGGCGCCCGGCTCGACCTCTTTCTCCAGAACGCAGACGGCACGCTCGACCCGCCAATCGTGTATCCGGCGTACGACAACCCGGAGCCGGTCGAAGCGCGCGACATGGACGGCGACGGCTGCTCGGACGTCGTCACGCTGCACGGAGCGTTCGATCGCGCTGGCGTCTTCCCTCAGACCTCTTTCGGGACGCTTGGTCCCGAGCAGCTCTTCTGGATCCCGTATGCGACGCGCTACCACCAGTTCGGCCTAGCGCTCGGCGACTTCAGCGGCGACGCCCGCCCGGACATTGCGGTTGCCGATTACCTCCATGGCCTCGTTGTGCTCCGGCAGACGCCTGGCGCGCCCCCTCCGAAGGTGTGCTTCCCGCCGCCCCCACCGCCACCGCCACCGCCGCCCCCACCGCCGCCTCCACCGCTTCGGGGCGGCTCGATCGTGACCCACTATCAGCACGCATCGCCCTACCCGGGGACGATCACGGTCTCAGGGATGAGCAGCCCGATCGGCGACCTCAATCTCGTCTTCGATCACTTCAGCCACACCGGCCCCGACGACCTCGATCTGCTCCTTGTCGGGCCAACAGGCGCAGACGCAATCGTCATGTCTGATGTCGGGGGCAGCGCCAATGTCGATGTCAACCTGACGCTCGACGACCAGGCGGCGCAGACACTCCCCGATGAGAGCGCGTTGACGTCAGGAGCGTTCAAGCCGTTCAACTGGCCGCCGTCCGACTGGTGGGAGCCTCTGCCGCCGCCGAGCGGGAACGTCGACCTCGCGATCTTCAACGGGACGAACCCAAACGGCCTCTGGAGCCTCTACGTCTACGGCGACCAGCCGCGAAACCAAGGTCTGATCTACCAGTGGGATCTGGAGATCTCGACCTCTCCGCCGCCGCCGCCGCCTCCTCCGCCTCCGCCGCCACCCCCGCCTCCACCGCCGCCACCGGGAATCCTCTACGACCAGTACGACAACCCCGGCTCGGAAGTCACGAACTCGCAGGACGACCCATCGGGCAACGCCTACGACGACGAGGCGGCCGACGACTTTGTCGTCCCGGCCGGGAGCGCCTGGAGCGTTTCGGGGATCGATGTCCAGGGCGTCTACTACAACGGCTCCGGCCCAGCGCATTCCGTGAACGTGCGCTTCTACAGCAACGGAGCGAACAACCTGCCCGACACGCTCCTCGTCGAGCGCCTCAATGGCAGCGTCGTAAATGGGCCGAGCTTCGAGATCGCTCTTGACCCACAAGTGAGGCTCGGGAGTGGCACCTACTGGGTCTCAGTGCAAACGGATCAAGCTTTTCTGCAGTTCGGCTTGTGGGGTTGGACTGATCGTGTCGTTGAGTCCAATGCCGGGGCCGCGTGGCGGAACCCAGGCGGGGGCTGGGGAGGCTGCGTCGTCTGGGGGAGGAGGGGCTTCGTTTGCGAGCACGATTGGGCAGCTCCCGACCAGGTTTTCCGGCTGCGTGGGTCGATGGTCACGCCTCCTCCGCCACCGCCTCTACCGCCGCCTCCACCTCCGCCAGGTCCCCCGCCTCCACCTCCGCCAGGTCCCCCTCCTCCGCCTCCTCCTGGCCCACCACCACCGCCTCCGTCGCCGCCGGCACCACCAGCTCCGCCACCTCCGGCACCACCTCCTCCGTCTCAGCCGCCTCCGCCGCCTCCGGCCGCCCGATGCGTGGTGCCGAGGGTGATCGGCATGACACTCTCGAGAGCGCGCGCCCGCATCCGCCGTGCGAACTGCTCAGCCGGGCGCATCAGGCGCACCCGTTCCAGACGAGTGGGTCGTGTGATCCGCCAGAGCCCACGGCCTGGCACGAGGCTGGCGCGTGGCGGTCGGGTCAGTCTCGTCGTCGGACGCGGGTAAGCGCCCAACGGACCGGCGATCGGCTCCCAGTTCGAGCCGTGGTCAAATCTTGGTCAAGCAGCCGCGACGAAACCCGGCAAGCGACCGCGAAGAGGGCTCAGTCCTAGCGGGCGTCCTTGGGTAATCGGCGACCGATGGCGACTAGCGGTGAAGGATTTCGCCGAGATCGCACTCAGGAGATCGCCGGTTCGTAGACGCGGGCGACCTTGACTTTGGGAAGCGGGGGAGAGAATCTAGGCTCCCCGCTCGACATGCGAGGGCGGTAGCCGAAGGAGGCTGCGCGGGCGGATGCGAATCGCATCCTTCAACGTCGAGAACCTGTTCGAACGCGCGAAGGCGTTCAGCCTCCAGGACAAGGACGCGGCACGAGTCGTCCTCGAGCAGTACGCGCGAATCAACGACCTCTTCAACGAGCCCGCCTACAGCGAGCAGGCCAAGGCCGAGATGGTCGACCTGTTGGGCAAGCTCGGGCTGGCCGAGCGCGACGACGGGGGCGAGTTCGCGCTCTTGCGCCAGAATCGCGGCCGCCTGCTGAGACGTCCGCTCGGGGGAGGAACGGAGATCGTCGCCAGCGGGCGGGCGGAGTGGATTGGCTGGGTGGAGCTGAAGAGCGAGCCTGTGAACGAGCTGGCGATGCAGCACACGGCGATGGTGATCCGCGACGTCGGCGCCGACCTGCAGGCCGTCGTCGAGGCCGACGACCGGATCGGGCTGAAGAGATTCTCGGCGATCGCGCTGCAGGCGGTCGGCGGCAACGCTTACGAGCACGTGATGCTGATCGACGGCAACGACGATCGGGGGATCGATGTCGCCCTGATGGCGAGAGCCGAGTACGAGATTGTCGGGATCGCCTCGCACGTCGACGATGCGGACGCAAAAGGCGAGATCTTCAGCCGCGACTGCCCCGAGTACACGATCGCGACGCCGGGCGGAGAGCGGCTCGTCTTGCTCGTCAACCACCTGAAGAGCAAGGGCTTCGGTAGCCAGAGCTCATCGAACAAGAAGCGCGAGCGGCAGGCAAGGCGGGTGGCGCAGATCTACCGTCGCCTTGTTGCCGAGAGCCAGACGAAGGTCGTCGTCCTCGGCGACTTCAACGACACTCCCGACTCACCTCCGCTCGCGCCGCTCCTCGCTCGGACCGACCTGCGGGATATCAGCGCCCACCCGAGCTTCACGAGCGACGGCCGAGCGGGCACGTTCGGAAACGGCACGAAGGGCAACAAGATCGACTACATCCTCCTCTCGCCACCCCTGTTCGAGCGCGTAAGCGGAGGTGCGATCTTTCGCAAGGGCGTCTGGGGCGGCAAGAACGGCACCCTCTTCCCGCACTACCCCACGATCACCAGGTCGGTCGAGGCTGCGAGCGACCACGCCGCGATCTACGCGGACATCGCCTAGGCCGAAGGCATGGCTGAACCTCTCGTCGCGGTCGTGGATCAGGAGTCGGAAAGGGCGCTCACCTCCGAGCTGCAGGGCGACGTTCCGGCCTGCTGCGCGACCCATGCTCCCGACTTGAGGTAGAGGTGGGGATGCCGCGGACGCAAGGCACGTTGATCGCCTACACCTCGGCGGCGGCGATCGTGGTCATGGCTGCGTGGATCCTCTGGGACGCGGCCGACACGGCGGGGAGCAAGGCGTTCATCTCGACGCCGCAGTTCCTCCTCTGGCTCCTGCTCCTCTGCGCGCAGGCAGTCGTCTGGGTGCTCGGCTTCTTCGTGGCCGGCGCAATCGTCCGCGGCCGCTTCCGCGCGCTGCACGCGGCAGGGGCTCTTTCGGCCCGTCTGGCCGCACAGATGGTCACTGCCGCGGTTGTGCTTTTTGCTCTGGCGGCCATCTTCGCCTCCAGCCTCGGCCACCAGATCGGCATCCCGAAGGAGATCGGAACCTCGGGGCTCGGTAGCCAGACGTCGCCGCTCACACACCACGGCCTGAAGCTTTCACCCGTCGTGGTTGTCGGAGTGCTCGTCGGCTTGCTCGCGATTGGGGGCATGTGGCTCGTGTCGCTTGCGTTCGAGCGAATCGCGACGAAGCCGCCTTTGCGCGCAGGCTCGATCGATCTCTTCGTCGGTCTCCGAAACGAGCTGAACACGCTGCTCGCGATCGCGGCCGCGATCGTCGGACTCGGCGCCCTCGCCACAGGCGCCCTCCGCGCGGCGGTGCTCGCGGCGAACGACGAGCCCTTCTATCGCGACCGCGCCGTGACCTGCCTCACGAGCTACGTCGATGCGCCGTCTGCGAAGCGACGCGAGCAGGTGCTGAGGAACTTCGACGACCTGGCCAAGACGCACCCCAGCTGTATCGAGCTCGTGTTCGCGCGCAAGTACGTGTTCGAGTACACCCTCTTCTTCACTGGTCTCCTGGCGATTGCCTACGCTCCGAGCTCCCTCGCCATGCGCCGAGCGGGCGTGCGGCTGCGGAACAAGGCATACCCGATGCTCGCCCCGGGCAACGCGAAGTTCTTCGACCGGCTCGAACAGCGGCGGCGTCTGGACGAGTTCCTGCAGACGAACCTGTTGGCCAATGCGAACTTCAAGGCAGGCGTGGCCCTTCTCACGCCACTCGCGGGAAGCCTCGTTTCGCTTCTCCTGCCGACCTAGTCTGACCGTTCGCCGAATCAGTGCCGAAAGCCGCGCAGGTGAGCGTGACCTCCGCGCCTGCGGATCACAGCGACCCTCTCGCCGTGGAAGACGCGCTCCGCTTGAACGGGTTCGTACCGCTGTTCGGAATCCGCGCCTCGTTCGGCCTCGTCGACCACCGGTGAAGAAACCCGAAGGTCGCAGTTTCAAATCCTGCCCCCGCTACTGGAAAGGCCCCGGAGACGGGGCCTTTCGCTTTCTCCCGAGCTATGAGAGCGTGGGCACCGGACTCCCAGCAGGCCGAGCTTCTTGCCGCAATCCAAGCGCGGCTTTGTAAAGTTCCTCGCGTGAAACTGCTGGGGGGCGTGGGCGTCGCGGCCTTGAGTGCGCTGACGCTCGCAGCTGCGTCGCCCGAGTCGCCGGGGGATCTCGACTCGTCCTTCGGAACGGGCGGACGATCCTTATTCTCCTTGGGCTGGGAAGGAACGGAGGCCAGGGGTTCGGATCTCCAGCCCGACGGAAAGATCGTGATCGGCGGCTATGGAGCGTTCTCGAGCTCAGAGGCACGGGGCCCGTGGCCGCCTCGCGGGCGGAGCTTGAGGCCGACTCGCACATCCGGCGTCTCGAACATGGATTTCTTCGCGGCGAGACTTACTCGAGATGGGGCGCTGGACTCTTCATTCGGATCAGGCGGAATCGTTCGCACGGCTATTGACCGAGTGCCAAACGGTCAAGACCAGGCATTCGACGTCGTAGTCGATTCGGCCGGGCGGATTGTCCTTGCCGGCAACGTCGAGGGTCCGGCGGGTCAGTGGAAATGGGCGTTTGTCCGCTACACATCAACCGGAGCTCTCGACTCGAGCTTCTCTGATGACGGAATACTGATTCTCGATTTGGGCGGGCCCTATTACTGGATCCGCGCCCTGGCGCTCGCACTCCAAGACGACGGAAAGATCGTCGCGGCCGGAAACGTGTTTCCGGCCTTAGCGGTTGTCCGCCTGCTCCCGGATGGCGGTCTTGACGAGAGCTTTGGCGGCGACGGCGTCGTCCAGACGCCGATCCGGGAGAGTGCATCGGCTGACGCGGTGGTCATAGCGGCCGACGGGCGCATCACTGCTGCCGGCTACTCCTCCGTCGGGAGCGTGAGTGACTTTACGCTGGCCCGCTACCTGCCGGATGGCCAGCTCGATGCGAGCTTCGGCAACGGCGGCATCGTCATCACACCTGGTCCTCGGTACGAGGCGATCAGAGACCTTGCACTCCTCCCGGAGGGCAAGGTCGTTGCACTGGGAAACGCGTCGACCTATGACCCAGGGGATGACGATTGGCGGCTTGCTCGCTATCTCGACTCCGGTGCCCTCGATGCATCCTTCGGCAACGGTGGAATCGTCAACACCGATTTCTCCGGCGAGGACTGGGCTCAGGCGGCCGCGCTTCGCGTGCAGGCAGACGGGAAGCTGGTCGCGGCCGGGTACCTCGATTCCTGGGACTCGCAGTTCGCGCTCGTTCGATACGAGGCGAGCGGCGCGATAGATCCCGGCTTCGGGAACGGCGGCATCGGCACCTACGACATCAGTGCGGGCCCTGATCGAGCTTATGCATTTGAGATCCAGCAAATCGATGCTGAGCGGAATGGGATGCGTGAACGCTTCGTCGAGGTCGGCGGCTCTTTCACCTATGAGTGGGGCTTCATTTCCGCGGTCGGTGTACATGCGTCGGGTTCGGAGCCGCCGCCTCCGCCGCCGCTCGAGAACTACACGACCGAGACTCAGACGGGCCAATCGATCATTCCCGGGGCCGTAGACACCGGTAACCATTGTTCCGGCTGTATGACCGAAATCGCCCTGCCGTTTCCAGTGCAGGTGTATGACGCCGCCTATCGGACTGCATGGGTGAGCTCGAGTGGGAACATCCAGTTCACAGGGGCACGATCGGGTTACTCAACGGTCTGCACACCGCTTCCGATTGATGAGTTTGGCCGTGCGCTGATTCCCTACTTGGACAACCTCCGAACAGACGGCTCCGGGGGAGGGATCTTTACCGCAACGCTAGGCGCGCCTCCGAATCGTCAGTTCGTTATCGAGTGGCGCGCCACATACTGGGGTAGATCCGGGAGCGCCAACTTCGAACTGATCTTCAGCGAAGGGTCACCGACATTATCTGTGATTTACGGAGCCACCGCCGACAATGGTGCAAGGCAGACAACCGGCATCCAAGCCTCGAACACGGGACCCGTGACGATGTTCTCCTGCGGCCAGCCGGTCCTCACTCAGGGGCTTCGCGTCAACTATATGTATCAAGGACCCCCTCTACCACCACCTCCGCCACCGCCACCGCCACCTCCGCCTCCGCCTCCACCTCCGCCTCCACCGCCTCCGCCACCGCAGCCACCGCCTCCACCAGCGCCTCCGCCGCCCCCAGTTCCACCTCCTCCACCTCCACCGCCACCGCCGCTACCGCCACCGCCACCCGCGCCCTCGCCTGTCTGTCTCGTGCCGAGAGTGATTGGGATGAAGCTAGCGAGAGCGACGGCGCGCATTCGAAGGTCGCACTGCTCCGTCGGACGTATCCGACACGTCCGCTCTAGACGAATCGGCCGCGTGATCCGCCAGAGTCCGCGTCCTGGAGCACGGCGACCACGAGGCGCGCGTGTCAGCGTGATTGTCGGCCGAAAGTAACCTGCCGGCGGCAAATTTTGCCCGAACTTTTGCCCACCTGAACTGATCTGACCTGACCTAAGCGACTCGTAAGCACCATGAGTGCCGCCCTCAGACGTCACCTAATCTGGCAACAGACGTCTCATAACCGGAGCGGAGGGTTTTCAACTTTTGGCCCAGTGAGACCGACCACCAGCATCGCTACGCTGGAGCTGTGGAAGGACTCCGTATCGAGGAATACGCCCGCTTCGGGACTGAAGAACCTTGGGTCGCCCGCCTCATGCTCGGGCTTCCCGAGCTCGTGTACGCGGTCCCGACGTTTGGCTCAACGCGCGACGACTTCAGGGCCAAGTTGGGAGAGGTGTTCGAATCACTCGGCATGGCCTTCGAGGCGCTTCGAGACCTCCGTGCGAGGACGGCAGCGGGCGCTGCGGCGCTGGATGTTGAGCGAGCTTATGAGAGCTTCTATGGGCACTTGTGGAGCGCGTACAAGGACAGGTTCCAGACAGCCATGCGCGTCCTTGGCCTCGACATCGGATTCTTGTTCCAGAGGGACTCGAGATTCGAAGCTGCAGCCGGCGCGTTAGTCGAAGACCAACCCGAACTGTCTGACCTCGTCACCCTCATGCGCCGAGACCGGGCCGAGTTCAAGAAGGCCTTGTCCTATTACCGCAACACCTACTTGGAACATCGGGTGAGCGCACCTGATCCGCGTCTCGTCGCTGCTTTCCACCGCCTTGATTCAGCAGAGAACATGTTCGAGAACGTGTGGCAGGCAATTGAGGACTATGTCGCCCTCTACGTGATTGCCAACCTCCCCCCGTTCATCCAGGTCATTGAAGTGCCCGAGGAAGACCGTGACGCGAGTCGGCCCACGCGATTTCAGTTCCAAGTTTTAGGTCTTCCTGACACCGCTGATTAGCCAGAGCGCAGTCGCCGAAAGGATGACGATGACGAATCTAGGAGAAGTGATCGTTCCGCTGCCGCCGCACGCGAACGCGCCCGGATTCCGCGACTCGTTCTCGGCGCGCGCCGACATGCGCGTTCGCGAGGTCGCCGACGGCTGGTTGGCGATAGCGCCCCGGGAAGGGGCCGGCCTCGTCTACCAGTACTTCCGCCTCGAGCGACTCTGCAACGCGGCGGCCCCGCCAACCGAGGAGACCTGGGCGCCGCTGCTTGCGCATCCGCCTCTGCATGCCGACGCAACACTCTGGCCCGCGCCGGGCGGCGACGGGCGCGATTGGCGCCAGCGCCTGCTGGAGTGGGGGCAGAGGATCAACGATCCGGAGCGCCCCGAGGCCGGCCTCGCCTCGGTCGGCGCGACTCTGACTGCTCTCCCGCTCGACGAAGCGCCGACGTTCCTGACTGCGCAGGCGCGCGAGTTCCTGGCCGTTTACCCCGATGCGTCTTTCTGGTTCCTGCGCACGGACGAGTTGTTGATCCGGCGCTTCGCAATGTTGCGCGCGTTGTTAACGCTCGCCTTGGCGCCCGACGTGATCGACGAGAACGATCCCGAGACGCGGACATTGCCGCAGCTCAGGACGCTCAAGGAGCACTCGCTCACGCGTGCTTCGGATTTCGGGAAAGTGATCGACCCTCTGTTGCTGACGTTCTCGCCGGGCTCGCTCGGCTACGTCTTCAACTGGATGCCGCACGCGGTCGTCTTCCTGACGGGCATCAACGGCTCGATGGTCCGCGACTACCCGCAGACGCCGGCAGCGCTCTACCAGCCGAACCTGCAAGCGCCCGGCGGCTTCGGCTGGAAGAACAGCGACTTTTTCGAAGACATCGCCAGTGCGCATGCCGAGGCGTTGTTGCAATGGTGGGTCGCCCGACTAAACGTCGTCTACAGCCACCTCGTCGACGTGACCAACTTCGCCGACCTGGGCCGGCACAATGCGCCGCGTCAGACAGCGGTGTTCCTGACCTTCGAACGTCTGCTCGCGGATCTGCTGCTCATTCAGACCGGCTTCCAGGGATCGGAGCTCGCGCGGCAACAGGCGGCCTTTGATCTGCTTGACAAGGCGGAGGCGCTGCTCAGCTTCGGCAAGAGCGGCTCAGGCCGCGGCTTCGAGCGGATGCTGCGCAGGGCATCGATGCTCGGGCGCCTCGACGAGGTCTGGCAGCGTCTGCCGCTCCAGCTGCAGCCGCGCTTTCGCCGCCATACCCGCGCTCTCTATGACGGCATGTACGAGCACGTCCGCACGCACGCCTACGAACACCGCCTTACTTGCGGCGCGGTCAAGGTCGGTCCGCCGGGCGGCACACTCGAGGCCTTGACGCTGGAGAGTTACGTACCGCAGCTCGTGCGCGCGGTCCGCAACTCCGCGCACGGCTTTATCGAAGTGATGACGAGCGACACCTCGGCGATGCGACGAGACCGCGAGCTGTTGGCGACCCACGACGGCAAGCTGCCGCCGCATTTCCCAGATCTCGCGGCCCTGATCGGCTTCGCGCTCGTCGCCGACTTCGAGCGCGTCGCTGACCGAAGCTGGTTGCCGACGCTGTAGATCAGTGTCGCCGGCGACTGAGAGGGGGTGCAGCCGCTCGGCTCGCCTGCCGCCTAACTGTGATGCTCTGGATCGGTTGCTCATGGACGCCCACCTTCGCCACTGGGGGAGACGGAAGAGGCCCGACTAGGCGCCAGCATTTGACATCGCCCGGGTCACGGTGTCGACCACGTCGCGCGGAACGTAGAGTCGCAGCATCTCGCGCTTCTCCCGCCGGTGGTGCACGAGCTCCGGGTGTTCGCGGAGCGACGTCGCCGCTCGCCTCGGGTCGCGGGCGTCGACGAACATGCTTCCCTGCTCGGGGTCGCGGTGGAAGAACCAGAACGGCGCCGCGTCATAGAGCCGGTAGCTCGGCGCGTCCTGGTAGCCGCTCCGCCTCAGCACTTGGTCGACGAGCTCGATCGCCTCCGGCGGGTTCGCGTTCATGAACTGCTGCAGACGGTCGCCGACGATTGGCACCGGCTTGAAAAGGTCCCGGTCGAGGATCCGTCGGGCCAGGTCGGCCGCGACGGGATCGGCACGGATTGAGCCGACACGCTGTACGAACACCCACAGGTTGTGGTCGTCGAGTGCCAGGAACTCCGGGAGCGTGAGCGTTTCGCCTCCGATCGCCTTCTTGAGCTCGGCGAACCCCTCGCCGACCTCCGGCAGCACGGCTTCCCGGTTCTCTTTCAGACGGGCGAGCAGCAGCCCGACCATGCCCTCCGCCGAACGCACGCCGGGGTGGTGGTAGACGGTGTCATACAGCGCCCGGCGCGCGATTAGGAGCTGCTCGACGACTCGCGGCGCCTTGACCGAGTCGAAGCCGATCACCGGCGCGCCCGCGGCCTCGCCGACGGTCACCGTCGAGACGAGCCAGTCCACGTCATAGCGCCCGTAAGCAACGCCAGTCTGGTAGGCATCGCGGAGGACGAAGTCGCAGCGGTCGACGTCGACGTCGCTCTGGAAGAGACGGGCCAGGTAGGGCAGATAGAAGCGGCCGCCGACGAGCGCCGCGACCCGCTCGCTCGTCCCCTCGTCGAGGGCCTCGAGCAGCTTGTGCAGCTCGCCGTCGGGCCAGAGCAAGAGGGCCTGCGTCACGAGCTCGTGCCAAGCGATGTCGTCGCTGATCCAAGCCCGATCCTCGAGGCCGAGCGCGGCGGCCCACGCCCTGCGATCAAAGCCCTCGCCGATCAGCTGCTGCTCCCAGGGGTGCGAGAGCGGGCCGTGGCCGAGGTCGTGGCACAGGGCGGCGAGAACCAGATCGCGGACGACCGTCTCGTCGGCACGGAGTGACTCCGGCAGAAACTCGCGCGTAGCGGTCTCGAGGCTGCGGGCGAAGCGAGCTGCCAGGTAGGAGGCGCCGAGGCCGTGGACGAAGCGGGAGTGCTCGGCGCCGGGGAAGACGAGGTAGACAAGCCCGAGCTGGCGGACACGGCGCAGCCGCTGGATCTCGGGCGCCCGGAGCGCCTCGACCGCGAAGCCCTCCATGCCGCGGAACTCCATCAACCCGTGGACCGGGTCCTGGACGCGCTTCACGGTCGTCGCCTATGCCGGCTCGCGCAGAGCCTGCTGGAACTCGCTCAGGCGCCGGACGAGCGACCCCTCATCGTAGTCGGCGAGCCCGCCGCCGGTGACCGCCTGGTCGAGCCGCTCGCCAAGCACGGCCAGGAAGGCGCGATAACCCTCGTCCTCGTCCTTGACCTCGACGTCTAGCCGCGCGCGCAGCCGGTTGAGCAGCCGGTCCTCCTCGACGTCCTCTATCGTCCCGCGGAAGCCGCGCAGATCGCACACGAGCTGCTCGATCTGGGCGCGTTCCTGTTCCCCGAGCGCCTCGGCTCCGGGCAGCGTGCCGTAGCGATCGACCAGCTCGGCGGCGAGCGACTGGCGGTAGCGCTGCGCCTTGAGCGAGTCATCGAGCTCGTCAAGGCGATCGACGAACTGGCGCCGCTTCTGGTCGGGGAGGAGGCCGAGATCGCCCTCGTCGCCGAGGTAGCGATCCAGTCGGTGCAGCTCGTCGGCGGGCGCGAACACCCGCCCGCCCGACTCGCCGACGAGCGCCGGCAGCGAGCCGAGCGCCGCGTGCAGTACCTCGAGCGCCGTCGGCCGCTCGTCGGGGTCGCACGCGAGCATGCGAGCTAGCAGCCGCCGGAAGCGCTCGCTCTCGCGCAGCAGGCGCGTCTCGGCGGGATCGGCCGACGCCGGGTCGATTACGGGAGTAAGCAGCGTCTCCCACTCCTCCTCGACGCGCCGCTTGAGTTCCGCGGCGAACTCGTCCCGCGCCTGCTCACCATGGCTCCCGATCGCCTTTGGGACCTCGTCGCCTTCGCGGCGGAAGAGTGGGAAGCGCCCGACGAGTGCGTTGAACACGGTCGCGCCCAGGGCCCAGACGTCCGTCTTCTCGGCGTGGACGCCGCCGCCGGTCAGTAGCTCGGGTGCGCGCGTGCGCAGGCTGCCCGTCGGCGTCACCTCGGCGGTGAACTTCGCCCGCGGCCGCGCGATGCCGAAGTCAAGCAGGATGAATCGGCCGCCTTCGATGCCGATGTTGTCGGGCTTCACGTCGCCATGGATCAGCGTCAGGTCGTGCAGGAACGTCAGCGCCCGAGCGAGGTCGACGAGGAGTTGCGCCGCCTCATGGAGCCCAGATGCGAGCCAGCGGTCCTCGAGTGGATGCTTCAGCCACGCCTCGACCAGGAAGTCCTCTGGCGGCACCTCGGCGTTCTGGAGCGAGTAGGTGCGGACGATGTTCGGGTGTGATAGCGAGAGCGGGTGGGCAAGCAGTTCGCGCGTCAGCGCGTCGCGGGCAGCGGCACGAAGCTGCTTGAGCGCCACCGGCACGGTCCTCTCGCCAATGCGCCAGGTCGCCTCGTAGACAACCTTCTGGCTGCCGGCGTGAGGAAGCCGGCGGAGGACGCGGACAGCCGGCGGCGGACGCAGCTCGATGCAGTTGACGACGGCCCCCGAGCGGTCCTTGACCTTCTCGGCCTGACGGTGGGCCTCGAGCCACGCGACTAAATCGTCGAGGTCGAGGTCGAAGATGTCGCGCTCGTCCATCTGCCGCCAGCGCTTGAGAAGGGCCTCGACGATCGGGACGGCTTCTTCGTCGGGCCAGTAACGGAGCGCCTCGGCGACTCGGCGCAGCCGACCTGAGAGCGCCCGGCGGGTGAACTCGGCCCGAGTCAGCGGTTCATGGAAGAGCGGCAGCGACTCGAGCAGCTGCTTGGCCTTGGCCCCGTCGCTGTCCTGGGCGCGCCAGCCGGCCTCGGCGATCAGCTCGGCTAGCTCCTGGAACGCAGTGACGGCCGCGCCATGCAGCAGCTCGACGCCGACGTCGAGTGGCTGCTCCTGCGTCCGCTCCGCGGTCTTTTCCTTGCGCGTTGCCATAGGTCGGGCTCTCGCGCCCGCTCGAACGGTAGCCGCTTGCCCCAAGCCGGTCTAGCCGTGGAGTTAGTCGAGCGCGGGGAAGACGCGGATGGAGCGGAAGGCGCCGTCGTCGCCGCGCCAGCCGACCTGCCAGGCCGCCGCGCTTAGCCGGGCGATCGTCGCCAGTGACTCCCGCACTGCAGCGGCAGCCTCCCAGTTGGCGACGCCCACTGTGGCGAACGGGGTTCCGGCCGGGAAGCGGCGATAACGCCGCTCCAGGCGGCCGACGGCGACGACGCCCATCTGGACCGGCTGGCCGTCTCGCTGTGAGACCCAAGGGAGCCGCTCCTCGACGAGCGCACGGACCGCCTGGAGAACCGCGTCCTCGACGAGCGCCAGATGGCCAACGTCAGCGGCTTCCAGCGGCGGCGGCGGCAGCTCGCCGCCGGCCGACGGCTGGGGAGTGGCGATGCGTCTACCGTAGCGGCGAGTTGGTCGAAGCGCAGCGAACATGTGTTCGTACCCTAGCGAAGCGCACCTTGTCTTCGCTTGATCCTCGTCGCGGCGCGGCTCCATCCGGCGGAGTGTCGCGTTCTCGCGAGCTTCTGCCAACTCCGTGGCTGTGGACGGAGCCGCATTTTGCAGGGACTTTGCCCGAGGGGTTGAGGAGAACCGTCCGGCGATCCGTCGGAAGTCTTCGCAAGGTGCGGTCTTTTCGCGGCTCTCCCTGTGGACGGCTCGGGCCTGTGAACTGTGGAAAAGGCTGTTTCGTCGTGATCACGAGGTCAGCGTGACTAGTCGTATCCGCCCGGGCCCTGCGATCCCGCTGACCGTAGGCTCTGAGAAGCATGGCCGACGATCCCAACATGAACTTCGCACTGTGGCTCGGTCAAGGGATCGCTGGCGGTCGGCCGTTAACCCTGCCAGCCAAGCTGGCTGGCGTCGAGCAGCGTGCCAGCTTCCTTGTTCGCATCGACGGCCTTCTCATGCCGGGGAGCGACCCCGCCTCACAAGTCACGGGTCTTGGGCAACGAATCCGTTATCTCGCCGATGCTTCTGTTGCTGACATGCCCGATGTTCCCGACCCACTTGACCGGGTCGCGATCGCGCTGCGCCTATGGGCGGGATGTCTGAGCGCGGCGAAGACGATCTCCGATGCGACACTGAGTGGCCCGAATTCGGCCGCCGACCGCGCTCGCCTATTCCCGAGCATCGACGGAGTCGCTCAGCAAGATGTTCTGTTCCGCGCTGGAGTCGAGGCTGCGCCGATCTTCAAGCGGCTTCGGAACCAGCCTTATTTCCTCGACGGTGTTCCGGCCGAATCGCCTGTTCGGCGGTATGCGCAGGATGAACCCTTAGTGACATAACCAGAGAGTCGTCCGTCTCAGGGTGTTCCGTCGCCGGACCGCGCCCGGCTGACTTCTCCCGGCGCGCGGTCGAGGCACACCGCCGTACGCGGTCCAAGACCGCGGCCGTGTAGCTTTTCGGGCTAGTCGTCCTGGAGAAGCTCAGCGGCGAGCGCCCGGCTCTGGACCGGGAGGGCGCAGGTTCGAATCCTGCCTCCAGGTCTGAAATGACGGCGCCGGACCGCGACGACAAAGTACGCGTGAACCTGGGCTACGTGCTCGGTCAGCTAGACCGGGCACTTGGGAGCACTGGGGAGACAGCCGCAGCCCGAGTGACGCAGTGGCGGCGGGTGCTCGCGGGAATCTTTGCCGGCACGCTCCGCCCAGGCTCACGGACGCCAGTCGACGACACTCCCGCATGGGTCACGCTCGACGTCGCCCATGGCGGCTTCGCGACGGGGCAGTTCAAGGCCGCTGGACCCCTCCAGCCACACGAGATCGGGCATCTCCGCCTCGTCGACCACTCCACAGCCGTCACGGACCGAGCGGCTCTGAATGCGTACTTCCTCAGCGACGCTGGGCGCGCCGAACTACGCGAGCTTCTTTCGTCTGGCTGTTATCGCGTCGTGGTGCCGGAGGAGGCGGCCCTGCTCGCGGCGACCTGGCTGATCGATCACGGCGAAGGCGAGCGTGCCGAGAGCCTGCTCGAGGAAATATCGCCGTTCTTCGACCGGCTCCGCTTGTACCCGGTCCCTGCTGACAAGCCGCCCCGATCTGGCGAGGACGTCTACGTGCAGCCGGCCGCGGCTGTGGCGGAGTCCCTGCGTGCGAAGGGGCCAAAGCCATTAGTTGAGGCCATGAAGGAGGCGATCCGCGTCTGGACGCCCCTCTATGACCGGGCCGTCGAACTTTTCCTGGAGACAGTCGAGGGCGAGACGCCGCGACTAGCAGCATCGAGCACTGGTGAGCTCCTGCGGCGCCCAGATGGCAACCCGATCATCGAGGGCGGCTGGCCGTGCCGCCGCTTCGACGAAGCGTGGGGCGAGCGTGCCCGCGCGCTTCTCGAGGAGTACGGGCGCGAGCGACAAGAGCACCGTCTATCGGGAAAGCCCGAGGAGCCAAAGGAAAACTTTGCCCGCCTGCGCAGCTTCCTCGCTCGCGCCGCCGACGACCCCCTTTCACTCACCGGCCGCGACGTCGGGATGATCCGAAAGATCCTGGCCTCGTATGTGACCAAGCACGGCGAGCCTGGCAGTGATCGGTTAGCGGCGACGCGCGCTGAACAGATGCGCAATGCAGCGCTGCCGAGCCACCACATTCTCGCCCGAGTCCTCGCTGACCGGATTGATGAACTCCCGGGCGAGGGCGGGCTGCGCGACGTCGACAAGAAGCTTGTCCCCCTATCTGCCGAGGAGGCGTCTGCGCTTGGGGTGGAAGCGGAGTCGACTCTTCCACCGTCGCTCATCGAGAAGTCGATGCGCTGCCTCGAAGCACCGCTCGAGACGCTGATAGCACGGGGCATTGTGCATTCAAGCGAGGGCATCGCCACTCTCCTGCCTCACGTAACCGCCCAGATCCGAGGCAGCGCGATCGAGCAGCCGGAACTCCGGGTGTTGTTCGAGTCGGTCTACCGTGCGTTCCGCAAGCGGCGCTCGTTGCTCCTGCTCGATCTCGAGAGCCAAGTCCGACTAGAGGAGCTGCCGTGGGTCGCCGCGATCACTCCGTGGGTTGGGTCGCACGACGAATCACGGCGCAGCGCCCGGACCGCGATGGAACGCGCGACACGGCTCGCGCTCGAGTCGTTTCCACAAACGATCCTTCCGAACAAGCTCGTCCGGGAGCTCCGCGCTCTGAACGCCGCTTCCGGCGAGCGGATCCCACTCGTCGACGAACTTGCCGCCGACATTTTCATGGACGCCTTCGCCGGGTCGTACCTTCGATCCGCCCAGGCGGCGGCGCCGGTGCTTGCCGGCACTCTCTACGCGCGCTACTACGACCTACCGTTCGAACGCGTCCTCGCACTGGACGACATCCAGAAACGGCGACACAGCGCACCCGAGTCGCCAGGATTCGCCGCTCTTTGCATTGAGCTCGCCGGAGCCGAAACCGGCGGCCAGTGGTCAGTAGCGAGGAACGGAACGATCATCGAACAGGCCCAGATTCTGACGACGCACAACCTGGCGCAACTGATCGACGGCCTCGATCTCCGCAACGAGCTCCGCCCGGTTCTCCCCGGACTCGCCCGTCGCTCCTTTGAGTGGATCTGTCATCGCCAGCAACTCATCATCGCCGACTGGCGCGCTGAGATGCAGACGGTGAAGAACTCTGCTTACGCCTGGCGCCAGATGCTCCTCTACCTCTCGATCGCGGGCGCTGATGAAATCCCAAGGTTCTTCGATTGGGCCGATGAACACCTTGCGAAGCAACGCGAGGATTTTCGTGAACGCTTTTCGCCGGTGATGATCGGCCTCCATGCGGTTGCCTCGGGCGGTGAGTTTTCTCGCGACGGGGTGCATAGCCCGAGCTGGGGAAGACGCTTTCTTGGCTGGACACTCGATCGGCACTGGCTTCTCCCTGAGCGCCGCCAAGCCGCGAAACGTCCATAACGATCAGCTCCGGCCAAGGCCGGACTTTTGCCCGGACTTTTGCCCACCTGAGGTGATCTCACCTGACCTCAGGTGATCCGGTGTCGCTCAGCTGCGCGAAGCGGGCGTTGCCTAACCTAGCAACAGACGACTGTTAACCGGAGGGTTGTTGGTTCGAGTCCAACCCGGGGAGCTTCCAAAGAGCCCGCAAACGGGCTCTTTCGCCATCTACGGGTCGAATGGGCCGAAGCGAACTTTTGCCCAACTTTTGCCCGGTTCAGCGGTTAGGCGGGCCTTCGAGCCAAGTCAAGAGACGGCCGAGCGCGAGAACCGCCAGTCTCGACCTCGTAATCTCTAGGGCGATCCCGTTGAGAGAAGTCGCAACCGAGGCACCGTGCCGCCTCTGCCGAGGGGGGTTTGAGACGCCCGTGGTCCATGAGTCACGCCTCTGGCTGACCGTCATCAACCGTAACCAGAACCTCCTTGGCAAGACCTTCATTGCGCTCCGCCGCCACGAGGAGGAGGTCGCGCGGTTGACCGTCCAGGAGTGGACAGAGTTGCTCGACGAGATTCGTTGGGTCACGAAGCGCGTCCGGCAGGCGTTTGCACCTGACCACTTCAACTACGCGTTCCTGATGAACCTCGACCGGCATGTCCATCTGCATGTGATTCCTCGCTACGTCGGCACACGCGGGCTGGTAGGCGTCGAGTTCACCGATCCTGACTACCCCGACAGCTATCGAGCCCCTCCTTCGTCCGCGGAGGTTGCGAGTCGCGGCGTGATCGATGAGGTCGAGGCTGCGTTGCGTTCTCCGTAGCCAAGCGGACAACCGACGTCGGTTACCCGGAGGGTCCGGGTCAATCGGCTCTGTGCGGTTCGCGATTGTGGGGAGTGCCGTCGGTGAGGATCATGCGAGCACCTCCCCGCACGCCCCGCACGTCTCGTCGAGCAAGTCGCCGATCTCCAAATGGCCACGCGGGCGGCGCCCTTGCTCGAACTTTTGCCCGTCTGAGCTGAAGTGAGGTGACCTGAGCTCTCCGAGGATGGCTTGAGCGCGTCGGCGTGGCGTCACCTGACCTGGCAACAGACGTCTCATAACCCGGAGGTCGCAGGTTCAAATCCTGCCCCCGCTAGCTGACCGCGCCTCTATTCAGCGCTCCCTTTCAGCAGTAGACTCCGGCCGCCCAGACAGGGAGGACGGCGATGAGGCGACTGCGTAGCCTCGTGCCACTTGCGGCCCTCGCGGTCGTGTTCATCGGAGGAGCCGGGTCTTCCGTGGAAGTCAGCCCGCGTTCGGCAGCCTCGGCACTCCAGGAGGCACGGCAAGACGGGATCGACCTCGGACGCGTGGTCGAGACCGTCAGCCACCACGTCGCGCCGACGAAGCACGGCACGCTCGTCGCCCGCGACCGCCTCTACCGAGCCGAGTTCGATGCGAGCGGGTTCGAGCTTCGGATGCACGGCTCGCGCTTCCGCCTCGCAACGGCCTCGGTGAAAGGAGCAGGCGTCAGCCCCGGCCTCTGGCGCGGGACGCTGAACCGGGCCGAGCGCGAGCTGGCGCCGGGCATCACGGAGCACGTAACCGCCCGCGACGGATCCGTTGAGTGGGACGTCGTCCTCGCGGCGGCACCGCAAGGGGCTGGCGACTTTGAGCTCGCCGCCAGGGTCTACGCCTCCGGCTTACCCATAACCGGCAAAGACGTGCGCTGGTCGCTGGGCAAGGGTCTCTCGGTCCGCATGGGGGAGCTTGTCGTCAAGGACGTCAAAGGCCGAACGCTGCACAGTGCCCTCCCGGACGCGACCCGCCACTGGGTCTCTTTGAACGTCCCGCGCTCGACTCTCGAGCGCGCTGCCTACCCGCTCACGATCGACCCCGTGATCAGTCCCGAGTACCCCGTCACCGACCCCGTCTATGGGTCACCGGCTCCCGAAGGACAAACCCTTCCGAGCGTCGCCTTCGACGGCACCAACTACCTGGTCGTCTGGAGCGACGGTCGCCTGGGCGCACCGGGTGCCCCGGACGTCTTTGGCGCCCGCGTGAGCCAGGCAGGGGCGATCCTCGACCCCGCAGGAATCGCGATCTCGACGGCGGGCAGCAGTCAGTACGCGACGAGCATCGCCTTCGACGGCACGAACTACCTCGTGGTCTGGAGCGATACGCGAGCGAATACGGGCTACTCGGACATCTACGGTGCGCGGGTAACCCCGGCTGGGACGGTGCTCGACTCCGCGGGAATCGCGATCTCGACGGCGGCTGGCCGCCAAGAGTGGCCGAGCGTGGCCTTCGGAGCGGGAACCTACGTCGTCGCCTGGCAGGACGAGCGCTCAACCCCGGAGTCGTATGACATCTATGCGGCGCGCGTCAGCCAGAGCGGCGCAGTGCTCGATCCCGCGGGTATCGCGATCGGGACGGCCGCGAACAGCCAGTACTCGCCGACGGTCGCCTATCACGGGAGCAACTACCTGGTCGCATGGCAGGACGAACGCGCCGGTTTCGGGGGCGACATCTTCGGCGCGCGTGTGAGCCAAACGGGAGTCGTGCTCGACGCCATGGGGATTCCGATCTCGACTGCGACGAACGGGCAGCGGGTCCCACACCTCGCGTTCGATGGCACCAACGCGCTTGTCGTCTGGCAGGACACCAGGTCGGGGGGCCAGGCAGATATCTACGGCGCCCGTGTGAACCAGGCAGGGAGTGTGCTCGATCCTCAAGGAATCCCGATCTCGACGGCTCCTCACGCTCAGGCCTTACCGGAGATCGCTTTCGACGGAGCGAACTACCTCGCGGCTTGGCAGGATCAGCGGGGAAGCCTCGAGTCGTGGGACATCTACGGCGCGCGCATCACCCCAGGGGGTTCGGTTCTCGACCCCGCAGGAATCCCGATCTCGACGGCGCCGGAAGCCCAGGAGTGGCCGAGCGTCGCATTCGGCGGGACGACTTACGTCGTTTCCTGGCAGGACGAGCGGGTCAATGACGAGATCGACATCTACGGCGCGCGAGTCAACCAGGCGGGATCCGTGCTCGACCCCGCCGGGATCCGGCTGTCGACCGTCGCCAACCGGCAGGAGGCACCGAGCGCGGCCTTCGACGGCACGAACTACCTCGTCAGCTGGTACGACGACCGCTCTGGTTCTGGCTGGGACATCTACGGCGCTCGGGTCAGCCAGGCGGGAACCGTGCTCGACCCCGCAGGGATCCCGATCTCGACCGCCCCAGGTGATCAATTCACCCCGCGGGTGGCGTTTGGCGGCAGCGAGTTCCTGGTCGCATGGGAGGACCGGCGCTCCGGGGGGATCCTCTCCGATATCTACGCCGCTCGCGTGAGTCAGGTCGGAACGGTGCTCGATCCTGGCGGGATCGCGGTCTCGACGGCGTCGTGGTTCCAGTGGGCGCCCAGCGTCGGGTTCGACGGCACGAACTACCTGGTGGCGTGGACGGACGCGCGTTCTCCCGCGGGCTACGACATCTACGGGTCTCGGGTCGGTCACGACGGTGTCGCGCTCGATCCGCAGGGGATCGCGATCTCGACCGCGGTCGGACATCAGACCTACCCCAGCGTGGCTTTCGACGGGACGAACTCTCTTGTGGTCTGGGAAGACGACCGGTGTTGCACGACGCCCGACATCTACGGCGCCCGTGTCACTCCAGCCGGAGGCGTTCTCGATCCTGCCGGGATTGCGATCTCCACGGCCGACTTTGGGCAGCGGACGGCCGGCGTGGCCTTCGATGGCACCAACTACCTCGTCGTCTGGGACGACAACCGCTCGTACTCGAGCTACGACATCTACGCTGCGCGCGTCACACCGGCGGGGACGCTGCTCGACGCGAACGGGATTCCGATCTCGACTTCTTCTGGGGGCCAGCTCTTCCCGAGCGTGGCCTTGGACGGAACCAACTTCGTGGTGGCGTGGCAGGACAGCCGATCCGGCGCGGGATGGGATCTCTACTGCGCGCGAGTGAGCACCGCCGGCGTGGTGCTCGACCCGACCGGGCTTGCCGTGGCCACGACCGCTGATGCAGAAACGAACGCGTCCGTTGCGCAAGGGAGTCCCGACCGGGTAGCGATCAACTACGTTCGCGTTGCGCCGGAGCTCCCGTACGGAACCACGCCGCGCGTCTTCCTCCGGTTCTTCGACGAAACGGCGCCTCCACCACCTCCACCCGCACCGCCGCCTCCACCACCGCCGCCTCCGCCGCATCCACCGCCACCACCTCCGCCGCCTCCACCGCCTCCGCCACCACCACCGCCGCCACCTCCGTCACCAGCACCTCCGCCGCCACCACCGCCCCCTAGGCGCTGTGTCGTCCCGAGAGTGCTCGGGCTGCGGCTCGTGACCGCGAGACGGAAGATCCGGCAGCGCCACTGCTCAGTCGGCAAGGTGCGCAGCGCTCACTCAAGGAGAGTCGGCCGCGTGATCGGCCAGCGCCCGCGGGCCGGCACGATCAAGCGCCGCGGTTACCCAGTCGCGCTCGTCGTCGGCCGAAGGTAGTGCTCGTCCTGGTTAGCGCAGCTCTAACTCAACCGCGCGCGCCGCCTAGCCACTGCTCCATTTTCGGCAATAGACTTAGCCGCAAGGTAAGGGGGTGGCCGATGAGGCAGTCGCAGACTCGCCTCGTCCTGTTTGCTGCCTTGGCGGTCGTTGCGATGGCAAGTCCGGGGTCGGCCCTCGAGCCTGGCGGCCGCGATGTCGGGATGTCAGCCCTGCAGAGGGCGCAGAGCGCCGGTATCGACCTCGGCCGCGTGGTCGAGACGGTCGGACACCACGTCGCGGCTTCGCGGCGCGACGGGGGCGTTCTCGTCGCCGAGGACCGTCGCTACCGGGCCGAGTTCGACAGCGGTGGCGTCTCGCTTCATCTTGCGGACTCGCTGTTTCGCCTGGAGACGGTCGCGATCAGCCGCGGCGGGTCGCCTTACACCCTCCAGCGCCGCGCATGGCGGCCGAGCCTGAACAGTGCCCAGCGCCAGGTCACGCCGGGGATCTCCGAGCGCGGGATCGCGCGCGAAGGACGTCTCGAGTGGGACTTCGTCATCGACCGGCCGCTTCCGGGAGTCGGCGACCTCGAAATCGAGGCGACGATAAACGCGGCGGCCCGCCCTACGAGGCTGGCGAGGAGCCTCCGCTGGCGAGTGGGCAAGGGTCGGAGCGTTCGCATCGGCGAGCTCGTGCTCAGAGATGCTCGCGGGCGCGAGCGTTATCGCTCGCTTCCGCGCCCGACGAACGGCGGAATCCTGCTGCGGGTTCCCGCACACGTCCTCTCGCGTGCACGGTATCCGGTCACTGTCGATCCCGTTGTGAGCCCTGAATACCCGGTATCGGAGTCCTTCTACGGCCCGGCATTAGCCGATCAGGTGGAACCTTCCGTGGCGGCGAACGGCGGCGAGTTCCTCGTCGTCTGGCAGGGCAGTGAGAGCTTTGGGGCGAGCATCATGGGGACCCGAGTCTCAGACGAGGGCCAAGTGCTCGATCCCGCGGGCATCCCGATCGTCACGACCTGGGCAATCGTTGGCAACCAACGCTCGCCTGCCGTCGCGTCCGACGGTACGAACTATCTCGTTGTCTGGGGCGATACTCGAGATCCCGACTCGTGGGACATCTACGGCGCGCGGATCAGCCGAGCCGGTGTCGTGCTCGACGTGGACGGTTTCCCGATCAGCACGGCCCCCTTCACGCAGGAGGAAGCTGTCGTGGCCTGGAGCGGCTCGCAGTTCCTGGTCGCGTGGGCCGACGAGCGCGGATCCACCAGAGACGTTTACGGCGCAAGGGTGACTTCTTCCGGAGCGGTCCTGGATCCGAACGGCATCGCCGTCTCGACCGCGCCGGGCAGCGAGCAGACGCCGAGTGTTGCGTCGGCGGGCGGAAACTTCCTGGTGGCCTGGGAGGACAGGCGGAACGGCCTCGGAGACATCTTCGCGGCGCGTGTCCGGAACGACGGCGTCGTCCTCGACCCCTCGGGGATCCCGGTGTCGGCGGGCCCAAATCGCGAGTGGCGGCCGGCTGCCGGCTCCAACGACAACGATTACCTAGTGACCTGGGAGGACTATCGCCACCCCGGGCAGGGCGAGATCTATGCGGCGAGACTTACGGCTGGCGGAGTCGTTCTCGATCCGGCCGGGATCGAAATCGCCAACCAGAGCCAGCACTGCTGCCATCAGCGGCCCGCGGTCGCATGGGATGGCACGAACTACCTCGTCGCGTGGCATCGAGTCCTGCTGGTGCTCGCGGCGCGCGTTACGCCCGGCGGCGTCGTCCTCGACCCGAACGGCTTCGTCGTCTGCGCCGTGGGTGACGGCCGGTCCCCACAGGTCGCCTGGAACGGCGCGCGCTACCTCGTCGTGTGGCAGGACTTCCGCAGCCGCGGAAGCTACGGATGGGACATCTACGGCGGACGCGTCACGCGCGAGGGCCAGTCGCTGGACCCCAACGGGATCGTGACGTCGACTGGGGCGAACCCGCAGGTCGATCCGGCTGTTGCGTGGGACGGAACGAACTACCTCGTCGTCTGGGAGGACTGGCGCTCGGGTCCGGTCGGGTTCGAGATCGGGGACGTCTTCGCCGCAAGGATGACGAGCACTGGGGCGATCCTGGACGGCACGGGCATTCCCGTCGCCTTCGATCCTTCGCTGCCCGAGTTCGACCCGGCCGTCGCCTGGGACGGGACGAACTACCTCGTCGCCTGGACGGCGTTCACGGGGACCGGGGTCGACGTGCGTGCCCGTCGGGTCAGCGCCCGAGGGCAAGTGCTGGACCAGACTGCGATCCCCGTAGTCTCTGCGACCGGGGCGTTTCCGGCCGTGGCTTGGGACGGGACAAACTACCTCGTCGTCTGGCGCGACCAGCGCAACTACTCGACGACCGAGTGGGACATTTACGGCGCACGGGTTGGGGGTGACGGGACCGTGCGCGACCCAGCGGGCATCGCGATCTCCACCGCTCCGGGCACTCAGTTCGAGCCCGCCCTCGCATGGAACGGGACGAACTCGTTCGTCGTCTGGGGCGATTTCCGCGCCGGGAACGCCGCCGATGTGTACGGCGCCAGGGTCTTGCCTTCGGGCGTCGTCGAGGATCCTGCCGGGATCCCAGTATCGGCAGCTCGGAACGACCAGTCCGATCCGGCTGTGGACTGGGACGGCGACAACCACCTGGTCGTGTGGGAGGACCGCCGGGCGGGATACCCGGACATATTCGGCACACGCGTGACCACCGACGGGACTGTGCTCGACGGGGACGGGATCCCGATCTCGCAGGCCGCGCAGGGTCAGACAAGCCCTGCCCTGGCGTGGAGCGGTTTCAACCACGTTGCCGTCTGGGCGGACGGCCGCGGCGGAGCGAACGAGATCTTCGCGGCTCGTCTCGATCGGGAGGGAGAGGTCCTCGACCCGGGCGGGATTCGCATCGGCGATTCTCGGATGCTCGAGCCGCGGCCCGCGAGCACGGCCGGGCCGGATGGAGTGACCTCCTTCGTGTACCCCCGCATCGCACTCGACCGGCCCTGGGCTGGCGCGCGACGGGTGTTCCTCCGTTTCTTGGACGAGACGCCGCCACCTCCTCCGCCGCCGCCGCCAACTCCTCCACCTCCTCCGCCGCCTCCGCCCCCACCGCCACCGCCGCCACCGCCGCCGCCTCCGGGGCCACCGCCTCCGCAGGTCGGGTGCCGCATCCCGCGCGTCATCGGCCTCAAGCTGAACCGGGCGAAGCAGCGGATCCGCAGGGCCAACTGCCGTGTCGGCCGGGTGCGCCGCGTTCGCTCCAGGCGATCGCTGCGCGGCCGCGTGATCGCCCAGAATCCAAGGCCCGGCGCCGTCAGGCGCCGCGGCTTTCCAGTACGGCTCGTCATCGGCCGCAGGTAAGTGTTTGCGTCAGTCGGCACGCGTGGGTGCCGTGCCTGGAAAGGCTCGCTGGGAGCACTGCGCTCAGGCCCTGGTACGGGCTCGACAGTACGACCCTCAGGGACATAACCAGAGAGTCGGCCCTCTTCCTCCCAGGAGGCTTCGATGGGCGAGCGGCGGGGAGCAGTAGGTTGACCCAGCCGAGGGTGATCCCATCTGAAGTCCCATCGCTTTAACCCCGAGCGGACCTTGTCTCTCGTCCTGCTTGCGGGTGGGCTTGGGCTGCTAGCGAGCCTCTATCTGCCGTGGCGGGCTGCCACATGCGAGGCACAGGAGTACTTCGAAGGACAGCCGATATGTGGGTTTCTGAATCTCTTCTCCTCTCGCGAGACCATTGACGGAATCTCTGCGAGCGTCGGGCACGTCGCAGCGGTCTTCGCGTTGCTTCTCATGGGGCTCGCCGCCGCGGTCTGGATTCGGCCCGGCTTGGCGCGTCGGCTGCCACTCGGTCCGGCTGCTCTGGGGGCGAGCTACTTCGGATTCGCCGTGGCCCTGGAGACGCGCTCGGACGCACAAAAAGCAGGGCTTGATTCCCTCTATGCGTATGGCGCCTACGCCGGAATGACGGCGTCATTGATCGTCATCGTCGCGGCCGTCCTATCTCGGCGCGCCGAACTGGCGCGTCTTCGGTCGGGGCCGCCTCCTCAGCTCGCGATGCTCCTTCTCGCGGGTCTGCTGCTGGGTGCGCTCCTTCTACCGTGGTGGCGAGAAGCATTCGTGGCGGTGGACGGCGTGTCGTCGCCGGCCACGTCGAACGGTCTTGCTTCTCCTCCGGCAGTGGTCGCTGCTGCGATCACGATCTTCCTCGCAGGCAGTTGGTCGAGACTCGACACCTCACCGCCGGCCCGCGTCGGCTTCGTAGCGGCGGCGGCCTTGTTCACGGCCGGTGCGGCTGTATCGCTCCATACTCTCGCTGACCGCGCTTGGGGTGTATGGCCGGCAGTTGGAATCGCAGGCGCTCTTCTCCTGCTGGCGCTACTGATGGACGGCCGTCGAATCGCCAGCGTTGCCCAATTACCGTGGCTCGAGCTTGCTGCAGCTGCCGCCGGGCTGCTCTTCGTGGCCAGCCTGTTTCTGCCCTGGCAGAGGTGGTGCTACGGAATGGGCAGTGAGTTTGGGCCGCTCGCTGGGCGCTGCTTCACGACGAACGCCTGGACGACTACCGTTGGAGCTGCCGCAGCGCTCTTTGCGCTCGCGCTCCTCGTGGCCGTTCTCGAGCCGACTCGTGCTTGGCTCTCGTGGTTTGAGCTCGTCGGTACGTTTGGCCTCCTCGTTGTCGCGCTCGGAATCACACTGGACGAGCACAGCAGTCCCGGCTTCAGTGTCGAGAGGGGATTCGGCGCGATCATCGGTTTCGCCGCTGCCGCCGTGCTCTTTGCTCTCGCCTTGAGGCGCTCTCGCCCGGGAAGGTATGACCTGCGTCGTCTGTGGGTGCGCGTACTGCCGATCGCCGCCTGCGCCGGATATCTGGTCATCGTCACGCTGCCCTGGTGGGACGTCGTTTCGCCGTTTTCGGAAGCCATCTTCGCTCCGTTCTCCTGGACGACGATCATCGGCGTGCTACTCGGCATCCGTCTCCTGCGCCTCTGGTCGCAACAGATCGCGGGCATCTCGACGACAGCGGAGTTGGCGCTCCTGCCCGTCGCGCTTCTCGCGCTCGCTGCGATAGATCTCATCGCCCAGCGCGACTCGATCACGTGGGGTGGCGGCGCCGTGATCGGCCTTTGTCTCCTGCTCGCGCTCCTCGGTCGCATCGAGCAGCGAGAGGGCCTCGAGAGCGTTCGGGTACCCGACATGCTTCGCGTTGACCGGCTCTAGCCACGTCTTCGGACCGGCACGTCGCCAAGAACTTTTGCCCCAAACTTTTGCCCACCTAGGGCGATCTGAGCTGACCTGAGGTGATCCGGCGCCGCTCAACCAAGCGGAGATGCTGTTGCCTAACCTAGCAACAAGCGACTGTTAACCGGAGGGTTGTTGGTTCGAGTCCAACCCGGGGAGTGAACGAAAAGGCCCGCTGAGGCGGGCTTTTTTGTTGCCCTCCGGAGCGCTGCAGGAGGTGGAATCCGTAACGAGGATGTCCTCTGTCTGAAAGCGACCCGGAGGCGGCGAGGCAACGTCGCGGGGAACCCTGCTCCCACGCTGGCCCGGCTCGCAGTGAACTCCGAGCCGCCCGGCGTGTCTTGAGGCCCTACCGGACGCCGGCGCAGGGGCGTCCTCAGCTCGTTGATGGAGACGCTGCCGAAGCCCGAGCGCTACTCGTACGTCTTCGAGGGAAACTCGCAGGTCCTCGACCAGATGCTCGTCAGCGGGAACCTGCTCGAGAACTTCGGCCTCGAGTATGACCCGGTGCACGTGAACTCGGAGTTCGCGGACCAGGCGTCGGACCACGACCCGCAGGTCGCGAGGCTCGACCTCCGCGGCCGGCCGTCGCAGGGCTAGGCGCGGCGACCAGCGCTTGCCAACGGAAGCGTGACACTCGGATCACCTTCACCGTGCCCGTATGCCTCCAGCTCCCGATCTCGGCTTGCGTGCGCCCTTTCCTCACTCCTCGTCGGTCCTCCGCAACCCGGCAGCGCCGAGATGAGCAAGACGAGAAGGACGAGGTCGATCCACGTCATAACACGCCTTCCATCATCTCGGCCTCGCTACGTGTTTCAGCTATTGAGCACGTGACCATGCTCGTCAACGGTTACGAACCGCTGCTTCTCGCCCGCGAAGATCACGACGCTCGCGGGAATTACCTCAGTTAGCCCGGAGCTGCGCTCGATGTCGACTGAGCGCAGGCCTCGTAAGATCGAGCGCGGATGGAGTTTCGGATCCTCGGCCCGCTCGAAGTGCTCGATGACGGGCGGTCGCTCGAGGTGAGCGGGGCGAAGCAGCGGAGCCTGCTTGCAGTTCTGCTGCTGAATGCCAACCGCGTCGTCTCGAGCGACCGCCTGATTTCCCCAATGTCGCAACTAGTGTCGCTTGCACGGGAGGCCCTGAATCCCGCAACCGGCGCGGGTTCACGCCCTCAGACTGTCGCTCTGTCGGTGTGTCGGTGACCGACAGAGAAAGAGCGTCCGCCCGACCCGACGCTTCGACCTCGTGATCCTCGACGTGCGACTCGGCGGCTATGAGCCCTCTGGAGGCGGTCAGGGAGCCGAGCGCCTAGACATTGACATTTGGTCCCGTGCGAGACAGGATCGCGGTGGCGCTTTCGTTCGCGGCCGGCGAATACGTACAGGACCCGCGTGCTACTCGGTCACCAGGGGGTGACATCATGCACAGCAACGGCCGGCCACTGACGCAGGAAGAGCTCGCACAACTTGCTGAACGCGTCGAACCTGAAGGGGAAGACTTCGAGCTTGAAGGAACTTCCAGGTTGGGCACTGTCACGTTCTACGAGGGCGATGACGGCGAGGCGCCAGAGATCAGCCTGCGGCGGATCCTCGACGACGAGCGCCGTGAGACGGTTGGATGGGAGATCGTGTCGTCGCAGCCGTTCACGTTCGGCCTCAACGTAGCCACGGTCGGTCGCGCGCCTCTGCCCGAGCGTGATGACGACGTCCCGGACGAGCTCGACGCCTTCCTTCCCCCAAGCGCGGTCATGGATGACGTCGTCGAGGTCGCTGACCCGCCGCCCGTACGCCTCTTGCGGCGGCGGAGCAGGCAGCTCGTGAGGCCCGAATGGGTGTTCCCGCCGGACGAGCGACAGGTATACAAGCCATCGGCAAAGAAGGGTTCTGCCCATTCCCTGGTGGGCAGGCTTCACGTCTTCCTCGATTCGACATCGCCGTGGGCCACCTACACCGGCTCGGCCGCACTCGTTGCGAAGAACGCGATTCTCACGGCGGCGCATGTCGTCCCCTGGACCTTCCTCGTGACTAACACTCCGTTCAAAGCGCTCTTCGTGCCGGCGTACTTCGACGGGCAGTCGGTCTTTGCGCGCACGGACGGCTCGCACCCGGCAGCGTGGTGCCTCGGAGCATGGGGCTACCCAGGGCACGCGCAGGGTGACGACATGGCGGTGTGGAAGCTCTCGGCGCCGCTTGGCCAGGAGTGGGGCTACTTCGGCTACAAGACGTACAACGACGACTGGGAGGACCTGCCGGTCTGGCGGCTGAACGGCTATCCCGGTGACCTGAACAACGGCCAGCGGCCAGCCCGCGATTTCAACTTCCCGATTACCGACGATGATGACGATGGCGCGGGGGTGGAGCTCGAATACAAGGCAGATACGAGCGGCGGGATGTCGGGAGGTCCGCTCTGGGGCTGGTTCGACAAGAACGGCGTCCCGCGGCCGTACATCATCGGGACGCACGTTGGCGGCGAAGACAACGTCCTGGAGGAGAAACACAACCTCGCGGCAGGGGGTCCAGCCCTGTCGGCGCTCATTAAGTGGGCGAGAGACAACTGGTGAGGCACATGCGTCCCATGGGAGCGTGGCATTCCGTCGCCGGTTCTAGGGCCACGGTTAAGTCTGCGCTCTAGCTCACGACGACGAAATCCTCGAACACGCTCCGGACCGTCACGAGGTCGCGAGCGCGAACGAACTCCCGCAGCATCGGTAGCGCAATCTGTGGAGCCGCCGGCAAAGCAGAGAGCGCAGCACTCACGAGTTGCGCTTCCGCAAGGGAAGCACGTCTCGGCAGGGAAGCGAGAGATCCAGCGCACGGCCGCACGGTCGTAACGCACCCGGTCGCGCTCCGCAAGGACCACGCAAAGGGCGAGCGCATCACCGAGGCTGAGCCCGCCCATCGCCTTCGCCGCTGAAATCGCGTCGAGGGCGGCTGCCACGCTCAAGCGCCCGTTGGAACTGGTGGCGAAGCGAACCTTGCGAGGTCACGAACGCATGTTCGCAGGTCGCCCGGGCCGGTCGAGACCAATCGAGCATCAGTTGCGCGATGCACCGTCGGCAGTTGGCGCCTTCGCTTGGTTGCCGTCGTCGAGCTCGAGCGCTGGCTCAACGAGAACGCCGCGCGCACGCTCGAGGAGTCCTCCTGACCGGCGCACGACCAGGGCGCACCCCGCGCTTTACAGGGATTTCGAGGTGGGTACCGGTTACCCAGACCGGTGCTTGGGTAGCATCCTGCCCGCTCGTGCTCCACCGCACAATCTCCTCAGTGTATTCAAGCGCCGAGCCCTCACATCGCGTGACGTGCGGACATAGTCAGGGCGGCCTGATCATCGCAGGCGAGTTGGCTAACGACCTTCAGCCCTTCGAGACGGTGAGCGTGATCGTCGCCCCCGGTGGCGCGGTGCCACTTGGCTCCTCGTTGATGACCGTGCCAATTGGCTGGTCGCTTCCGGCGTCGATCCGTGCGACCTCGAAGCCGGCGCTCTGCAGCTCCGCTGCCGCCTGTTCGAATGGCTCGCCGACTACTCCGGGGACTTGCACCTGAGGAGGCGGCGGCGGTGGTGGGGGCGGCGGTGGCGGGGGCGAGACGGGTGGAGGAGGTGGAGGCGGCGGCGAGACCGGTGGTGGCGGGTTTGGAGTGCCCGTCAGATTGAACGCCGCCTGTGCAACCCTCTTGCTCGCCAGACCCCTCGCAGTAACGTAAACCTGGTCAAGAAGCTGGGCGACCACCTTCGGAGGCGTGATCCGAATCTGCCCGGAGATGTCGCCAGAGTCGTCTGCCTCCAACGTCCGAACCTCATTTGTGTGGACGTAGAGCGTGACGGCTTCTCCGCCGCGGAAGCCGCTGCCCGTGACCTGGACTGCAGTTCCTATAGGACCCGACTTCTTTGAGAGCTCGATCCTTGTTTCTGGAGGCGCAGGCTTGCGCGTGTGTATGTACCCGAGCTGCCACAGCAGGGTAAGCACGGCCACGACCAAGCCGCCGCCTGCGGCGACTGCGACGACGATTTCAGTGCGCCTCCTCATGGATCTTCCTCCCCGTGACGGGAGCCTGTGCTTCGTCCTGGCCTGAGCGGGAGTCGGGAAGGGCCGCAGAAAACCTCCGCGGCTGCCGTAGGGCGTCCAGGCGCTAATGCGATTATCCCACCGCACACACAAAGGTCAAACCCCTCTTTACTGCCACACCGCCCTTGCCCAAGACGGGGAGCAAGCTCGGACTCGAGCTCTCGCTCTAGACTCTCGGAGGACGTTCTCGGCCCAGGGAGGAGGAGCGCCGACCTCGCCGAGTGCCACGCCCGTATGTTTTCCGCCGGGAGCCCGAGCGCGGCAACCTCGTCGCCGAGGCGACGGCGAAGGAGTTCGGCCGGATTAGCCTCAGCGAGGCGGCAAGCCGAGATCCGGCGAGCGAAAGGACTCGTCGCGTCTGAGCGCGGCAAGGCTGGTACCGTCAGCCGATCATCGAGCCGGAGTAGCTCGGCTGGTCGAGCGCGGGGGCTCTGTCTTGATAATCGGAGGTTCAAACCGATAGGAGGTCGGGATGCCTTCTTTAACCGTCCCACAGCTAGCTGTCACGCTTTCAGGTACGAACGTCACGATCAACGTCACCTATACCGCGGTGTTCACACTATTTGAGCTCTTTCTGGCTGCCAATGGCTTGATCTTCAGGGAGGAGATCAGGATCATCGGTGAGGATCCGGGTGTTGGCACTGATGTTGTTCTTCACACGCTCCCAATCGAGAATGTCTCTGCGACTTCCAGTGGGGCCCCCCGTAGCCGGTCCATCACTGTGAGCAGGCAATCACTCCAAGAAGACATAGGTTCCGATAACGATGAGATCACTTGTGAAGTCACAGTTACGCCGATCGGGCTGCCGACACGCCGCATCGTGAGGTCTGCAGAGCAAACACTTGCGGGTTAGGCCGCCCATCCCCGCACTCGACTCCCCCCGCGTCCGCATCGAATGAACGCGCAAAGGTAACTCCAGCACTGAAGGAAGCTCCGACCCACCGCAGCGGGCTAGGTTGGACTGTCCCCGGGTCGCACCGTCGGCAGTTGGCGCCTTCACATGTTTCCCTGAGTAGGCAGAACTTTTGCCCGACTTCTGCCCGTTGTGTCTCGTTCTGCGCCTCGGCCTACTAATCACGGTCGAGCTCTCGAGCTCTTACCGCGCATGGCTGCGGGTTAGGCTCTTGATGTGATCATCTGCTCGAACTGCGGCGCCGAGAATCCTCTCGCGAAGAAGTTCTGTGGCGACTGCGGGAGCGCGCTCGCTTCGGTTTGTCCTTCCTGCGGAGGCTCGAATGCGCCTGGCAATAGGTTCTGCGGCGACTGTGGGGCGCCGCTGGAGGTTGGTGCGGTTTCGGTGGTGGCCGCCGCTGCCCCTGCAGCAGCCGTCGCACCGGTGGCTGAGCGTCGTTTGGTGTCGGTGTTGTTTGCGGATTTGGTCGGGTTCACGACCGCATCGGAGGGGCGTGACGCGGAGGACACGCGTGAGGTCCTAACCCGCTACTTCGACAAATCCCGACAAATCGTCGAGCGCTACGGCGGCACCGTGGAGAAGTTCATCGGTGACGCGGTGATGGCCGTCTGGGGCGCGCCGGTCGCGCAGGAGGACGATGCCGAACGGGCGGTGCGCGCCGCGCTCGACCTGGTCTCCGGGATCTCCGTGCTCGGCCAGGAGGTCGGCGCACCCGACCTGCGTGCGCGAGCTGGTGTGCTCACCGGCGAGGCTGCGGTGTCGATCGGCGCGGAGGGCCAAGGGATGGTCGCCGGCGACCTCGTGAACACGGCGTCACGGGTGCAAAGCGCGGCGGAGCCCGGCATCGTCCTCGTCGGCGAAGCGACCAAGCGGGCGTCGGAGGCGGCGATCGTCTACGAGGACGCGGGTTCGCACGGGCTGAAGGGGAAAGCGGAGCCGGTCCAGCTCTGGCGTGCGTCGCGAGTCGTCGGGTCGAGGCGCGGCGAGGGTCGCTCGATCGGGCTCGAGGCGCCGTTCGTCGGCCGCGATCGGGAGTTCAGGCTCGTCAAGGACCTGTTCCACGCGACCGCGGACGACCGGCGCGCGAGCCTCGTCGCGGTGGTCGGTGTAGCCGGCATCGGCAAGTCGCGCCTGGCCTGGGAGTTCGAGAAGTACATCGACGGCCTCGTTGAGAACATCTGGTGGCATCGCGGCCGCTGCCTCTCCTACGGCGACGGCGTCGCGTACTGGGCGCTCGCCGAGATGGTGCGGATGCGCGCCCGCATCGCGGAGGACGATCCGCCGGCAGAGGCGCTCGCGAAGCTGCACGCGACGATCGAGGAGCACATACCCGACGCAGACGAGCGCGAGTGGGTGGAGCCGCGCCTCCAGCATGTCCTCGGGCTGACCGACCGCGTCGCGCCGGACCGGGAGGATCTCCACTCGGCCTGGCGTCTCTTCTTCGAGCGGATGGCGGAGACCGGCCCGGTCGTGCTGCTCTTCGAGGATCTCCATTGGGCCGACGCCGCGCTGCTCGACTTCGTCGAGTACCTGCTCGACTGGTCGCGCAGCCATCCGCTCTACGTCCTCACCCTCTCCCGGCCGGAGCTCGGCGGGCGGCACCCGACGTTCGGCACGCGGATCCGCAACTCCACTGCGCTGACGCTCGAGCCCCTCGACGACGCGGCGATGGATTCGCTCCTGCACGGGCTCGTCCCCGGCCTGCCGGAGGAGCTGCGGGTGACGATCCGCGACCGGGCCGACGGCATCCCGCTCTACGCCGTCGAGACGGTGCGGATGCTGCTCGACCGCGGGGTGCTGGAGCGCGACGGCGACGGCTTCCGCGTCAGCGGCCCGGTCGAGGCGCTCGAGGTGCCGGAGACGCTGCATGCGCTGATCGCCGCACGGCTCGACGGGCTCGAGCCGCTGGAACGCCGAGTGCTCGAGGACGCAGCGGTGCTCGGCAAGACGTTCACCCAGCGCGGGCTCGCGGCGGTATCGGGAAGTGCCGAGGCCAACCTCGAGCCGATCCTTGCCTCACTGTTTCGGAAGGAGCTGCTCACGCTCCAGACCGACCCACGCTCGCCCGAACGGGGCCAGTACGGCTTCTTGCAGGCGCTCGTCCAGCACGTCGCCTACGAGACGCTTGCGCGCCGTGATCGCAAGGCTCGGCATCTTGCGGCAGCCGGCTTCCTGGAGCGCGAGGCGGGGCTCGATCCTGATGAGATCGCGGAGGTGATCGCCGCGCACTACCTCGACGCGCACGCCGCCGACCCTGAAGGCGACGACGCCGACCTCGTCAAGGCACAGGCGCGCGACTGGCTCTGCCGGGCGGGCGAACGCGCCGCCGCCCTCGCGGCGCCCGAGGACGCGCGCCGGGCATTCGATCGCGCCGCACGGCTCGCGGACGACGAGGAGGAACACGCGCGGCTGCTCGAGCGCGCCGGTGAGATGGCTCTGTCCGCGAACGATGCAGCAGTGGCAGCCGAGACGCTGCGTGACGCGCGAGCGCGGTTCGAGGATGCCGGCCTACCGCACGACGCCGCCCGCGCCACCGCCCGGCTCAGCCTGGCTCTCTGGGCGCTCGGACGTGGCGAGGAGGCACTCGAGCTTCTCGAGCCCGCCCTGGCCGTGCTCGCCCAGGACGAGCCGGACAAGAACGTCGCGCAGCTCGCCGCTGAGGCCGGGCGAATCCACCACTTCCAGGGTGACGATGAGACCGGCAAGCAGCGCATCGAGTTCGCGCTCGAGATTGCCGAGTTACACGGCTTCCCGGCTGTGCTCTCCGAGGCGCTGAACACGAAGGCGCTGCTCCTGCGGGGACGGCCGAACGAGTCGCGCGCGCTGCTCCGAGAAGCGCTCGCAATCGCGCTTCAGCATGACCTCGTTACCCAGGCGCTCCGCGCCTACAACAACCTCGCCGTGTTCGCGTTCAACGACGACCGCCACGAGGAGGCGCGCCGTTCCGTCGAGGCGGGCTTCGAGCTTGCCCGTAGCCGAGGGGACCGCCAGTTCGCCGTCCAGCTGGGCCTGAGCCTCATGGAAGCTCTGCTCTGGGATGGCGACTGGGACAGCGCTTTCGCCCTCGCCGATGAGCTGCCGCTCGAGGCTCAGACAGCGGTGGCCGGCCACGTACATGGGTACCTCTCGCTCGCCCGCGCGGCATATGAACGCTCTGACCCGGAGCAGGCCGAGAGCTGGCTGGCGCGAATCTCACCGGAGGTTGGTGCCTCAAGCGACATTCAGCTCCAGAACCTCGCCCTCTGGCGACGGGCCGTCGTAGCGATCGGAGAGCGCCGGCCGTCCGATGCGCTCCCCCTCTTCGGGGAGGTTGCTCAGATGTCGATCGCTCAGGACTTGGTCGGCTTCGCCCAGCCGGCTTTCGAGGACGCCGCGACGGCAGCGAACGATCTGCAGGACTCCAGCCTCGCGCTTCCGGTCGCGGCGCTGCTCGACGCGATTCCACCCGGACGACGAACACGCGCCGTCGATCTCTGCGGCGCGCGAATCCGTGCCAACGCGGCTGCGGGGAGAGAAGAACACGACACTGCCGCCGAGGAGTACGCGCTGGCGCTTGCAACGGCGCGCAACCTCGGCAGGGCTGCTCTGCTCGGACCGGTTCTCGTCGACTACGGTCGCTGGCTCGTACAGACAGGTCGCACGGAGGAGGCGGCGCCACTGCTCGAAGAGGCGCGGACGATCTTCGAGCCGATGAAGGCAACCCGCTGGCTCGAACGAGCGGCAGAAGTCCTTGCCAGACGCGAACCCGAGACCGCGATCTCCTAACAGCCCCCGAGCCAGCGAACTTGAGGCGAGGTCGGCGACCTAGGGGAGATGCGGGCCGCGCGTTTTTCTCCCTCGATTCTGTTCTGAGCGCACCTGCGTCCCTCCTCTGGGGCATCGGCTGCGGAGTCGGTAGCGCCGACAAAACGAGCGTGCGCCGCGCCGCCGCCATCGCATTGTTGCTCGTCTTCGCGCTGCCGGTCAGCGCCTGGGCGCAGGCAGGTCGGTTTCGACCGGAACAGGAGCGTCTGCGCCCGGCCGATATCGCGATGGCGAAGCGGACGACCGTGCGAGCCGCCGATCTCGCCTCCGGGTGGGTGCGCACGGCGCCGACCAAGTCGCCCGACCAGAAACTGGACTGCCCCGGTGTCGACCTCGACTTCTCACGGTTCACGATCACGGGCACTGCGCGGTCGAAGTTCGAACGGCCCGGTGGGTCAATCGAGTCGTACGTCGAGGTGTACAAGAGCCGCGTCGATGCGGCCGGCGACTTCCGCAAGGGATCGCGGCCGGCCGTGCTCGCCTGCATCGCCCGGCTGATCGACAAGGGGGCCCGGCGCGACGGGAGGGGCCGCGTCGTCGCGGCTCGCTCGCTCGCAGACCCGCGCATGGGAGAACAGGCGATGGCATATCGCGTCGTTCTCTCCGTTGCGACTGGCGGCGGCGCCGTGCGGGCGTATGTCGACTTCCTCGGCTTCCAGCAGGGTCGCACAGCCGTCTTGCTCGCCTTCACCGCCGCCCGCGCCCCGATCACCGGCCGGGTTCCACTCGCCCGCGCGGTCGCCGCGCGCGCTCGCTAGTAGTAGGAGGGTTCGGCCTTCTGCGAGCGGCCGTTCACTAATGCGATTCTCGAAGTTAGGGTGGCACAAGGCTACTTAGGAGGAGGGCACGTGAAGTCAAAGCAGGAGAAAAAGGGTCAAGGAAGAGATGGGGCCCTTCCTGGAACAGGGCGAGGAGGTCCGCGCGGTCCTGATAGCCCGGCCGCGCGGGTGGACCCAAACGACTGCGGGCGGCAGGACCCTCGGAGTCGGCAGCGCAATCGGAAGGCACAGACAGCAGAAGGCTCGAGGCGGAGCAGAGGAAGCAGGAATCCAGCTCGCTTCTCCTGGGGCGCTCGTGCTCACCCAAAAACGCCTGCTCACGGTGCAGACCGGCGAGGCGCTCGGTCTAGGCGTGGGAGATCGGTCAAGGAGGTCCTGAGCGCGGTGCCGGTCTCAGACGTCGACTCGATCAAGGTGAAGCGCCTGCTCCTCGGCTACGTGATCACGCTCACCGTTCGAGGCTCGGAGTTCAAGTTGGAGGCCAATGCCGCGGCCGGCACGAAGCCCATGGTCGAGGCGTTCGAGCGGGCAAAGATCGAAGCGTGAGCTACCCCGCCTGGCGGCTCTTCAGCCGGCGAGAACCGGCTTCGACGTACCGGGTGAGCCCTCGTCACTGGCTCGGACGACGCTTGCGCTGGGGTGGGGTTGCACGCGCAAGTTGCCTCTTCCTTGCCGCTTGCACGGTTGGGCTTTCGACGGGTTGCGGGGAGACCGCCCAGATCGAGGCTGGCGGAACCGTAGAAGAGGCAGCCAGGGCGTGGGTAGAAGCCGCTCGCCCCCTGGAAAGCGAATTCGCTGAGGCGGTAGTCGCCCATACGTCGCTCGAGCTGCCGAGGTGCGCCATCGGTTTCAGAGGCTGCTCACGGAGGCGCGTTCCCTTCCGGGCGGCACTCGCGAGATCGAGAGGGCAAATGCTGAGCTCGTGCGCGGACTTACGCTCGCAGTCGAGGCGTACGACGAGTATCTCGCCGGCCTGACGAGCGGCCAATTCGACCGCATGGAGGTTGGCGACGCCAAATGGGCGCGGGCCAGTTTGCAGTTTGCGCAAGTTCGGCCAACGCTAGACAAGGTCATTGGGAAGCCACCCCAGGGAACGTTTCAGCAGGAGCTGCGCGAACTCTCGACAGCAATGCAGCCCATCGTCGGAATCGAAGCAGACAGGGCGCTCCGCGCCAACACCGACATGATCGATGCTCTCGAGCACGGCCAATGGGCAATTGCTGGTCGGAAGTCGGCGAAGGCCGGACGCCGGTTTCGTGCGATCGTTCAGCGTCTCGAGCGCGTACCTGAACCACAGAACGAGCGACTCGAGGGCTTCCTCGACGACACACTCCGCGGCTACGGTCTAATGGCGGACGCTTTCGCCGACTACGACCGGGGAATCGCCGCGCGAGATACGAGGGTGCTTGCCGCCGGTGATCGCAAGTTTCAGCGCGGCTTCATCCTTACGCAGAGGGCGATCGCAGCGCTGATCGAGGCATCACGCTGAGGCGAACGAGTGACTCCTCGTGATGAGCGCGACGGTCGGCCTGACGCTCTACTACTAGGTGTCCTGGTCCCCCGTGTGGGGGACACGCCGCTTTCACCCGAGAACCGATAGCTGGATTGTTCCTCGGCATCCTCGCCATCATCGTCGCGGCCGTCATTCCAAGGAAGAAGGCCGCCTATGCGGGCGGCGTCGATGCGTAGACGCACCATCGTCGCCGCCGTCGCCCTCGTCTGGGCCGCCTTGGTCGTTGTCCGGTCTGCCGCCGGAGGGTTCTCCTTCAACGGCGGAGAGTACGGGCACGGCCAGAAGGCTGCCGTCGTCCTGGCGGTGATCGTCCTGATCGTCGGTGGCCGCGAGCTTCTGAAGGCCCGGCGGCGCAGCGCGTCGTAGTCCGTACCGGCCGGGCCCTCAGGCTTCGCGCCTGTTTGGCATCGGCCGCCCGCCTACGCATCCGGGTACGAGTTCGTTCGCGCCGCGGTCACGGGACGGCTGTCCCGCCTCGAAAGAGCGCGCAACTTTGTCCGCGAGGTTGTCTACGCCGGGCCGGGCCTCAGATCGCCCCCGAAGATGAGGTAGTACTGCATGAGCGGCCCGTACCAGTGATTCTTGATCAGGAGGTTTGGGTCGTCGAAGAGGGCTTGCCATTCCCGCCGCGCCAGCCAGTTGATGCGTTGCCACTCGCCCGATGGCTGCCGCTGCTGCGTGCCAAGAGTGAAGCGCTTAATCAGGAACGACTTGAGCCAGCCCGGCCAGACCGCGAACAGCGGCAGGAAGAAGTGCGGTTCGAGGAACGCGTACCTGTGGGGGACGACGAAGCAGTAACGCCGGGCCACTCGCTGAGTCTCCCTCGTGGCGGCGCGGAGTCGCTCGGGCGGGCGGATATGCTCGAGCATGCCGACGGAAATCGCGACGTCGAACGAGTCGTCCGCGAACTCGTGCAAGTCGCACGCGTCGAGCTTGACGTAGCGGAAGTTCGCTTGCTCGACGCTGACGTCCTCCTCGTCGAGAAGGTCGACACCGACGATCTTGTTCGTCGGGTTGTAGACCGCGACGGAGCGGCCGCCGGGACCGCAGCCAAGGTCCAGGATCCGATCGGTCGGCTTCAGGTGGAGAATGCTGGCGATTCGCTCGTACCGCTTCCGCCGCAGCCCGGCGGTATTGACGCGGCGAAGGAACTGCATCATCGCGATCGTCCCGGCGCGCTCTTGTGTTCATGATCGCCACGATCCAGACGAGCGTGAGCGCGACCGCGAGCCACGCCGAAATGTCGTGGACGCCGAGGAGCGGGAAGGTGAAGTGATCGATCGTCGCGCCCGCCTGGACAGCGATCCCCGCCGAGCCGAGCTGGCCGGCGAGCTTCACCCACTACGGGAAACCGCGGAAGTCATCCGCCACCCCGACGGTCGTGGCGAGGGTGGCGCCGAGCAGGATCCCGCGATCGTCCATGTGCACTCGAAAGGTCTCGAGCATGCCGAGAGGTTACTTCGTGCCGTACAGGCGGTCGCCTGTGTCGCGAGCCGGCGAACACCTGCTCGGCTCAGGTTGGAGTAAGCCGATCCCGAAGCTCAAATCGGCTTTTGACTGCCTCGCCCAAGAAGCTTCCGGGGTTCTCCTCAGCGATCGTGCGGAAGAGCTCCTCGCCTAGGACCGACCGCACCCGGACCGAGATCCGGCGCTCCTCGAGCTTGGCGTTCTCGACGACGTAGAAGTCAGAGCCGAACAGCACCCGGCGCCGAAGGCGTCCATCCGACAGGAGCACCTTCAGAAGGTGGACGTACTCCTCGTCGGCGAACACGGTGTACGAGATGTCTGTGTAGAGATTCTCATAGGCGCCGGACTTGATCATCTCGGCGATCTTCGCGAGCCAGCTCGTGTTCACCGTGCTCGTTCCCGCGAGCCACGGATCGTTCAGGTACTTCAGCCACTCTTGGTCGCCGCCGAAGTGCGCCAGGCAGAGCCTCAGCTTCGGGTGCGCCCGGAGGATCGGAAGGTAGTTGTCGGGGTCGGCGAGCCGCGCCGTCGCCTCGTCGCGTCCGACCGCCGGCAGCGGATTGCCCGTCTCGGGATCGGTCAGCATGCTCGGCGTCGGCTTGCCGCGATATTGAACGCCGCGGCGTGTGCAGTGGGCAAGGACGGGAACCTGTCGCTCGGCCGCGTAGGCGTAGAGAGGGCGGAGGACGGGATCGTTCGGGTGGTAGCCGAGCGGCGGGTAGAGCTTGATGCCGCAAAAGCCTTGCTCTTCGAGCAGCGAGATCGTCGTCTCGACGACCTTCGGGCGTCTGGGGTCGACGGCCGCGAACGGGAGCACGAGGTCTGGGTAGCTGTCGCGGAGCCGCCGAAGCTCATCGTGCTGCTCGGCGAGCGACTTCTTGACCTTGCCCGCATTCATGAACTCCATGTCCATGGGCAGGACGACGAACCGTGTTCCCTGCGGATAGAAGCCGCGCGCGATCTTGAAGACGTCCTCCTGCGAGCGGTTGTGAGAGACCTCGCCTGCGCACAACAGAAGTCAAGAAGGCGAGAAGGGACCGAAGCGGGCCGCCTTGTTTCGAGTCCCGGCGGGTGAGAGGCTTGCCCGCAGGCAAACGGATGGCTCGACGCCAGTACCGGCACGATCGCGCAGGCGGCGCCGCATGAGGATCGGCGCGCGGAAGGCGAGCGCGGTCGTCGCCTCAGTGGTCGGCGTCGCGGTCGCGGTTGCGGGCCTGGCCAACAAGCTCACCGCGGAGTCAACGGCAGCGTCCGCGCCGACATGTCCGGTGACGTCGATCCCCGGCGCGACGGAAGGCTCCTTCGAGAGCGAAGCCTCCGCATCGACGCCGCAGCGCTACGCGCCGCTCGTCTTCCTGCACCCGAACGAGCGCTTCCTGCCGATGCCGGCCGACTGCTTCATCGCCAACTCCTCGCTTGACTTCGCCGAGGGCAAGGACAAGCAGTCAGTGCTCGCGGAGCGGGGCACCCTCAGCGCCGACAAGCTGATCCGACCAGGCTACGAGCACGGCGGCTTCACGACGCGCGACAAAACGAGGCCCTTCGCCGGCGGCCGCGCGCAGGCGCTCGCCGGCCGCCATGGCTTCTACCTCGACGTCGAGGACCACTTTCGGCTCGGTTCGAGGAGCACCGAGACGTCGGTCTTCTTCGGCGGCACCCCTGTCTATTACGAGTATGCGCCCGGGCGCTACGTCACCTACTGGTTCTTCTACGGCTTCAGCGCTCCCGCCGGCCGCCTGGCAGCGCCTCTGCGCAAGGCGGGAGTGAAGAGCGCCGGGCACGAGGGCGACTGGGAGGGGATCAGTGTTGGGCTCGACAAGCAGGACGCGGCCGTAAGCGCGGTCTACTTCGCTCACGGCGAGAAGGTCGAGCCGCTGCCGTGGGCGAAGGTGAAGAAGCTCGGCGGCCATCCGATCGTCTTTAGTGCGCTCGGCAGCCACGCCTCCTACACGACGTCGGGCAAGCAGGTCAACCTCGACGTAACCGGGGGCGGGCCGATCTGGGCAACCTGGCTCCTAATTGCCGACGTGCGAGTGCAGACTTGGCACGGCTACGGAGGCGCCTGGGGGATCGCCCGCGCCGTCCCGGCGGTCGTGCGGGCGGTGGCACACCGCTTCGGGAAGGAGGTTGGCGAGGGCGAGTTCACCGGGCCGATCGGCCCCCCGTTCAAGGCATCCCCGTACGACGAGCCGGCCAAGGCCACGACAAGCAGTCCGGTTGGATGAGCGACAGCCCCCAAGCCAGGAGGTGAGAGAGCAGTGGAAGGGACAACGACAGAGGTCGTCGCGGTCGCGACGGTGTTCGCGATGGTGGTTACGAAGACGGTCGACCTGATCCGCAACATCGTCGGCGGCTTCGTCGAAGGACTGATCCCCAAGGCAACCTGGAACGTCGCCGCGCTCGGTTTGGGGGTGGCGATGGCGCTCGCCTGGCGCGTGAACATGCTGGACAACTACTCCGACCCGAGCTCCGTCGTCCAGGGCTTCTTCGGGCAGATCCTCACCGGTCTTGCGATCGGCGGCGTCGCCTCGGGCTACCACGAGCTCTTCGACCTGTTCTCCAGCACTGCCAAACGGGCGAAGAACGGAGCCCGTGCGGACTAGGCCGCGCGCGGAGAACCCTAACGCAGGTTCACGCGGCCGATCGCGTTGCCGAACCCGACGCAGAACCACATGTTCCCGTCGGGGCCGGCGGTGATCCCGAAGGGATACGAGCCGGTATCGAAGCGCGGCCCCACCTCTCCCCTTGTCGTGATCGAGCCGACTTTGCCCGAGTCGTTCTCCGTAAACCACAGGCGGTCGGCAGCGGGGGCGGCGGCGATCCCGGCAATGCCGAACTCGCCCGACACGGGGTACTCCGTGACCGTCCCCTGAGGAGTGATCTTCCCGATGTGGCGGCCGGCGAGCTCCGTGAACCAGAGGTTCCCGTCGGGGCCCGGGTTGATGTCCCAGGGGAGCGCGCCTTCGGTCAGCAGGGGGAACTCCGTCATCGTCGGCGGATTCCCCGGCGTGAGCCGGACGATGTTGTTGCCGAGCTCCTCGGTGAACCAGACGTTGCCGTCCGGGCCGGTGGCGATGAACGTCGGGAGTGAGCCGGGGCCGGTCGGATACTCGCTCACGCTTCCCGACTGGTCGATCCTCCCGACCTGGTCGACGTTCTCCTCGGTGAACCAGAAGGTGCCGTCCGGCAAGGCGGTGATGTCCCAGGGCTGGGCATTCGGGGTCAGGCCGCCGTACTCCGTGATCACGCCCTGGGGGGTGATCTTGCCGATGCGGTCGGTGAAGCGCTCGGTGAACCACAGGTTGCGGTCGGCGCCCAGGGTGATGCCATAGGGCCCGCTACCGGGATCGGGGAGCATGTACTCCTTGATGCTGCCCCAGGGCGTGATCTGGCCGATCGCCCCGCGGGACGACTCGGTGAACCAGAGGCTGCCGTTCGGGCCGGCGACGATCGTGTAGGGGCGGCTGTCCGGGTTCGGGAGCGGAAACTCCACGACGGACACATCGCTGGCGGGCCCGGCGATGGCGGCACCCGCCGGCGCGACCAGCGGGAGCGCGAGCGCGAAGGTCACCAGCGCCGCGGCGATCCATGACCTGAGCATGCTGCTCCCCCTCTGAATGGACAGCTGTCTGGGAGAAATCTAACCCAGAGCGCGCCTCAGGGCGCGGCGATGACGACGCAGGCGTCATGCGACGAGCGGGCGACCTGCTCACGCCGGACAAGCCTTCCCCGCGCATCCAGGATGCAGAGGCTGCCGCGGCCCAATCCGGGCGTTACGACCCAGCCGTGCGCCTGTTGGACGTTGTAGGAGCCCTCGGGAACCGCCGTCGTCCGCAACGCGTGACCATTCACGCGATGGACGCGCAGGGTCCCGCTGTCGCCGCTCGTCACGTACGCGCGGTCGCGCCGAAAGCTGACGTGCTGGGGCGGCGCGTCGCCCGAGAGCGTGCGTAGCGCCTTGCCGGTGCGCGGGTGGTAGACCGCGAGCTCGTCTCGGTCGCCCGAACTGACCCACACCCGCGCTCCGTCGGGTGTCCAGGCGACATCGTGCGCCAGGAACGGCGGCCGGAGTAGACCGATGAACCGCGGCCGGGCGGGTCGCGCGAGCGTGACGATCGCGATCTGCTTCGCCTGTCGCCCGAGCGCGACCCAGAGCGTGCGCCCGGTCGGATCGATCGTGACATGGCGGGCTAGGTGCCCGACGCGCTCTCGGCCGAGCACGCTGCCGCGGATCACGTCCAGCACGACGACCTCGCCGCGCTCGGCGTCGGTCACGTAGGCGTGCCGCCCGTCTGGATGGCCGGCCGTGTACCGCGGCTCGCCGAAGCCTCGTAGAACACGGACGACCTCGAGTGTCTCGCCGCGAACGAGGCTGATCGCACCGAGCTCCGAGTGGGCGACGACGGCCATGCCGCCGACCGTCTCGATGCTGCGCGGCTTCGGGAGGGTATCCACGTACCGTTGAATCCGTCCGCTGGCCAGATCGACCGCGACGAGCCGCGATTCCAGATCTGCTGTCACGAGCGCAACTTCCGAGCGGAAACTCATCTGGGCAAGCGCTCGCGGCGCAAGTACGAGCGACGCGGTCCCTGCGATGAATGCGCGTCGGTCCACGACCTGAGTACGGACGTCGAGGTCCAGGAGGTCCCCGCCGCGCGTCCACCGCCCGGTTTAGGCTTCATAAATGGAGTCGAGCCCGCGGCGCCGACTGTTCGTCGACCGGATTCGCGAGCGGCGCGAGCGTCACAAGGAGCGGAGGCGGGTCTACCGGATCGCGGTCGTGCTCGCCGGCTTCGTCGTCCTGCTCGCCGGCCTGGCGATGATCCCGCTGCCCGGGCCGGGCCTCCTCGTGACGGCGGTCGGCCTCGCGCTCCTCGCACTCGAGTTCGCCTGGGCCGAGCGGCTCCTCGAGCGGACCGTCGACCGCATGGAGCAGGCGAGTGACACCGTGAAGCGCGCGACCCGCCTCCAGCAGGTCTTGCTCGGGCTGCTGAGCGTGCTCGTCTTCGCCGCGGCGATCACGGCGGCGTACGCGTGGGACGTGCCTCTGTTGCCGGTCTGAGCCGCCGCTGGGCGCCAGCTACAATCGCCGCGTGGGCTGGGTCTGGATCGTTCTGCTCGCCTGCGCCGTGGCCGTCCTCGTGGCCGCCGAGTGGCCGCGACTGACAGCGCGCCTCGGCTGGGAGGGCCGCCGTGCCCGTTCGCGCGAGCGCCGAAAGTCGCAGCTGCGGCTGCTGCGGACGGAGAACGAGACCGACGAGTTCGCCGCCAGCGTCGAGCGGGACCTCGCCAAGCTGCCCACGACGAACGACCGCGACGGGACTTAAAGGCTCCAACACAATGAGCCTTGTGCCGCCGGGCCGCGCTGCTCGCCCCGAGGCTGTGTCCTCGGTCGCGCCCAGGCTGACTAGCCTGGGCGCTCCCTGCGTCCTTGCCTCGGAACGACCATCGCGCCCCGGCGACGAAGCGTCATTATGTTGGAGCCTCTTAGCGCACCAGAAATGCCGCGCGCAGCCGCGCGGTGTTCGGCAGGATCCGCGGCACGTTCTCCATGTTCTTCGACTCCTGGTAGTCCGAGAGCCGGAGGGTCAGCAAGTGCCGCCCACGCCGTAGGCCGCGAATCGACGCGACGATGAGCCCGCGCCGAGCGTCGTAGCGCGCCTCTCGCGCGCGTCCGTCGACCGCGAGGCGAAGCGTCGAGGGATCGACTCCCGCGCTGCGGTCGATCGCCGAGATCCGCAGACGGCCTCCGCGTGCCGAGCGCAGCCGGAGCCGCGGCGGCGTCGTGTCTCCGATCCAGAAGCGGAACGTGAACGCCCCCGCGCGGGCCGCGGTCTCGCTGTCGAAGACGACGTCGTAGTCGCCCGCAGCCGGGAGCGC